>CDZD01050056.1_pt1 | contig 84384 bp, 74 predicted proteins | sample 554771 | NCBI WGS metagenome assembly CDZD01 (sample SAMEA3182069, study PRJEB8094) | gut metagenome | biome: human; feature: gut; material: Stool; isolation source: human stools | place: Canada | collected 2011-11-08
CAGGGTTCCGAGTATATTTCATGTTTACTTCTGTTTCTGAGAACAATAGTACTAACAACGTAATTGATGAGAGGACGTGGGGTCTCTATTTAAATAATACAGAACCAGGGAATTTCTACATCAAATTATATTTAGGTCCCAACTTCTGCCACGAATTTGATTTGCTGAACAGCAAAGCTGTAAAAGGAGATAAAGGAGGGTATTATGCTACCAACGGTCAAAATTATCAGCCTTTAGAATATGTAAATTACAGCTATACGGGTGGTAGTTCCAGTAGCTCCTATTCCTACATAGGCTATGGATACGTGACTGCAGACTTGCATTATTTATTATCTCCACTCAATGCCAATATCGATGCTTCCGAGTTCAGCATCTATGCATTTGTCAAATACAGCCCTACTGCCAATAGCAAAGACGAGAGTTATCTTAAATCAGATGAAGGAAGTAAATATTTCCGAGCCGAAATCCCAGGTATCACATTAACTCTCAACCGAATACACTATGTTATCATGGCCTTTGATGTAGAAGACCTAAAAGTATTCTTAGATTCCTCGTCTTCTACCGAACCTAAAACCCGCAGCCCGTGGGAAGGACCGGAAAAGATAGAGTTGAAACCCGTGAAAGTTATTTGTCGATAATCCTTTTACTCAACGAATACGTTAATAATAAAAAGAGAGTGTGTCACAACTCACCACGATTACACAGATGCAGACATTTTCATCTCAAGCAATCATCTGTAAAAAAGTAATCAGTGGTTCTATGAGTTCTGACACACTCTCTTTCTTTCAAAACCCACATTCATTTATGAAAGCAACCATCCACCCCGACTACCTCATCCGTACCATCGCCGGCGAACACATCCTCATCGGATGCGGCGAACAGATCAACCTTTCCCACATGCTGATGGTCAACGAAACAGCCGTCTTCCTCATCCGAAAATTACAGGAAAGCATTGCCACTACTGAAGCCCTCGCCCAATGCCTCACCGAGGAGTACAACGTCACCTACCCCGAAGCACTGGCCGACACCGAAGCACTCATCCGACAGTTAGCGGAGCAAGGAGTAGTGGTGATCAGCGAATAAGTAGAGCGCCACGCATGCCACCGATTAACACAGACTAAATAATCTGTGATAATCTGCGTTCATCTGCGTTTTACCCTCACACAATCCTCTGTGCGACCCCGTGTCCTCTGTGGTAAATTATAAAGATATAAATTAGTCCTCCAAAATATCTAAAATACAGCTATCTTGTGCATTATAATTCTCTTTCTTCAAATAAGAAACCAGTTCTGCCAATTTTTTAAACTCTTTAGCTGCTTGCAGTTTTTTGAAAAAAGCTGCGTATTTCTTACTACTTTTGGCATCAATCTGCTTCGTTTCTCTTTTTAATTCTTCCAATGTCACAGGAATGCCCGACTCCTTCGGATCAATATTCAACTCTTCGGCAGCCCGTAAGACAAACATTTCTACAGCAGGAGTAATCAATATGATATAATGAGACTTATTTCGATGCTTATACACATATAAAGAACCGTCATTTCCTATGTCTCGAAATTCATCCAGATAAGAAACTTTCTTTTTATCATTATCCATGATTCCTACAGCAAAACTGTCGGTAAACTTTTCTTTCATTTTCTTTGCGACAGCCGGGCACCCCTTTTGATGGTTATACCCACGAGAGGGAGGAACCAATGTTTCAATCAGATTGGTATCAATATAACATTCAGGGATAATGCAATTGTCATTCATATTGTTTAAACTGTTATTTCAAGAACATATCTCCGTTAAAGAACAAATCAATCCCGTCATCGTAAACCTCTTCCAATTCATTGTCTGACAATTTGCGGACAATGGTTTTCCCATCTTGTAAATCAACAAGGTATATCGCCACATCCTTATCTTTTTTTTCCAAAAAATCATTCACTACATACGGACTATGAGTCGTAATGAAATACTGGTTACTCTCATCATCCAGAATGCAGTTTGTCACTTTGGAAATATATGGCGGGGACGAATGCGCTTCTATCTCTTCGAGCATAATCACAGAATTCCGGTTTCCCTCAATGACCGATTTATAAAAAATCAATCTCTGCAAAGTTGCCGAAACCGAAAAGAAAGGAATAGAAAACACCGTATTTTCACCCAATTTTTTTTGGAATTTGATTTCTTGTGTAGAAGTATCAAATAGTAATTGCAATCCATACTCCGCAACCAAATTGCTTATCTCGGTAGTCAACGACGGATTGTCCCGAATAATCTGCATGATATTTTCACCTCCTATCGGCAACAAAAAAGGAAGTTCCACACTGGAAAATCTATTCAGCTTAGAAAAGTCATAACGTTTGAAACACGGATAAGAAACGGGATTATTCTTTCTGGCAACCAGCCTGCCTCCGGTAACTGTCAATTGCTCATGTGAACCTTCGAAATCAGCTGTCCAATTGAACTTAGTACCCTCTACCCGTTCCAATGCCACTTCATCATCTCCAGCTTGCACCATTATAGTCCGGGAAACATCACCATCAAAAAACAATTCGCTTATATTGTGCTGATACCTCAGCAAGTCACTGATTTCCCGCTTTTCCAACAACAAATAAGGCAATGAGAATAAAGAAAGAGCTTCCAGAATATTACTTTTTCCGACATTAGGTCTTCCCAGCAACAAATTATACGTCCTACAATCCTCAAGTAGAGTATCTTCCAGCGACTTGTAGTTTCTGATATGTATCTTATTTATATGAACCATTATTCCGTTTTTATCCCAATAAACCTATTACTAAACTATTATAAATGAAAACTCCGCCATTTCTTTAAACAAAGGAAAGAATTTCCATTCAATAAAACAAAGGTTTTAATGGTTATCTGTTTAAAATACACCACAGATGAGCACAAAAAAATAACTTTTCGCTATTTACATGTACGATATTGCCACAGATTCCACCGATTAACACAGACTAAATAATCTGTGATAATCTGCGTTCATCTGCGTTTCCCCCTCACACAATCCTCTGTGCCCCCCCGTGTCCTCTGTGGTGAAATTTCCCCATTAGCCTCGCTCAAAACCTCTTTTGATTTTTTACAAAGAAGTATACTCCTTATTCTTCATTCCTCATTCTTCATTCTTCATTTTCACCACCTGCCCGCATCGCTCCGCCACTGCCGCATGATGCGTTACAAAAATAAAGGTCCGGTCCGTATAATCCCGCTCCAGGTTCTCCATCAATATCCGTTCCGTCTCCTCATCCAGCGCCGATGTCGCTTCGTCCAGCAACAATATCGGACTGTTGCGCAACAAAGCGCGGGCAATGGCAATTCGCTGCGCCTGCCCTTCACTCAGTCCGCTGCCCTGTTCCCCGATAAACGAATCCAAACCGTTGGGCAACGCAAACACAAAATCCGCTACAGCCGTCCGCAAAGCCCTGCACATTTCTTCCCCCGTCGCTTCCGGATTTCCCATCCGCAAGTTCTCACGAATCGTCCCGCTGAACAACGTGTTCCCTTGAGGCACATACGTAAAGTTACACCGCGTACGCGCCGACACCTCCACCGTCTCCTTTCCCGTCTTCAGCCGGATAGCTCCCGCCTGCGGTTTGTCGAACGCCAGCAACAGTCGCACCAGTGTTGTCTTACCCGTTCCGGTCTCGCCCATCACCGCCGTACGGCTCCCGGCCGGGAAACGGCACGAAAAGTGGTGGAACACCGGTCGGTCCCCCGGAGCATACGCAAAGTCTATCCCTTCCACGTCCACATCCGGCGTCTCTGCCAGCCGCAAAGAACTTCCCGCTTCCTCTTCCGGCAAACTCTCCAGCTCCCTCAACCGGCGAACCGATGCCATCCCCTCCACCAGCGAAGGAATCAGCCGAGCCATGTCCCATACAGGCTGCTGTATCTTCCCCACCAGTTGCAGAAAAGCCGCCATCGTACCGAATGTGATGCTGCCGTCACTCAGTCCCCATACTCCCCAACAGAATGCCACCAGATAGCCGCCCGAGAAAGCCCCCGACACACAGGCACGAGTCCATATCGAGAAACGGGTACGCTTCAGCAGACGCATCCGCAAACTCTCCTGTTCCCCCTCCAGTCTATGAAGCCGTTTCCTGCCTATTTCCAGAGCCCGTACCACATTCCGCTGCTGCAGACTTTCCTGAATCACCGCCTGTATCCGGCTGTCCGTCCTCCTGATCCGGCTTGCATAGCCATACATACGCTTCATGTACAGCCGGCTTCCCAGCAGGAAAAAAGGCAGAATCCCTACCACCAGCCAGACCAGCCGCGCATCCAGCCAGTAAAAGAAAGCAAAAGCCGCCAGCAGCTGTATGCCCAGAATCACAAAGGCCGGCAAAGTCATCGTCAGCAGACTGGTCAGAGTTGCCGTATCTCCTGCTACCCTGTTCATCACGTCTCCGGTATGGAAACGTTCCAGTTCCTTCCAGCGACTCCGCAACAGGTGACCGAAAATCCGGTATCTCAATCCGTTTCCCGTCCCGACCTGTGCCCGCACAGCCACCCAGTTGTCCCATGCATTGCACGCCAGTTGCAGCAGCATGTTCACGACCAACACACCAGCCCAAAGCGGAAGTTCCTCTGCCCTCCCCTCCGTAGCCGCGTCAATAGCCTGTTTGGAAAAATAGATGAACAATAGCGAAAGCCCCACCGACAGCACCCCTGTCAGGCAACTCAGCCCTACACTCCTGCCATGCCCGCCCAGTGCCTGCCTCAAATAAGCCAACATACCGCGAACCTTCTGCCGGTAACGTCTGCCAGCCAACACCTTCATCCAGACGGCCGAATACCAGCACCAAACCTTTCCATCCACTTCATACGTCCGCCCTTTGCGTTCCATGGCAACCGCCTTTCCCAGCACCTCCTGCAGCCCGGTCTCTTCCGTTGTCTCATTGGCATCTCCCTGCAACAGCAAACGGGTTCCCCGCCGTTCTACAACCCGGTGAAGCACGGTACTTCCGCCGTCGTTCACGCCAGCCAGCACCACGTCTCCCGGCGACAGTTCTTCAGCCCGACAGCCACACAGCGTAACCTTGTCCCGTCCGTCTGTCAAAAACGGTTTCATACTGTTCCCTTTCACCGGTATGGTCACCGTTTTTCCTTCCCGCAACCATCCGGCAATCTCTGCCATCAAAATTTCATTATCAAAAAACTTTTTCATCCTCTTTTTGCAAAACGAAAACAAGCCATGCCGCTAAAAAGCGACATGGCTTGACAAACAAAACAAACAATCACTTATCTCGATAGATAAGTAACGCCTGCCCCGGCTTCGCTAAGCTCAAAGCAGGCTCCCGAATCACCTCACGGTGACTTTTTTATAATCCATTAGTCAATTGCATAGAATATCCTTACCTTTACACTACGCTTTACCTTGGCGTTCAATCCCTGAACACTTTCATCGTTCAGTTCCACAACCGGGTTCACCAGCGCATTTACCAGGAAGGCATTTCCAGGCATATTCTTGAATTTCGGATTTGTCTTCAACCAGTTCACTACCGTAAAGGCACGGTTGTAAGCCAGTTTCTTATTACGTTCCAGACCAATCTCCTCAGCATTTTCGCCAATGTAGTTGTCCTGGCTGGTTGCCAGACCTTCAGCCACCACATACAGCAGACGTCCCTTTTCAAAAATCTCGTTCAGTCTGCCCACCGTAGCCGAGTCACTGGCCAGTGCCACATTTCCTTTGTTATTCTCTACAGCCGCATATATATCCGCAAAACTGACCAGCTTCGAGTCGGCTTCGGGGCGCATGTTCTGTTCTACAATGCCCAGTCCGCTGTGTGCGTTCAGCCCGAACGACTGTCCCTCTTTATAGTTATCTCCGCTAAGCAGTTTCTGGGTAGCAGTTTCCGTATCAACACGATAGTGCCATATATTTCCCTGACAGTACATCGGTGCATAGTAGTAACCGGTCTGTTCCTTAAAACGGTTCATGCTTTCAGCGTCCATACTCAGTGAGATCGGCGACAGCGACATTTCATATCCGCGCGTCACCCCTGCAATCTCCGGTGCTTCCCCTGCTTTCTGGGTCGGTATGTCCGAAGTTTTCAGTCCCGACAGACTGGCTCCCGATGCCAGACGCTGAGCCACTGCATCCGTATTGTCAAACTTGGTCTGGGTAAAGATACCCGAAGCCAGGTAATCGATGGCGTTCACCGGCGCATCCACCATGGTCGGCGCATCGTTACGTCCTGAATAGTTGTTCGGGAAGAACACATAGAATTCCAGTACTCCGTATTCCGGACACTCGTTGACAATGGTGGCCGGTGCGGCTATCACGTTGTTGATGTATACAGGGTTCTCACACGGTATACATCTGTCCCAATGACGTTTTTTGAAGTAATAAGTAAAGCCCACACTGAATCCTAAATTGGCATCAAACCACACACTGTTTTCTCCCGTACTTTTCAAAGTAATACCATCGAAATTGGTCTGATACAACATGGCACGCGCTTTCAAATCCAATGAAAACTTCTTTTCCTTATCAAAGAAGCGGCTGTATTGCAACTCAAAATGCCCACTCCATTCGTTACGCTGTTGTGGAATGTCCCTATGATGCAATCCGCCAATACCTACCGACGCAATGAACTGGTTCATCAGTTTGTCTGATATCTTGCCTTCGTAACCGCAAAACAAACGTGACAGATTAAACATGGCACTCACATTCAGATCCCACCATTTGTTTTTCGACTTCAAGTAGGGCACCCCGTCTCCATTGGTCAACCAGTCACCATATGTGTAATAAGTATCTTCTTTACTGTAACCTTTCGAATTACCGATACCGAACTGCAGTTTGGCACCAATGCCTGGCGTGAACCACTTACCGATTCCCACATTAAAGTCCGGCGATAATAAACCCGAAAACTTTCCTACGCTGCCATAGTCACCCACGAAAGCATGCTCACCTATATTTGCCAAAATAAACCAGTTGTCCCAAAAACGATTGGTCACAATCCGGTAATGATCATCCGTCGGTTGCGGAGTCTGATTGACTTCACATACCGTTGTGTCACTGCTGACGATCTCTTGCGCCGATGCACTGCCCCATCCTACGGACAGCAACACCAGCATACTCCATACAAATTTTCTCATTTCTGTTTATAATTAATGTTCAAAAAATATTTTCAATTAAAAGTGTTTTCACCACAGAGGACACAGAGTTCCACAGAGGTTATATTTCAATGCGCACCACGGATTACAGAGAAAGACACAGATTAAATTCAAGATGCCGCGTGGGAAGGGTAAGTATCTGAGACTCTCCTCCTTCTGGAAGGAGGGGAGCCAGATAACATAACTAAGTTTCAGCACATCCTCATCTACAGATTAGTACAATAATTCAATCCGGAATAATCTGAGAAATCTGTGGTAAAACATCTCCCCTTTCAACTCACTAACTCTCCAACTCATCAACTTATCAACTCACCAACTAACCAACTAACCAACTAATCAAATCAATACGCCTTCGCATCCGTAAAGAAGCAACTCTCTACTGTTTTCCAAATGATGTACAAATCCAGCGTAAATTTCCAGTTCTTGATATACCAGATGTCATACTTCACCCGGTTTTTCATATCGGCCAGTCTGGGTGTTTCTCCCCGGAAACCGTTTACCTGGCTCCATCCCGTAATGCCCGGTTTTATGCAATGCCGCACCATGTATTCATCTATCTGCCTCGAATATTCCTCCGTATGTTTCACCATGTGTGGCCGCGGCCCTACGATGCTCATGTCTCCCATCAGCACATTCAGGAATTGCGGCATCTCGTCCAGATTGGTTTTCCGCATAATGTGTCCCCATTTGGTAATCCGCGCATCCGTCCGCGTAGCCTGCCGGGTATCCGCATCGGCACTGGCCCTCATCGTACGAAACTTTATACATCGGAATGTCCTTCCTCTCCATCCCGTCCGTTTCTGTACAAAGAAGAGTCTTCCGGGCATCGTCGACTCCGTCATAATGGCAACAATTATGACCAGCACCGGAAACAAAGTACAAAGGAACACCAGCGAACAGACAAAATCGAACGCCCGTTTCAGCAACCGGTTTCCGAGACAGTCCAATGGTGATCCACAAGAAAAATAGTCTACCGTTTTTCCCATACGTTCTACATACATATTAATTGATTTAAGTTTTACAAGCTAATATTCTATTCCTCATCCCTGAGGTAGTATCTGACTGAAAGTGCGTCAAATAAAGGAACCGCTTTCCTTTAGGCACGGATTACACGGAATTTCACGGATAATTATTTCCCGTGCCTAAAAATCCGCTTTCCCGCCTTGTACACCAGAAAGCTCATCACTTCACCAGGCATAATACCCAGCAGCGTCCACCCACGCCGTACCCAGAACCAGGCATTTCCCACAATGCGGCTTATCCTGAAACGCATATTCCGAGCTTTCTCCTCCCGTTCCATTTTCAGGCGATAACCATCTCTCAGCACGACGTTCCTAAACAGCTCAGCCCCTTTTCCCCGTCTGACCGGTTTCAAGGGATAAGCCTCTGTTCCTCCTATATAGTTCTCGATAAATCCAAATAGAATCCGGCCGAATCTTTCCACATGCAGCCGTTTCAGCAAAATCGCTACTTTCTTCCCGTCCAGTTCGGCATGCCGCAACATCACCGCCACATCGCATACCTGTTTCAGCCCGATGCCGTAGGTCAGAAAATGCCTGCGTAAGTGCAGCATCAGGCAGACCAGATACAGTTCCCGGTCCGTTTCGTCTGCTTCTTTGCACAAACGTTGCAGGCGGGCATTCACCACCGGGTTGTATACATACTCCCACCGGGCATGCAGTTCTACCGGTACCCGTTCATTCTCCTGCACCACGATGTCTCCGTTTTCATCCCGAAATGCAATACCTGCTTCCGCCAGCATAGGTTTCAGCCGACTCCAGCCATCCTTCAATACCACATCCACATCCCCCGGACTGCGATGCAACGGCTGCTGATACCACAAAGCCACCGATGTCCCCTTGAACACAAAAGCAGGCATGCCGGCTTTCTCCAGTCTTTCCAGCCACTGCTGTCCACAACGCTCTGCAAGCCTGTTCATCTGTTCCAGATAAAGCAGATGAAACAACCACTGTTCCCACACATTTCTAGCTGGGCGCATGGCCGTCCGGCCCACGCCGTCTATCAGCCATCCGGTCACTGCCTGCTCGTGTGCCATCGCAAACAGCCTTTCCCAATCCTCCGGCCCGATAGCCTTACTACCCTTATATTCTTCTTCCGTTTCCCACAATCCTCTACGCAGGAAATAAAAGAAAAGAGTTTCCATACTTAAGTTTCGGATTTAATATTTTTCTGGTAATTAAGGAGTTAAGAAGTTAAGGAGTTAAGCCGATACTTAAGATAATGAGTCCACTTTAAAAAGTCTGTTTCCTATGAGTCTCTTTATAGTTACTATTACTTTGCTCTGTCATCCTGAACAAAGTGAAGGATCTGTTATCACGTAGCTTTCGAAGAAGATCCTTTACTGCGTTCAGGATGACAGAATGATAACTATGTTATACGCTAAGACAAAAAGTGTACTTTTTAAGGTAGACTTATTTATTCTGCGTAAATCTGTGTTAATCTGTGTTTTCTCATCACAGAGACCCCAGATTCACAAACTGCGGCACCTTCCATGCCATCTTTTGCAGTTTGGTCCATACAGCAGGCATTCCATGACTCCGGTACATCCGCACATCCTCCTCCCACATCTGTTTCCTCCGCTTGCTGTCCGTGCTCAGTCCTCCCATCCGCATCCTTACAATATATTCGTTCAGGTATTCCACTTTCAGATCCGCTTCGTACAGGTAGCGGAACAGCAGATCCGAATCCGCTGCAATCCGGTAACTTTCGTCATACAGCCCCAACCGGTCCATACAAGCCTTGCGGATGTAGCAGGTAGGATGCAGCGGCAACCATCCGTGCCTTACTTTCCATTTGCTGTAACTTCCCCCTATCCAGTTGCGCACCACCCGGTTCGTGTCGTCTGCATCAACAAACAGCCCGTTTCCATACACAAAGTCCGCACCGGTTTCCTCAAACCGCCTTACAATCCGGCTGATGATATCCGTAGCATAAAGAAAATCATCCGAATGCAGCAGCCCCACGATATCGCCCGTCGCCACCCGTATTCCTTTATTGATACCCTCGTACATCCCGCTGTCAGGCTCCGAGATAATACGGGCAATGCGATCGCTGTACTGTTCAATTACCTGTAACGAACGGTCCCGGCTGGCTCCATCCACCACAATGTATTCAATGTCCGGATAATCCTGTGCCAGTACGCTTTCTATGGCATGTGCGATGGTCGCTTCCCGATTGAAGCAGGAAGTGATGATAGAAACTTTCATAAATTCAAATAATTCTCCTTCAAATACGCCTTGATTTTTTCAGCGTCGTGGCCGAAGCGTTTCTTGATTTCATATATCTTGGCATCCACCAACATCCGGTACCAGAATCCTTGCAGAATATGCCAGATAAAACCCTCTTTTCCATCCAAGAATCCGGCTTTCAGCACATAACGCAAGAAGAAATTGATAAACGGTCGGACAAACAAAGGAGCCTTGACGTATTTTATTTTCAGCCAACGTTTCCGTTGTTCTTCTGTTCCGAAAAACTTTGGAATGACCTCTTCCGCTTTAGCATCCATACCGTATTCCATCATCAGCATATCCACCATTTCCCGGGTCGCATATCCGTTATGCTTTTCTGTCCACCACGTCAAATCATTCAGATTAGCATCTACCTGATTCCCCTCTTTGACAGTGATAGTCGTTCCATCAAAAATGCGAATATGTTCATCCATCCAGCGGTTTTCACAGTCTCCATGCCCCTTCCGAAATACCTTCAGATGATAAGACGGATACCAACCACCATGCAACAACGGCCTGCCCATAAAGTCAATTCTTTTCCGCACATATACACCATTCACATCCGCTTTACATCGACTCACCGTATCTTTCACAGCCAGTCCGATATTCCCTTCCAGAAACTCATCGGCATCTATCCGCCAAATCCATTCCGATTGTATCGGGCACTGGTATACCCCGTAATTAAATTGCGTTGCATAGTTTTTCCAAGGATTTCTGTAAACTTTCGCCCCCATCTGTTCAGCCATTTCGCACGTACGATCCGTACTGAAAGAATCAATTACAATTATCTCGTCACAGACTCCCTTCAACGACCGGATACATCTTTCCAGATGTTTCTCTTCATTCTTGGTAAGAATGATGGCTGCTATTGAATTGTTACTCATTTCAGATTTCTTATTTTCAACGTCTTGGCAGGATTTCCTCCTACCACATGATAATCATCTACATTTTTATATACCGAAGCGGTAGCTCCTACCACAGCAGCTGTTCCTATACAAACACCCAACCCGATAAAAGCTTTCGTTCCAATCCAGGCCTTATTTCTTATCCGGATAGGTGCTGTTATCAAAGAATCATTCGCCGTATTCAGTTTATCTACTTCATGAGAAGCTGTACAGAGATAAACATATTGTGAGACCACTACGTCATCTTCCAATATTACCCAATCCTGATTATAGCAAATCACATTCGGACCTAAACACGCCCGATGCCCCATTTGCAATTTCCAAGGTGCCCATATCTTTACCGAGGAATAAACTTCAGCATCCCATGTTAATTTTGCCCCAAATATTTTTAATAATGCAACACGCCAAACACGAAAAAACTTTGTTACAAAAGGCCGAAACAAAAAGAAAGAGACACAGTTCCACAAAGCCCGTCTTATTTTTGTCCGAATAAGCACACGACCAACTGCATGTTTTTCAAATCCCATAATCAAATTTGTTATAAGTATCAATATTGCATACTATCAGTCTACTGCCCCCCTTTCTTCACCATCATCTCCATCTTCTCCTTCTTCCTCCTTGCCGCCAGCATATTATTAATCTGCAACCGCACATTATCCACTTTCCCCCCTGATGTCAGGTTGGTAGCAAAAGGAAGAAGCCGCTGAATGAAGGCAGCTTTTACCACAATTTCCTTGCGCACCTGTCCATCTTCGAGCATTAGCTTTACCACATCGGCCAATTCATGTGCCGAGTTGCAATTGCCAATCTGCTTCACATAGAAGTGTAACTTCTCCACATCATGCACATACCGATACAGCTCCTGCTCCTGCCGGGTCATTGTCTCCTTTGTATTGACAATCTCTTTTTTCTGAACAATAGAATCGGCCTGCTGTTCTCCATAAAAATTCTGCACAATAGAAGTCGCTGAAGGCACTATCGTATTCGTTCCACCGTTGATATTAATAACGATTCTTGTTTTATCATCCATTTCTTGTGATGTAAAAGGTTTATTTATTTTTTTGCATGCAAAATTTTGTTCTGCGGTATATAAGGGCACAAACAAAACTTTCATTTTGTCATTTAAATATAAAATACTCCAAATTTAAACAGTACAATATTTGAATTACTACATTCAACAACAGACAAAACAACAACAAAATGTTATTCGCACTTTATTTTGATACACCTCAAACAAAATCTTGTTTCAATACACTGAGAACACATATAAAATAGTCCGGTTTCGATTCGATTCGTCCGATATGCCAGTACAAAGGAACATTCTCAACTCAAAATATGCACTCAATAAGTCTCAACAGACATTCAATAAAATCTCAACGGTTCTCAATGAGTATTTCCACTCTCCTAAATTGACATATATTCGCGCCCAATTCTCACTAAAACGCATATACCATGAAAGAAAGCATTATGAGTTTTTTCCATGCCCCCGTCACCAACAAAGTGCCGGCGGGGGTGTGCAACCTGACCGGACTTCACACTTATCTCACGTCCGACAAACAACTGGAGCAACTGACAAACGAGGTACGCGCCACACTGGCCGACGGACAACTCTTCCGGAAAAAGAAGCAGCAATTACTGCCTTATGTCACACCTGCCGGCATCTTTCCTTACTGCAAAGAACTTTGTCTGACACTTCCTTCCGGACTGTTCGTCATCGACATCGACCATCTGGACACCGCCGCCGAGGCGGAGGAATGGCGCAACCGGTTGTTTGCTGATGACGTGCTTCATCCCGACCTTGCCTTTATCAGTCCCGGTGCCAAAGGAGTAAAACTGTTCGTCCCTTATCGGTTATGTCCGAACGAAAGCATCAAAGAATCGTTCGACAAAGCCTTGCATACCGCCTGGGACTACCTCGAATGGAAATACGGTCTGAAAGTAGACACCGCCAACTCCGATATGTCAAGAGCCTGTTTCCTGGCGCACGACGCGGGGGCAAAACTGAGAATTGATAATGGATAATTGAGAATGGATAATTGAGAATGGATAATTGAGAATGAAGCTTAATTCAGAAACTCAAAAAACCAAAAACCCAAAAACTCAAAATCTCAAAAACCCAAAAACTCAAAACCTCAAAAACCCAAAAACTCAAAAACTTAAAGACTCAAAAACTTAAAACAATATGAACAACATCGAATCATTACAGCGTTTGGTAGACGCTGTTGAAAAATCCGGTGCCAACGTAGCACCTACCTACCAGGAATACATGCCGATGGCATTTGCCATTGCCAACAGTTGTGGCGAAGAAGGACGTTCCTCTTTTCACCGCTTATGCCGCATCTCCGAGAAATACAAGTCGGAAGAAGCAGACAAACTTTACGACCACGCCTTGCAGCAAGGTAGCGGCGCTAATTCACTCGGCACCGTGTTCCACCTGGCCGAACGGACAGGCATCCGACTGGACCGAAAACTTGCAAACTTGCAAAACTTGCAGCCCCCTCACCCACACACGCGCACGCGCGAGGAGCGAAAAACTACAGGCTGCGAGCCCCAAAACGCAAGTGACGAAACACAGGCGACAGACGACGAAACGCAGGTGCCACCCCTTCCCTGTTTTTCCGATTACAACTGGCCTCCTTTCCTGCAACAGATCATAGATTGTGGCGATTCACCCGCCCAACGCGATATTTTGCTATTGGGAGCCATCACCGTCATCGGAGCCACCCTCAACAAGCTGATCAGTTTTACGTATGGACGTAAGAAGAAATATCCCTGCCTCCAGACTTTTGTGGTGGCTCCCCCGGCTTCGGGAAAAGGAGCCCTGACCTGGGTACGCCGGCTGGCCGAACCTATTCACGATTCCCTGCTCGATGCCTACAACCGGAAGTTGCAAGACTACCGGCAGGAAAAAATGCGCCGGGATGCAATGGGCAAAGAGAAAACAAACCAGCCCGAACCTGAACAGCCTCGCATGAAAATGTTTCTTATCACCGGTGACAACTCCGGTACCGGTATGCTCGAAAACCTGATGGATGCCGACGGGGCAGGACTGATCTGCGAGGCCGAAGCCGACACCGTCAGTACCGCCATTGGCAGCGAATACGGACATTGGAGCGACACGCTTCGCAAAAGTTTCGACCACGAACGTCTGGCCTATAACCGCCGTACCAACCACGAGTACCGTGAGTGCAAACAGTCTTACCTCAGTGTTTTGCTTAGCGGTACCCCGGCACAGGTGCGCCCGCTTATCCCTTCGGCCGAGAACGGTCTGTTCTCCCGCCAGGTATTTTATTGCATGCCTCCCATCGATGAATGGGCCGACCAGTTCAACCTTTCCGATGCCGATTACGACCGGATTTTCACACAGTGGGGAGAAGACTGGAAACAGTTGCTCGACAGTCTGGCTGCCAACGTAAGCAACATCCGTCTGGAGTTGTCTTCCGAGCAGAAACAGACGTTCAACCAGCATCTGGCCCGTCTTTTCGTCCGTGCCGGAGCCATTCATGGTGATCCCATGAAGAGCACCGTCACCCGTATCGCCATCAACCTTTGCCGTATGTTGAGTGTCATAGCCCTGCTCCGGTCGCTTGCAGCGCTGCTTCCCTCCGGCGATGGCGGAAAGGAAACGGTCTACAACGACCTCACCCGCCAGCTCATCGCTTGTCCCGGCCTTTCGCCCGACCCGCGCATACCGTCCGAAAACATACGCGACGGAGTGATTCCTCTGTTTCGCCTGAGCGTCACCGAAGCGGATTTTCAAGCAGTTCTTTCCCTCGCCGAGCCTTTGTACCAACACGCTTGCTACGTCCTCTCGCTACTGCCTGCCACCGAGACTGTGCGCCAAAGCACTTTGTCCGTGGATGCCTTTTTCGATCGTCTGCCCCATCGGTTCAGTCGCCAGAGTGTTCTTGAAGAAGGGCAACGGTATGGGATAGCCCGTAATACCATCGACTCGAAGCTGAAACGGATGACCGAAAAAGGCATTTTGCAGAAAACTCAGCGTGGCGAATACGAGTTTGCTACGCGCATGCGCACGTGTGTGGGTGAGGCGGCTGCAAGTTTTGCAAGTTTGCAAGTTTCTGCCCCCTCGAACAGCTGATTCCACCCCTCCCAAGCCCCCGTTTTTTTTCCTAGTTAGGAAAAAAATACGGCCTAGTTAGGGAATAATTTTTTCCTAACTGGGAAAAAATCAGCAGTCAACCTAAGGCAGGGAGTTAAGGAGTTGATGAGTTGATGAGTTAAGAAGTTAAGCCAATACATAGACTACACTAAACCCTCAGCCCTAAACCCTCAACCCTAAACCCTAAACTTTTAATTTTTCACTATTAATTTTTAATTATTAATTCCCAACATGTCCTCTTTCTTCCGCCCCGTCACCATGAAAAAAGGCGAACTGGCCCGTCTTTATTTTCCTGAGTCTCCCACCAGCATCGGAACCAACCGGCTGATGCGCTGGATTCACAATTGTCCTCCCCTCATGAAAGATCTGTCACAAACCGACTATCACCGCTCGCAGAAGTTGCTCACCGCCCGCCAGGTATCACTGATCATTCATCACCTGGGAGAGCCGTAACCTTCAGAAACCTTCAGAAACCCATAACTCCCCTTTTCCCCTGCCGTATCTTTGCGACAAGTTAACGAGTTGACAAGGTGACGAGTTGACAAGGTGATAAGGTGATGAGTTGATAAGTTAAGAAGTTAAGCCAATACATAGACTACTCTAAACCCTCAACGCTAAACCCTAAACTCTAAACCATAAACCCTAAACCATTAACCATTAATCATTAACCATTAATTTTAATTTTCCTCATGGGTATCAAAGTCAAAGCACGCCAGATGAAACTGGCAGTAGGTCCTTCTGCAGGACAGTATCGGTTTATCATGTTAGCGGACATTTACAGTACGCTGAAAGAAGACAAAGTCATCAGTGAGGCCGCCCTGCGGTCCGGCATTTCCAAAGGCACCATCAATGCCACGTGGGAAGCCATTGGCGACGTCATCAAGAGTTGGGCCACCGAAGGCCATTCCGTTCCCATCCCTGGTCTGGGCACCATGCGTTTCGGCGTCCGTGCCAACTCCGTGGAAAAAGTAGAAGAGGTCAGCACCTCGCTCATCACCTCCCGCCGTGTCATCTTCACCCCCAGCAGTGCAATCAAGCAGGAACTGAAGGACACTTCCATCAACATCACCTGTTACGACAAGGACGGTAACGTCATCAAGCAAGTCAACTCGGCCGATGGTGGTACAGTAGACGAAGATCCCGATGACACTGGCACCGGTTCCGACGGTGGCGGTGGAGCCGAAGATCCGTTAGGCTAAGAGAGCCTCACCCCCATCCCCTCTCCCAAAGAGAGGGGAGCAAGGAGGGGAGATGAAAGTAGAAAGAGTTTAATAAGAACCCCTAACCATAAACCCTAAATTATTCAAGTAGTTAAGAAGTTAGAGAAGTTAAGCCAATACATAGACTCCCCCTAAACTCTAAACTCTCAACCCTAAACCCTCAACACTCAGCCCTAAACCTTCACCCCTAATCCCCCAACTATTAATTTTTAACTTTTAATTTTTAATTCTCACCATGTCCGAAACCAAGAAAAAATCTACCTGGGTAACCATCCTCCACGCCATTGTCCAAGCCATTGTTGCCGCCCTCACAGCCCTCGGCGTTTCCAGTTGTGCAGCCCTGTTTTAGCCTCACCCCCGCCCCTCTCCCAAGGAGAGGGGAAAAGAGCTAAAAAAATCATTAACCATTAACCTTTTACCGTTTATCATCCCCCAACTATCATTTTACCCCCATCTCCTTTTCCCCTCTCCTTGGGAGAGGGGCCAGGGGTGAGGCCTTAAATTTTTGCCCTTATGATCCAAGAAACCTTCCCCCTATCCATTGCCGGTGAAGAAATACCGGACGAACGCAGCCTTCTGACCCAGGTAGAGAACGGTCTGCTGATGGACTCCATCGACTCTGTACGCTACATCATTCTGCACTGTTCCGCCACCCGTTGCAACCGCGACTATCCGGTAGAACAGCTTTTGCGCGATCACAAAGCCCGTGGCTTTCGCACCATCGGTTATCATTTCTACATCCGTCGGGACGGCAGCATCAGCCAGCACCGCCGCCTGTTGGAAGTCGGAGCCCATTGCCGTCCTTTCAACCGCTGCTCCATCGGTGTCTGTTACGAAGGCGGTCTGGATGCAGACGGACACCCCGCCGACACGCGTACCCCCGAACAGACCGAACAGCTGATTCTTCTTTTCCTGAAACTACGGAAGCTCTTTCCACATGCCCGTCTGGTGGGCCACAGAGACCTGCCCGGCGTCACTCCCAAAGCCTGTCCCTGCCTGGATACGAGGGCGGTGTTCGGATACTTGGAGAATGAAAAATGAATAATGAATAATTAAAAACGACGGTGTCTGCGGGCGTTTCACCACGGAGTTGCACAGAGAATGTGTGATAATGAAACGCAGATAGACGCAAATTATCGCAGATTATTTATTCTGCGATAATCTGTGTTAATCTGTGTTTTTCATGGGCGAATATTTTCCACTTCCTCCATAGACAATCCCGTAATGCGGCAAACATCGTCCACTGTCATTCCCATCTTTATCATATTCTCGGCTATCAACCGCTTTTCTTCATTGCGACCTTCCGCACGTCCTTCCGCTAAGCCTCTACTATGGCCGCGTTCCCAGCCCCGGTATTCCGCTGTTTCGGCTATGCTGTACCAGTCACGATAATTTTTCAGACTTCCTTCATAGGCTACACGTTCCTGCTGGGTAAAGCAGGCGATTTCAGCCACACGGAAAAACTTCTCGAAAACCGCTTCACGCAAGGCTTTAGGACGTTCCATCAAGGCAGGCAAATGACTGATGGCATAAAGCCATTTCTCAAAAAGATTCTCCAGTTCACTTTCCGTCTTGCGAAATTTAGGCATTTCCAAATAAATGTAAGTCAGCTTGTCGTAGAATACTTTCATTGTTTTCATATCTACCAACTTGACTTCATGGTGATAGTAGTTCGGATCGCTGTCATCAAAACTAAAATTCAGAATGCCAATGGTGTACACAGCTTTCAATTCATAGTTCCAGTTCCCCTTGGGACCTTGCTCCCGAATAGGGAAAGTAGAATAATAGACACTACGATCCTTAAAAAAACGCTGTTCAGCTTTCTGCATCTCTACCAGAAAGCGCTCTCCCTTTTCGTTCACACAATATACATCAAAAACAGCTTTTCGTTCTTCTTCGTGTTCACCCAAATGTTCGGTGTTCAAATAGGTCAGATCCTTGATTTCCTCCTCACCCGACAACAACGCATTCAAAAAACTGATGAGCAAATCCTTGTTCACCTCGGTTCCGAACAGTTTCTTAAAAGCGAAATCCGTATAGAAATTTACATATCGTTCTTGAAGTCCTTCCAGTGCCATAGCTGAATATTTTTTGTTTGAGCAAAGATAGTAAAAGGTAAACGCAGAAGCAAATGAAAACCAAAGTTTTCAATTTAAACTTCATTCACCACGGAGGACACAGAATTACACAGTCGTTTTTCTTTTTATAGGAGAAGCCATTAGACAGACTACCCTAAACCTTCAACCCTAAACCATCAACTTTAAACCATCATCCCCCCGCATGGCACTCCCCTCTCTTTCGGAGAGGGGCCGGGGGTGAGGCCCTCATACATCCTCACCATTTCCTCTGCCACCTTTTTAGAAGAATACTGTGTTTCCACTAAACGGCGGCCGTTACGTCCCATCTGTTCCAGTTCCTTTTCCGATAAATCCAGAAATTCGTTTAATGCATGAATAGTCGGTTCGGTTCCTATCTCTGTCCACCAGCCACAATGCCAGGTATTCAGTTCCTCCCAGGGAGTACCGGTTGTTGTTATCACAGGAGTTCCGCAAGCCAAGGCTTCCGCCACCACGATACCGAAATTCTCGGAATACGTAGGCAATACAAACAAATCCGCCTCCCGGAACAATTCCCACTTCCGGTCACCGTATACCCCTCCGCAAAAATCCACTTTATCTTGGATGCCCAGCTGAAGAGCTTTTTGTCGAAGCTGTTCGATGTATTCTGCTTCTCCTTCACCCGCAATGCGGACGGTATACCCCTCCAACCGCTCCTTCAAAGCCGCTACAGCCTCCAGCAAGAACTCAATTCCCTTTTTCACATGGATTCTGGAAAGGAACAGAATCTGTTTTTTCCGTTCCCAACCAGTTTTTATATCAATCTGCTCTACATCAATGCCATTGGCAATTACGGTGATCCGGTTGTTATAACCCAGCTTCAGCAGATTCTGTTTTTCACTCTCCGCAGTAGCATGCAAGCGGTCAGCTTTCACCACTGCCTGTTTCTGATAGAGCCAGAGTGCCGGTACTTTTCTCGTCCAGTAATGCCGTGCCAAGATCCACGGCTCCAACATGCCGTGCGGACTAAGTACCACCTTATATCCGGCCTGTTGCGCCCACTCTTGTGTCCAAGCACTTTGCGGCATCCAGCAGCAGTTCACGTGTACCACGTTTGGGCAGGTCTCATCCAGCAGTTTCCGCCATGCCTTTTTCAATGTACCATATTTCGACAAGCCTGCTGGCAACGTAACCACCCGTGCGTTCTCTATCGACAGCGGATGTTCCGATGCTACTGTAGCGATAGTCAGGTCGCACAGCTTACCCAATTCTTTGGCAAGTAGTTGCATGTAGGCACCTACACCGCCGGAGGAGCGGTCGATGCTGGGGATGAAGTGGAGGATGCGCATCATAATCATTTTTATTATATCACAACAAATAATGCAATAAAGATAGAAAGTTTACAACTTACTAATAAAAGATATATTAACGTCCTCCCATACAAATTCCATAGATTCTCGGAAAATGTCTCTTAAAAACGATCCCAATACCTACCCAAATCAATGCAAACAACCACGGACTAGCCAAATAACTAAATGCAAAGCCAAAACTGGAATGAGGGAAAGGAACTACCAACAATTTCCTTACTACATTCAACGTAGGTTCATGATACAAATAAATGAAAAAAGTAAAACTACAGAAAGTCATCCAGTGTTTATGTCTGCCAAGATCAAACGTCGCAGGTACCAGTTTATCATACAGAGTCCAAAAACTTAAGATACCTGACAGTATGATTGGAATTTGCAAATATTCCCAAATGAATACAGGAAAAATCATTTCAAGTACACAAAACAATAAAAATACGATAGGAACCCCAAACGATTTAATGTCCGAAAATTTATCTAAAAAGCACGCGCCAAATAAAAACCAGAATATGCCATATATTGGTAACACAGGAATGGAGAAATAGCTTAAAACAAAAAATAGTCCGCAAACAGTTGCTTTCCCCATCCATTTATTCATCATATACAGCAAGGGAGACAACACCACAATTAGTATTAAATCACGTAAAAACCATAAATGAAACGCATATGGAGATCCGTTTCCTGCATCCCAAAATAAAAAATTGCCTAACTCAAGCAAAGGCTTTTCAAAGTTTTCAGAAAATCCTTTAGTATTCATAAAACCATCTACTCCGGGAATATATTCCAATATTAAATAGAATATTGCAGGAAACAGACAGGCAATCAGATAAGGAATCAACAACGTCCGGATTCGCTTTCTTATCTTCATCCATAATTTTGCATACGCATGAGTGTCATCTTTATCTATACCTTGAAAGAACAAGTAACCACTAATAGCAAAAAACAGTGGCACAGCACAACGTCCCATCATTCCACTGATGAACTCCTGCAACTTGAAATTAAATGTCATTCCTTGTATTTCATGAGGATAGTCGTGAAAACCGGAATGAATATATAGAACAAGGATGATGGAGAAAAAAGATAATATGCGAAGTTTATCACTGAGATATTGATTAATCATAAAAAAATTAAATTTTATCACAAATACTTTTCATCACCTTTCGCACGAGAAATGCAATTCACAAAATAATTTGCTACTTGCTTTCCTTGAATTCGAACTGTTCTCTCGACGCGTTTATCTGTCATTAATCTGATATTCTGGATATGAGAAACTATATGTCCCAAAGCTTCTTTCAGCGAACTTACATCTTTCGATTTAAAAATTAAGCCATCAGTCTCATCCGCAATCAAGGCTTTGGCTCCACATCGGTCGCTAACAATTACATATAGCCCTAAAGTCATTGCCTCGTTTACCACGGCTCCCCATCCATCATGAAGAGAAGGCAGAATCAAGACATCATTGTGCTGCATAAATTCAGGCACTTCGCTCATCGGTTTTGTCCCTAAGAACCTTGCATTAACTCTATTCTTTTGAGCAAGTTTCTCCAACTTACTTCTTTCAGGTCCATCTCCCACCAATGTAAAATCAATTTCCAAATTGTCTTTCAATGCCTCCATCACAATTTGCACATTTTTTCTTGGAATCAAACTCCCAACAAACAGTAATTTAACTTTTCCCGAAGGAGGGGGTAAGGTGCGTTTGGAAGTTTCGGTAACATACTGAAAGGGAAAAACATCCCAACGTTTAGAAATATTTCGATAATAGCGAACAGCCAAATCCCCAAAGCCAAAGATACCATCAATGCGAGATATATACCTATAATCCTGAATAAAGAATCGTAGATAGTGCATCCATAATGGTTTATTATAAACTAAAGGAGGTTCTGTTATAATATACCGTCTTACCTGATAAGCAAGGCTCAATCGGAACCAACAGAATACATCAGAAAACGCCCGAATACCTGTGAAAAAACAAACCGCATCTTTTGTTTCTTTAAAAAGTTGAATAACCTGTTCATTCGTGGGGCTTAACCACAATCGAATCAAAGTACCCTCCAACAGATGTGTACTATCCCAGCCCATATCTCTTCTCTCGTCGTAATCTGTACGTGGCACAATGAGATGTACACTTCCTATCCGTTCGTCTTTAGTACACTCACGAATATAAGGAATTTGGTGAGGGCTTATACAATTTTGGAAAAATATGAGATTCATTTCACCCTTTTAAAATCTTAATTTTTCGTATTATCTTCGGTCCTAAAAGTAACTTTAAAAACAGTTTGCATCTCTGTCCAAAAGGCAACTTAAAACAGGACAACACATGTTCCCAAGAATTTGTTTTTACAAAATCATTCCAAAAGGGAGTTGTCATAGAGTTAGCAGGAGATGAAAATATATAGTTATAATTCCCATTATATGCTTCCTCAAAATTTCGTTCTACTTTTATCAGTTGATTAATATTTTGAAATACTTCTTCAGCTTTTGAAGAGTTCAACACCACTAATGAAATTCCAAATTCTTTTTCAATACTCCGACTAAATTCTTCTCTTTTTCCAAGTCCCCAAAAGTCACCTATCGTAAAATCTGCATTTCTTTGCAATCCATTTGATCTACATTGGTAACAAACCGGACGAAGAAATACATTACTTAGCATTCCCGTAAAAAAACTATTATTATTTCCTACAAACTTTTTTTCTCCTTTGTGAACAAAGCTTCCTACTGAAAGCACACCATTACACCATCCATATCGTTTATCCCTAAAATTAAAATCTTTCAATTTATCATCAAATTTACACTCAATCCAATCCAAATAGGACCTAAACACTTTAGGAGAAGGAACACCGTGACAAACCAAATCAATAGTAATTAGTTTATCTAAGTTTTTATTATTCTCTAAAAAAGCATACAATCCATTTACATGGCATGAAGTCCCTGTAAACAAAACAGTTACCCCTTTATTAAGCTGTTGCTTTATCTGTACAAATGCATTTCCGACTTCACATTGTACATATTTAGAGCGACGAAGAATATCCAGATTCTCAATTTTATCTACATACTGATAGGTTACTTTCATTTCTGTTGTATAAGCAGCGCCCCATACTATTCCTCCTGAATTTAAAATATACTCTGCAATAGCAGAAAAGAAACCTCCCGAAGAACTTACCATCCGTACCTGTTTATCTTTGTGCCAGCAAGCATAAGCCTTATTCGGCATATCATTTCTCACATTTCTTGGAGAAACAACTGGGCACACGCGTTCACACATACCACACATAATACATTTGGAACTATCTACAAAAGGATATAAGAAACCTTTTTCATTAGGTTGCATTATTATTGCTTGGTGTGCACACACCTGAGAGCATCCTCCACAAGCAGTACAGTTATCTCTATCAGCCAATACTGGATAATTAAAATTGCCCATATATGTTCATAAATTATCTTATTGCAGCGCATTATTTATAAAGTTCTTTGACAGAATTAATGCATTTTGAGAAGCTTCATCAAACTTTTTGTCATAAGTAACAGGTATTATCTTAAAATCAGCATTCTTTTCCACCTTTTCATACAATAAAGAATTCTCCAGATGTAATAATTTCAATAAATCTTCTATTCTTGAATTTGTTAATCGTCCTTTTCTACATATACTTACAAACTGTTTTCTAAAAATAATTGAAAAAGCTGTTCCATGGAAACTTGAAGTGACAACATAAGAAGCATTTTTAAACAATGTGATTATTTGTCCAACACTATATCCGCCTACATCAATTATCGGAATATTCTTAGAGCTACTTATGAAATGCGCATATTGCATTAAATAAGAAGAACCCAACAAATCGTAAACTAAAACATATTGTTGAGGAGCATCCGGGCATTTAGCTGAAACAGCATCCATTTGCTCGGCATTCAACAGTAAAGTGGGATCAAGTACCTGTACAGATTCTTTATTTATCAAATGCTTAACAAGATTACATCCCTTTTGCTCTCTCAAAGACAAAAAATCAAATAATGACAAGTAACGTCTATAAACCTTCTTATAAAGAAATGGGATTGATGAGACACCAAAGCTTGCTGCATACGCAATTTTCTTCTGCGATTTATTCAAAAAGGATAACAAATATATATCTACTCGCGAAGACATTACATAATTCCAAACTTGATCGCTTCCCACAATTACAGCATCGTATTTTCTACAATACTCAGTTAAATCCGTATCTGAAACAATCATTCTGGAATGAGGAATATTCTTATCATAGAAATCTACAGCCATATTTGACTTATCCGAGCACGCCCCACTATTAGTTTTTATCAACTTTCTTTTCAGCTTTTGACATATACCCTTTATATCCAATGTTTTCAAAACAGAAAACAAGCTATAAAACTTATATACATACAACTTCTTATAATTTGCTGGAATCAACGGATAATCGATTACTTCTACTTCATATCCTAATGTAGATATATAATGGGATAATGCATAACACTGCATTATCGCACCAAAACTTTCCACTCTTACAAATGTCAGAATCCCTATTTTCACATTCTTTATATATCGAACTGTTACACTTAAAAAAATAACTTAAGAAAATACTGAATTATATCTTAATATTGAATTCATCATAAATTAACTGCTTTCGAATATAATATACACGCCAAACTTTAGCAGCTTCTTTCAATCTAAAAGAAAATAAATGATACAAAAATAACAATCTTAATCTTTTCATAATACCTTTAGAATAATACTTCGGATCCAAATTATATTTTTTACAAATATAACAAAATGAGGCTGCACCTATTTTCGCTCTCTCAATATTAAGAATTTTCCGATTTCCCACTTTGTGACAAAAAGATAACTGATAACAATAAAGAGTAATAAATCCATTAATTAAAAGACGATTTGATATATCAAATTCTTCCAAATACATAAAAATATTAGAATCGAACTTTCCACATTTTACAAAAACACGACTTTTAAAGAACATGAATGCACCAGAAATAAAGTGATATTGATCATTAAATATATTATCATTTATATTTGATGGTGCTGTCATCTTCCTAAAATAAGACGGTGCACCTCCTGTTTGATGGATGCCAATACATCCAATTCGTTCATCTGATTCATGTATTTTTATTAGTTTTTGGAATAGAGGTTCTGTAAACTCTACATCATTATTAACAAAAAGAACATATTCACTTTCATATAAATCAAATCCTTTATTATTAGCAGCCCCAAATCCAAGATTCTCTGGAGAAGACACGTAAGAAACATTCTTATATTGGTTAATCAGCAATTCTATATCTCTATAATCAGCAGGAGAATTATCCACAATAATAAGTTTTGCTTCATTACCTAAGTCATTGTATTTAAAAAAAGAATTAACAAATTCTTTCAGTTCTATAATATTTGATTTATACGTAACAGAAACTATGACCAATTTGTATTTACAGCATTTCTGGTTTTGCATTTTGCTCATTATAATAGTATTTAATATAGTAGAATGTAAGTATTACAGCAAATGCTATTGAACCTGAATTTTTAAGTATTGCAGGAGGTCCGAATAACAGATGCTGCGAAGAGCTTATGATCGTAAAAGCTAAATATGAATTAACAATTGAATTAGGATAGAAACTTTTAAACCCCATATAATATATGCATATAAAGATAATCAAAAAAGAGAGAAATGGAATAATTCCGTTTCTTGTTCCCATTCCTACTACCACAGAATGACATGGTACAAGTTTACTATCCGGTAGGCCTCTTAATTTCTCATCACTAAACAATTTAGCCTGAATTTTATAATATTTTAAGCCTTTATCTTCTGCCCAACTTCCATGACCGAATAATGGCTTGTCCATGAAAGCTAACCAAGAAACATAAAAATCTGATCTTGCTGCAAATAACATCATCAATGGATTTGTCGAATTGTTAATTTTAGCTAATTGCTCTCTGTTTTGAATAGATCCCCATTCTCCGGAAACTAATTTAGGAATATAAACATTTGCATAAAATATTTGAAATACTATTGCTAAAACAATAATACCTGGTAACATCTTTTTAAAAGAAATTGTATGGATATGCAAAATGACATATAACAGTAAGGCTGAAAATAGCATGCTAAATCCTAAAGTTCTGGCTCCACCTATAATTATGAATAGTCCAGTTACTAAAAACATAAGGAAAGCATATCTTTTAGCTACAGCGTAACTATATAGAGTAATGAAGCAAGCAATATTCACAATTATAGGAGCTAAATAAAATTTAAAGTACGACGTTCCATCTACTTCTGCAAATCCGAATTGATCTCCTAAAATCAGCAATCGAATGCATACGACCAAAGGTATCCATCTTATTAAGGATGGGTTTTTAAGTAGTTTTTCAAAGAAAAACAGCATGAGAAAAAAAGCGACGAAAGTAATAGCCAACCCTTTTACTGCATTAATGAGGGAATCTTGCAGAAAAACCTCTGAAAAGCATTGTCCTAAAAAAACTAACAAAAACAGAATGCTTATTTTGCGAAGTTCTGGATATTTTAATTGCATGCTCCATTTCAGTAAATGGGGAATTTGTGTTATAACATATAGTTCGGTAATAGAAATAGAACCTACCAGATTCACTCTGACTCCCATAAAGAACAATGCCAAAATGAAAATTACTTTATCTTTCAACTGAGGAGGCATATTATAATTCAGTTTAAATTGTATGTTTGATGGAATTCCTTCCAAATTTTTTTCCAGTCAAAATAAGAAAGATATTCATCAATACGTTTAGTGTCAATTTTTAGCTGATCACATGTTTCAATTAAATGAATCAGTTCATTTAATTGATAGGGATTGAAAAACCAAATATAATCTGATGAGAATTCGCATAAAGAACCAGCATTAGATGAAAAAACCTTGCAATGATATGACAACGCTTCTAAAATCGGAAGGCCAAAGCCTTCGTATAAAGAAGGAAAAATAAAAGCGGCACAATTCTGATAAAGAAAATCCAGTTCTCCATCTTCAATCCATCCTGTATAAATGATTCTGTTGTTGGTGATTTGTTTATGCCCTTTTCCACAGATAATCAGCCGCTTATCGGTTTTGGCTTTCAAAAAGGCATCTACCATAAATTGTATGTTTTTATGAGGAGCCCCCAATCCTACATATAGGAAGTAAGAGTTTTTTTTCAAACCTTGATAATCCGTTATCCGGGTCTTCGCTTTTTTTATCTCATTTACACCTTCACGCAAAACGATTGAATCGAATGAATAATATTTTTTGAGGTCTGATTTTGTCGTTTCTGAAATTGAGATTCTTAGATCTGCATTACGCAGAATCCAATAAAACATCCAATAATTTTTTAGCTTACGTAACTTGTTTTTATATGAATTTGAATAAAATTCCGGTACACTTAAAAACATCAAATCGTGAATAGTTATGATATGTTTTTTACCTTTTTTATGCCATACAGTTCCTGTCATATCACCGGAATGAAAAATATCATATTCCAGTTTGTTCAAAAAGAAAGAAAATCGCAGACTTTCAAGTAAAGAATGTCGATTATAAGGGCAAATTATATATTGATACGGGAAATTGCTTATGGGATTATTCAATATTATTACAACGGAATCGTATCCATAAGCATCCACATAGCCCTCAATCAGATGATATACATATCTGCTGATACCACTGATTTGCGGAGTAATGCTTCTTCCGTCAATTAAGATTTTCATATCTGACTAATAATTTTATCGAGATAATTAAAGCTATTTTGCCTTTTTTCATTCAATAGATTATGAACTTCTGCATAATCTATTTTTTCTGTCAGGTCAATATGATTATTGTACGAACGAAATAATTTGAAATCGGCGAATAATGATATGATTCGCTCATTCATTTTATTGTCTCTTCCTTTTAGAAGGACTGTATAAAACAGCCTCTCAAATAGAATAGAAAACACGGTACCATGAAATGAATTGGTAATAACCAATTCAGCATTAGCGATAAGCGATAGCCATTCTTCTATAGTAGGATAAGTCGGAATAAAAGATTCTGCTTTGAAATTTTGACTCGGAACAAATACAACATCCAAGTCATTGTCATCTGCATATCGCTTTAAATAGTCCAAATCGATAGTACATTTATTTCCTAATAAATAAAGGAATATATACGATTTCTTGTACGAGTTGTTATGAATATTAAATAAGTTCAGATAATCGTTTTTTAATAGTAATAAAGTTGGATCCAATACATGTTCTGCCTTAATACCCATTTTCGAACAGATTTTAACACCGCTTTTTTCCCTTACACTGATAAGTTTAAATTTAGATAAGGATTTTTTATATTCTTTTAATAAATAGGCAGGCGCTGAAGGTGAACCGAAACTGGCAGCATAGGACAAACGTGAAATCTTATCATCTACCCAATTTAATAAAAATACCGGGTTAGGAAAGTTCCATATTTGATCGCTTCCTGCAATATAGCCATCTGCTTTAGGTGGATTGTTTAAAAGATCCTGATATGAATATATTTTGGACGGACTTTCAATATATTTATCCTTGAATTCTTTGAAATGCCTGTCGGTAATAGAGATTTGTTCTTTCTTTTTTATCCCAAACAAACGTCTCTTAATAGAATCTCTCAGTTTAGGATAAGAAGAAAATAATTTAATTAGTCTTTTTAAAAAAGACTCTGATTTAGTATCGGTAACAGTAAGACTATGCTTAATTAAAAAAGGATAGCAATCTTTTTGTCTTAAGCAATATTGCAGTGCAAATATTTGAAGAATCTGACCATAGTTTTCTTCAGAATTCCAATATGTTACAACTCCAATTTTTTTCATTGTCCAGATCGTTTTATTAAATTATAAGTTTACAAACATTTCATAGTAAAATGTGTATAATATAATTGAGTAAGAATTTAAAAAAAGCTATTTAACAACTTTTCTCAATACATTTTTTACAGGAGCCGGTATTATTTTTTTTATACTTTGCTCTATTTTTGACGATGTTTCACTAATCAATGTATTCATCTGCTTTAATGCATCACTTTCATTCTCGTTATTAGTGAATACTTCGAAAAGCATCGGTTTGTCAGTAATGTCAGATATTAAAAATCTATCTATATTGATGAGATATTCTTCTTTATCAGAAGCCTTCATATATTCATAGCCTAAATCTTCGGCATAATGACGAACCAACTGGAGAGACTTGTTACCATAGTGCCCTGCTGCTGCCATGAATTTATCAGCATCCTCACCAAATTGGGCGGCAGGGTGATTGTAATTGCGAAACTCTGTTCCCTTGCCATTATTTACCAACAGAATACGGACATTGTTACCAACATGACGGTTACCTAACACATTCATATCGTAAAAAAAGGCCAAGTCACCAATTACTAAAAAATGAAGTTGGTCAGGGTGAGTAATGGCTCCTCCAATCATAGAGGACATACAACCGTCAATACCAAAACCACCGGTATTGACAAATCCATTACTCTGTACGGATGTAGGAACGTCAAACAATTCCCAAGCACGCAACGAATTAAGAATACCTAAATGGAGAACACAACCTTCAGGTAGACGATAAGCGGTTTGTTGAGCTATCCAAATATTAGAAAAAGGAAGTTCGGGGATGGCTGCCTGCAATTTCTGATATTCGGCATGACACTGCTCCAACCAAGCTTTTCCTGCCTTCTGTTGTTCGTTCCGTTCGCCAGCTAAATCCGCATAACGGTTGAAAAACACTTCTTCTGCCATCTCAAACACTTGGGTCAGTTTATGGGAAGGATCACGCAATTCACCGTCTTCGTTCACCCTCCATACTTCACCAGCTTTACTACCTGCTACATTGTTTCCATAACCGCTGACTTCACCAATATGTATCAATACATCAGTTCGAAAAGACTCTTTTTTACAGTAACTTTGCTGATTTAAGATAGCGTTATATACCCGATAGGGACCTGAATAATTACTGGCATGTTCGCAAAACACAACTGCACCGTAAGCCTTACAAAAACGATTAACAGCTTCGGTAAGCGAAGCAGACCACGGAAGATGGTTGCCTACAAGAATAGCAATACGGCCTGTGGAAAGTACAGGAAGTTCATCACTGGACATATAACGCCGAATACAGCGAGCTACAGGAAGTTCTTTCACAGAAAAATCACGGTTATAATTCGTAGCCAAATTGATATGAACCGGGCCGCCTCCACGATGGGTCAATGCAAGAATAGCCCGATTCAATCGGATAGTAGTGTCCCAAATGGCTGTTTCATCCATACAAGTTGGTATATATTCTGCGTGCACAAAAGTATCATTTGGCTTTACACTTCTATCCGTTACTTGAGCTATCATATGACCAACTCTTCGTATATCCTGAGTAGAAGTTACTACCAGTAACGGAAGTTTTCTGTAATAAGCTTCTGTAAGAGCTGGCATATAGTTACGTGAAGAGGTAGCCCCCGTGCAAGAAAGGACTACTGGCTCTCCCGACTCAGCCGCCATTCCACAGGCCATATAAGCTGCTGACCGTTCGTCCACACATGAATATATTTGGAAAAAAGAATCATGTTGCAGACTCCCTACAAAAGTTACATTTGTAGCTCCCGGAGAAGCTATTACCTTACGAATGCCATGAGCTTTTAATAATGCAATTGTAATCAATATATTCTCTTCGTTTGTATAATGCTTTTTATTCATAATTTCTTAAAGTCCTATATATTTATGAAATTTAACTGGTATTATTTTCTGAGTTATGAATGCAACTATTGTAGAAATAAATAAAATTATAATCCAATTAACATACCAACTATCAATATATACAAAATTCTTAAACAATATTTGATATAATAAATGAGTTAAATAGATAAAAAAGGACACATTTCCTATAAATTGAAATATCTTAAAAACAAGCAATTTAGAGACTGACTGATAAAGAACCTGCAAAGAAGGTTTAAAGAGAAACAAAATTATTAATGTTGCAAGAAGCTGTGTGCTAACCTTCATTCCTGATACAAAATGTCCATAAGGACATAATATATTAATTTCAAATATGCATAAAAACAAAGTTATGAAAGTAGCGATTAAAAGATAGCTATTTTTAACAGCAATTTTAACAGGATCAACACAAGCATACATTACCCCAATATAATAAAAAATAATCATAACAGGAAAAGGTGCTACACTTAAAATAAGAGGCAAATCCATGCACATAATATGTTGTAAGTAAATAATCACACCTGTTGACAACAAAGAAATCAAAAGGGTTAAAAAGAAATATATTTTATATCTTTTTTTTGCACATTTTATCAGGACTGGCAACAAAAAATAATATTGAATAATTAATGGAATAAAATAAAAAATGGAAATCCCACCAATAAAACCAAGCAATATAGTTGATATAACATTTTTCCCTATAAAAATATCAAACACTATCCATGGAATAGAAAAAATAAACATAGGAATATAAACTTTTAAAACCTGTTTTTTAATAAAAATGGTGTATTGTCCCCATGTTTCTATTTGCTTCTTTCCAAGGAAATAACCACTTATTGCTAAAAACAAAGGAACAGCGCAATGAATAAATTGCCTTAAAAGGAGCTGAATTACTGTTGCATCTTGTTCTTGATAAGTATGTATTCCAACAACCATTACAATGGCCCAACCTCGCAAAAAATCAAAATAGGCATTTCGTTTCATAACCAAAATCCCATGAAAATATATTCATATTGCGATGAAATATCATTATGAAATCAAAAATTATATTTCATATCATCAAAAGTTAACAAACCTGCTCCACCAGTCATATAAACAATGTCTCCAACAATCATTCTTCCCATATCACTGACCAAGAAAAGAGCCATATTAGCAATTTCTTCCGGCATAACATATCTACCGACTGGGAGGCTATTGTGAGTAATATTATGCCTATCTTCTTTCATCAACATAGGAGTTACTGTAGGACCTGGGGCAACTCCGTTTACTGTTATACCATAGGGTAGTAAACTTTTAGCTAAACCTAAAGTAAGTCCACGTATCCCCCATTTGGAAATAGTATATGCAGAAGCTGCAGGCCGAATACTTGAAGAAGAAGCAATATTCAGAATATTCCCTTTTATATGATGTTCTTTCATGTATTTTCCTATCATTTGCGACAAGAAAAAAGTTCCCTTCAGATTGGTATCGAGTACATTGTCGTATTCTTCTTCAGTAGCATTTGAAATATGACCTCCTAGAACTCCGGCATTATTAACCAAAATATCAATTTTTCCTTCCAGTTTCAGAATACAATCGATTACTGAAGCGTAGGAAGAGATATTGCGACTATCAAGCACCATTCCATATACGTGCTCTTTATAAGCCGAATCGATTAATTTCAGTTTATTACAAGCATCATCTATTTTCTCTTGATTACGTCCTGTAATACAGACTGAAGCCCCGCTTTTTAGAAATAATTCTGCAATAGAATAACCAATCCCACTGGTTCCACCTGTAATCAATGCAAAACGACCTTTCAATAATTCATTGGGGGCCAGTATCACAATATTGGCAGTTGTGTAAACCGGACGTTTGGCAAAAATCAATTTTATGGCTTTCTTTGCAATAGTTTTAATAGTCATTGGTAATCTTTATTATTAATGCAATGCCTCTTTATGCTATAAACTTCTCACTCATCATCAAACATTTCATCTGCCTATAACTTTCTGAAAAAGCTTTTTCATATAATGAGGATACTTGTAAAAACGTAAGAATCTTGGTTTATTAAAACGATAAAATACTTTTTTATAATATTTTTTATAACCCATCCTCTTCATCCAATGCAAAAGGTCATTACAATAAGGATAAACTGTATTTTCGTCAATGGAATCTATAATATCCCATAACATATATGTATTTTTCTCATAATATTTAAAAGAACGAATAAGCCTAGAAAATTTTTTTTCGCTAAAATTCCTGAAGCCCCAAGCAGCTGGATTTTCACCCATACATAGAATATTCAGTTGCGTCCTGACACACTTTGTACAAACCCCACATTGTTCACTTTGATCATTAAAGCAAGTCCAAAGTTTCAATCCTTTATTGTGTACATGTCCCCAATCAATAATATTTTTTACTTTCAACGAACGACGAATACACAGCCCATCCTGTTCCGCAAAAATAATGCCAGCTATTTTGAACGAGTTTGAAAGATCTGGGTTAGCACCATCTTGGTTAACTACTGGCATATCTTCTAATTGCTCATACCCTGATCCCATAATTAAGTTTTTTATCCCCATGGCATAAGCAAAAGGTATGGCAGAAAGCAGGTTCCCTAAATATTTAATTCCATACCAACCATCAAACAAAAAAGCTTCGCTAGATAAATAGAGAATATTCTTCAAGTCCGACTGTATACGGCTATCATTAAAAATATCTGCACGAAAATTATTCGTTATTAACAGCCAATTGCTACCGGAAATAGCAGAAAAATCACTTATAAGTTTTGTTTTTGAATCATAAAAATTTGCTCGTGCATTTGTTTTCTGAATATGTGTTACAAATTCAATGCTAGGTACACTCACAAGCACGTTTCTACTACCCGTATGATTAATGCCAGCATGTACAGCATCCACCCCACCAGAAAAGAAAACAATATTGTCAAAACGGCTGTTAGGCAAATGGTTTTCAACAATATCCTTAGCTGTTACTTTTCCACACCATTCCTTCTTAAAAGGACCATAGATTTTGGAATAAGCAGAATAGATATTGGAAAGATGGTCAGAAAGCATTTTGTCCATGGATGGAACAACCAGTTCCACCCCATAGAACCACGTAACAGGCAAAAGATAGAGTGTAGCAGGTATGGCCAATATCGACTCAGGTAAACCATTCAAAGAGAAATCAAAACTCTCGGCATGGTGATATTCTACCCATGCCTCTACAGTCTGATTCTTTAGTAAATTTAAACCGGTATTATCTTGTATCTCATATTGGATGACGTTGCCTGTAGTATTGATTTTTGTAATCTCTATTGTTTTATTATAGCTCATAATCTTTTATATAAATCGTACCTATATTTCTGAAAAATGTATCAACGTTTCACTTTTTTATAAACCTTTTCTATGAACATATTCCACATGTATTTTTTTTCGTTCTTTGTCATCCCAATAGTGTATGAAAGGATGCCAATGAAAATAACGATAGCTAATGCCCTTCCGACAAAAATAGCAAATGTAGGGTTTTCCCTCCCTGGTAAAATAGAAACGAACAAAGTGGAGAGTAGGAAAACTGTCAGCGAAGGCATCAGGCATTTTTGAAAAAATTGGCTGATGGGAAATGCATATTTGGATCGCGACTGTAAAAGCAAAGCAAAAACGACACAAGCTTTGAATATGATGTTCAGTACAAATACGGTTTCAACAACCATACCCACCTTTAAACAGACATAAGAAGCAAAAAAATTAATCAAATAGATAAAAGTCAATGCGATTTCATAGGGTTTGATATCTCCCTGAGCCAGCACACCCGTAATCAAAGGATTCGCAAAACAATCCATCAAAGAATATAACAAAATCAGGATAACAAAGCTTGCTGTATGCTCAGGAACCTCAACTAACCATAAATTGAGAATATAATCAATATTAGCACAAACCGGCATGAGCAAAAGCAGCAGGATAAAGAAAGCAAACTTGTTACTACGAATGATAAGTTTGTGCATATCGGAGAGATTACCTACAGAATAGGATTTTGTAATCTGAGGATTGACCGCGACCATAAAATTCTGAACAAAGCCATAAATAGCTCCATTAACCTGCATAGCCACTCCCCGAGCCGCATTAACAGCAGGACCACAAAACATATTCAAAAGAATATTGGTTCCCTGATCCTTGAGAACAACAACGCCGTTTCCCAAAAACGTCCATCCGATAAAACCAAACATATCACGTAATAACTGCTTGTTCAGACGGAAATCGTAATGAGCCTCTACAAAATGACGCTTACAATAAATGCCATAGACAATCCGTATCACGATGGAAACACAAGCTAACAAACCGGCATAAACAATAAGCTTGTCTACGGGAGAAATATATAATAAATAGACAATCAGTAATTTCAGGCTGGCATCCAATATAGAGACATAGGCAAAAGCGGACATCTTCTCGTGCGCAATAATCAGAGCATTATAAGGTACGCTAATTAAGCCTATCATAAACGTCAGAATTGAGAAATGTAACACCCAATGAGCTGCATAAAGTCGGTCGGACGGTATCACCATCTTGTGGTTCAAGAACCATACTCCTGCCACTTCTGCTAAGATGCCAACCAGAAGCGCCATAAACAATTGAATGGAGACGGAAGTAGAGAAAATCGTTTTCAACTTCTTGATATTGCCCTTACCAACTTCCATCGTAGTGTACCGGCTTATCGACAAAGATAAAGAGCCGGAAAGAATGGAAAACATGGCTACCATGCCACCTACGACATTATAGATGCCGTAATCGGTAATACCCAATGCCGCTAAGGTGATTCGACTGGTGAACAGGCTGATGCCCATCATTAACAACATGCGGGCATAGAGCAACAGTGTATTTTTAGCAATTCGCCTGTTATTGATTATTGAGCCAGACATCCTAATTCTTTACTTACCGTAACCATATTTATACTTCCTCCCATACCCATACTTCCCATATTTCCCATACTTTCCATACCCATAATAATACCCATTCTTCCGCTTATCCATATTAATGCCATTGATAAGTATACAGAGATTGGAAATATTCTTATCGTGACGGATGTCGTTGATGAGAGCAAACTCGCTCTTGCGGGTATAATCTGCCCGACAGACATATACACACAGGTCGGCAATGCGAGCTACAAGCTGGGTGTCGGTGACCATACCGATGGGAGCAGTATCGAGAATGACGTAATCGAAATGTTGGCGAAGGATACCAATGGCTGTCTCCAAAGACGGACGGGCCACCAGCTCGGTAGGATTGGGGGGCAAAGCACCACTGGGCAGGACATACAAGTTGGAAGACACTGTGCTGGGACGGCAAAGTGACAGCAAATCGTACTCGGAGGGAGCGGCGAGATACTGGGTGATGCCGGGCAGGTGCTTGTCCATCGAAAAGATATGGCCTAAGGTGGGCTTGCGGATGTCGAGGCCAACGATAACGGTTTTCTTGTCCATAAAGGCAAAGCTGGCTGCCAGGTTGGTAGCGGTAAATGATTTGCCTTCGCCGGAACTGGTAGAGGTGAAAAGAATGACTTTCTGACCTTCCTGCAGCATGTACTGGAGATTGGTACGCAGGCTGCGGAAGACTTCTTCCATGATTTCGTTGCGGTTTTCGCTGATGACAATCGGTCCTTTTTTATCCGCTTCTTTCACCTGGGGAATGTCGCCTACCACAGTTACATCGGTGATGCGTTCGACATCGGTACGCCCTTCGATGCGGAACCGCAACTGGCGTGACAACCAGATGCCTCCGACAGGGACACCCAACCCAAGCACAAAAGCAATCATATAAAGGTTGCGTCCATTGGGAGCGACCAGACCTGACACACGGGGTGTCTCGACCATACGGCCGTTGTTGGCCTTGGCGGCCAGGGTAATGGCATTCTCCTCGCGCTTCTGAAGGAGCATGAGGTAGAGGTCGGCCTTGATTTCCTGCTGACGGCTGATGTTGCGCAACTCCTGCTCCTGACGGGGGGCATTGCTGATACGGGTACGGTATTTGCCTGCCTCCAGATCGAGGTTGTTGCGGGTGATCTGAAGAGTACGTTCGACATTGGCTACCGTAGTAAGAACGGTAGTACGGGTAGCGGCAATGGCTTCGTCGAGACTGATGACTGCCGGGCTGGTGGGCTTGGAAGTACGCAGCAGACGCTTGCGTTCGATCATCATCTCGTTGTACTGGTTGACAATGTTGGAAAGGCCGTCGTCGGCAAGACCGACGTTGGCTGGAATGACTTCGTCGCGATTGGCAGGGTCTTCCAGATAGCGGCGCAAGTCGCCGACAAGGCGAAGCTGATTGGTGTTGTCGGCGCGTTTCTGCTCGTACTCGGAACTACCTTGCAAAGCCTGCTGGGCATCGGTACTGAGATCGGTGATGCCGGCCCGCTGCTTGTAGTCGGCCAGCTCGGTCTCGGTGACTCCCAGTTCGTCGTTGATGACGGCAATACGTTCGTCGATGAACTGGGCGGTATGCATGGCTACCTGATTCTTGTCGTCGTTGGCTTCGTCGTTGTAAATGGTGACAAGCGTATTCAGGAAATCTTCACCCCGGGGGATATTGGTATCGTTGACGGTAAGACGTACAATGGACGTATATTCGCTGGTAGGGGTGGCACTGAGGCGGGATTTATATTGAGCTGCTACCACAGAGGGAGCCGTAACTGTGGCCCGAAGCGAATAAGAAGAACCGGCAACGGCTGCACTATCGGCTGTCAGGCTGAGTGTACCGACAGGAGTAATGAAGACAGCCGGAAGCTGCTTGAAAGTCTTGCTGAGTGTATGTTTATCGCCACCAAGCTGATAGCTGACGACGGCTTCGTGGGAAGCACCGGCGGTGCCGTTAATCTGAACCTGCAAGGCAGAAGGAAGACGGTCGGCATCGTCGGCCGACATCCAGACATGGACGGGCACGTTCTTATAAAGCGAAATGTCGTAACCGCCTTTCCGTTCGGCTGCATATTCGACGTACAGGCCGAGGCGGTCGACAACCTTCCGGATGAGGGAATAGGACTGCAGAATCTCGACTTCGTTGTCGAAATTGTTGGCCATGGACACGGTTCCCAAATCCTGCATGGCAGCCAGCTGACCGATGGCAGAAGACTTGGTTTTGTCGCCCTGCTTAATGAGGATGGTGGAACTGATGCTGTAGACTGGCGGCTGGTAGCGCAAATAGACGTATGCACCGCCCAAAGCCAGTACCAGACAGGCCAGAATAATGGGCCAATGGAGCAGGTATTCGAAAATAAGTGCTTTGTAATCGACGGGCTTGCCGCCGTCGTTGAAAATATCGTTGTAGGTGGAATCGCTCATAGATAATGGTTAATGGTTAATGATTAATGATTAATGGGGCGTTGGGAAATTAAAAATTAATAGTTGAGGGCGTTGAGCGTTTAGAGTTGAGCGTTTAGAGTAATCTATCTATCGGCTTAACTTCTTAACTCTTTAACTCCCTAACTTCTTAACTCCTTAGTTTATTGTAGTGCAATAATGACCAGCGAAACAAGAGTAGAGGCCAGGCTCAGCAGACTGATCCAGATGGAAGCGTTGTTGCTGAATGTATTGGAACGTACCTTGGCCTTGGTGGGCTTGACGTAGACAATGTCGTTCTGCTGCAAATAGTACTCCGGAGCAAGGGCGATGCCGGCCTCGGTAAGGTCGAGATGAATAACCTGACGACGACCGATGGAGTCTTCGCGCAGGAGCTGAACATCGTCGCGATCGGCAAAGAGGGTCATATCGCCTGCCTGGGCCAGGGCCTGAAAGATATTGATGCGTTCGTCGGTGACAGTAAACGTGCCCGGATGGTTGACTTCGCCCAATACACTGACCTTGAAATTGTCGATGCGGACTGTGACATTGGGGACTTCGTTGAGGTAGGCCTCCAACTTCTGACGGATAAGGTCTTCGCATTGACGGCAAGAAAGACCAGAAACGGGAAGCTTGCCCAAAACGGGATAGTCGATGCAGCCCTGGTTGTCGACCAGATAATTCAGCAGTTTGGCATTGCCCGTGCCTTGTGAGTTCTGGCTCATTTCCTTATTCTGCCCCAGCTTGCGAAGGAAGGGCACGGAGGAGGCGGGATCGGACGTACTGACGACGATAATCAGTTCGTCCTTGGGCATGATGCGGTATTCGTAAAGCTTACCTTGCTGCTCAATATCAGCGAGCACCTGGTCGTGACGAAGATACACCGATTTTTTATAAGAAGCGCATCCGGCCAAAAGCAACGGAAGCAACAGTACTAACAGATAACGTCTGAATGAAAACATGGTAAGAATGAAAAATGTTTTATAAGATATTTAAGTTTAAAATTGAAGATTTCTTTGGAAGATAAGAAGTTATAGAAGTTAAGGAGTTAAGCCAATAGATAAACTACGCTAAACACCAAACCCTAAACCATAAACTTTTAATCTTTAACTTTTAATTTTCCTCAGCCTTTCCCAAAAGCCCAGCTGCTTTGCCGGCATCGGAGGCTGTGAAAGATGATGGCTATATATGTCTTCGAAAGATAACCCTTCCTGAATCATACGGTAAATAAGTCCCCAATCGGGCAAACCTCCCAAATTGCGGTCGTCGATGAAAAGGTCGGCCTTCAGCTTGCGGGAATAACCGCTATGCGATGGCTTTTCTTCCGGGTAATTGCTATTGACTGCATAAAACTCCAAACCACGACTGCGACAGAATTCGACAGCCTCGTTGAGCAAATCGCCTTCGCGAACGGTCCATAAAATCAGTTTATGACGCTCGCGGGCCAGAAGTTTCAAGGTGTCGACAGCAAACGGTATTTCCGGACCGATGGCGGGATAGCGGTGTGCGACGATGGTTCCGTCGAAATCGACTGCAATAATCATAGAGACAAAAAAATGAAGAACAAAATAAATGAAGAACAAAATAAATGAAGAACAAAATAAATGAAGAATGAGGAATGAAGAATGAAGAATTTATTAATCATTAACCATAAACCCTAAACCATAAACCCTAATCCCTAATCCCTCAACCCTAAACCATAAACCATAAACCATAAACCATAAACTTTTAATTTTTTAATTCAAAAACCACCTTCGCACTGAGAAGTGCTGCCGACTTCTCAGGAAGATTTTTCAGGAGGTAAGCTGGTATCGTTCCGGCTACCCAAGCCAGCGTTTCACTGACCGGCGAAAAGGTTCTGGAGTCGCGTCCGATGGCCGATGCGGCTTCGAGCAAACGACAGAACGTATGAATACCGTCCAGACGTATGGCACGATTTTCTGCTGCCTGCTCCATGAAAAACAACGCGCTGAGACGGACTCCCTCGTTGCGGTAGCAAAGCGTTTTGCCACTCCAGGGCGAACCGTATATACGCATGCTGCCATCGGGCATCCGACGCAGTACGGGCTGGTCGTCGTTGAGCAGGCGACTATCGGGGATATGTTCCAACCACAGACGGGAATGTGTACTTTTGCCGACTCCGGAAGGCCCTATGAAAGCACAGCCTTCTGATCCGACCGCCACACACGAAGCATGGAGAAGAACCGTATCGCGGAATGCAGAACTGTAGATGAAAGCAATCATCAGGAAATCGTTCAGGACGGAATAAGAACCGGGATAGTCGGGCTTCCAATCGGAAACGATCTGCTTCCAGTCACGGCTGGCACGCAACCAGTAGGTCTGCCGGGAATCAGCCAATGTCAGAGAGATACTGCAATGATCGGGCATCAGCCACAGACGCAGGGTACGGCCTTCCAACTCGTTGACCAGTACGGGTACTGTCTTTTCGGGAGACAGAGAAACGCCCAACTGTAAACGGAACAGGATATCGGCATCGGAAGAAAGAGGGTCCGATACTAGGAACGGACACAAGTTGGGCAGTTGTCCGGTTACGGCATCGTCACAATCGACTTGCATGAACCAGTCGGCAATCTGTAATTTCATAACTTCTCTTTGTATTCGACAGGACTCATCCCGTACTTTTCAGAAAAAAGACGATAGAAAGTACGTACACTGTTGAACCCACTGTTGGCTGCAATGGCCTTGATAGGATCGGCTGGATGTTCGCGCAACAGCCGAGCAGCATATTCCAGCCTCATGCCGTTGATATATCCGTTCAGATTGGTACCGGCATACTGCTGGAGCATACGAGCTACCTTATTCTTATTGACTAACCCTATTTTTATGAATTTGGTTCGAGAAAAACCGGGATCTAAAAATAATTGTTGTTCGACAATCGTCTGATGTATTTGCTCAAACAACTCCCGCTCTTTCTCGGCCAACTGTGAAGAAGGGTAAGCTTTATCGGACAATATTTCGCTCATATAAAATATCTCAACTTTGACTTCGTCGATTTTCAATTCGCAAGCTCAAGTTGCAGTTGACAAGCAACAAGTTGACGAGTTAACAAGGCGTTTGTAGCGAGCGTTTCAAGCGGCACTTTATCAAACAGGGCATTCCAGCCTAGTAGACTTGTTAACTGAAGCCTTGTCAACTAATAAGTTGAGCACTTGCGAATTGAAAATCAACGAAGTTAAACTTAAGTAAATATTACAATAACTGTATAAACTCCGGATTAACCTCGACAGCAGCCGTAATCCAATTGGGTAAATCGACCAGCAGACGCTTGACACGCGACCCGCGGGTGGTGAGTAGATACCCCTCGTAACCGTCCAGGTAGCCTCCGATAATGCGGATCTTACGACCAAACATAGAAGGAGTCAATTCTTCCGGAAGGTAATAACGGGGAAGATCCATGCCATTTACAGCATAGATAAAACGATCCATATCGGAATCGGGAACAATCATCGGCTCACAATATCCCCCACCTTTCTGATAGCGGTATTGCAAAGTCGGTATTTTTTCAACGAAAGCATCAAGATGTTTTCGAGTATCGTGCACGAACAGCAAATCCTGAATGAAAGGGACTTTTTCACGCATCCGTTCGCCCAGTTTTACAGTCAGTTTCCAACGCATAGGCGTAAAAACTTCTACATCCTCGGTCTGCAATTGTTTATAAGCTGGCAGTTTGGCATTGAATCGTTTCAGATCGCGCATTACATACCAATGTTTAGGAGCATCCGGCTCCTGCAACAGCCCGTCATCAGCTTGGTGAAAAGCTGTTTTAAAAGATATTTTTTCTGAATACACAATTTGATAAAAGGTAATACTTCTAATCCTGCTGGTATATATATATCATTATATTTCAAGCAGTTACAATGTGTCTATAAAAAAGTTCCGGGATAAAATCCCTTTTATTCATCTCTTATCAATAGTACCCTCTTATAATCCTCAACAAAATAAGTCTACTTGTTTTACTATTGCTTCATCTCTCTGTAAGAGATGTATTAAGACGGTGCAAATATAGCGAAAAAAAGATTTATGGCAAAAAAATGGTAAATAAAAAGATATTGATTTGCTATTTTCTTTTGGAGGAAGAATGTTGATTAAAAGGATTAACTCAACATTTGTTGAGTTAATCGGAAGTTGGTTGAACTTATTTATGCTCGTGTTTCAAGAAGTTATAAATATAGTAAACGGTTAACATATCTCTTACAGAGAGATAAACCACTCCAAAGCGCATTAGACACTACTTATTTTACTGTTTTAGTGTCAGAATATCATAATACAATTTTTACATCTTCAAATATGCATATTCATACATCAGCATTCACATATACTACTGTTATTTTATAATATTTGTCAATATTTCGCATTTTATTGTGTTTCCTTTATAGAGAAATCCGTATCAGGAGATATTAAAGTGAATTTAAAATCTGGCTATTGGCTTTATCAACAGCTGAAGTATCCAACGAATCAAGATAGATACGGGTTGTTTTCTCGGAATCGTGACCGAGAGCTTCACTGATAATTCCAATAGGTATATTTTTATGTTTAGCTATACTCGCCCAACCATGACGGGCCACGTAAGTAGTCAATGGAATGCCTAACCCTATCTCCTTACCAATCAGTTTCAGCTTGTTGTTGACCAGATGAATAGCATTCTTGTACTGAAGCCGGGCATCGGTATGCGTATCTCTTATAATAGGTAACAAATAAGGACTTTCGGGAGTAGTGTACTTATTGACAATATCCTGCATAGGTTTCTCCCACTTAATGGTAAGCTGCTGATTGGTCTTTTGCCGACGGTATACCAGGACACCATTTTGCAGATCTGTTTTCTTTAAATAAGCCATATCGACGAAGGACATGCCACGGGTGTAAAAGGAGAACATGAACAGATCGCGCGCCCATTCCATGACAGGGGATGAAGTCAGATTCAGACCACGTATCCGCCGGACTGTTTTCAGTGATATGGCTCTTTTTACAGTCTGGTCAATGCCTGTATATACGGACTTAAACGGATATTGCTGTATCGTAAGACCGCGAGCCACGGCTGTATTATACACAGAACGGAGAATACGCATATAGAAGGAAATCGTATTCATGCATAGACCCTTTTCGTGTAAAAAGCTTTCATACTCCTCCATGAGGACCGTATCGACATCAGTGAAAGGCATATCATCTTTGCCATAGAACAAAAGGAAACTGTTGAAGGCGGATCTAAGCTTTTCGAGAGCTGAACGACGCCCGATTTTCTCCAGATGCTCCATCTGCTGACGGATGAAAGAGAAGAATCCGTTTCCGTCGAACGCCTGCTGATAGGCTTTGACAATCTCATCGGAAGTAAACGGAGTCCCACTACCCTCCATCCGGAATATGATAGACTTGAGAAAGGCTAGTTCACGACTAACCTGTCCGTTCAAAGAAAGCAGGTACTCACGACGTTGGTCATCCATACATTCCGAAAGTAAAATCCTGGAATGAAATCTGTCCCATTCAGACGGAAAAAGTTTATGGTCGGTAGTTACCTGCCGTGCCACCCTGTTGTGGATCACCTGAAAATACAATGTGCCTTCCCTCGTCTTGACGGAAGATGCACGAAACTTAACTTTAACTGTTGCCATATAACTATGATTTTATAGATGAATATGCGTATAATTATCCTTGACTTTTATAACTTCAATATAAATCTCATAGCCACATAAAAGAGCCTAGATTCCATAGCAGGAAGCAACATCTATTTTCCTTTTTTTGTTTTTCAAAGATTTGCCAACCGATAAGAATGTGACCAAATGTCACAAAAGAACGATAAATGATAGAATACCGAGGCAATAAAAAGTTAAAGGAAGTTAGATGCTGATAGTTTTTTCAATGAAAGATAGTGAGCGAAAAAATACACCTCGATTTATCGCATCAAAACAGGTTGGGAGTAAAGCACAGGAAGAATCTGGCATTTGCTTTGCATTTCGACAACTTTGCACTATCTTTGCTCCACCTGAACAGAGAAAGAAAACCATCGTGAAGAAGAAAAGAATACATCAGAACGCCATACGTTTCAGGCGCTGGAGCCGCAAAAGTTATGCGGCTTTTGCCAGTGTAGGGCGGACTGTCACCATAGGCTGCCTGCGAAAAGAGGCGGCCGACAGCTCGCTGCGCAAACAGGTGAAGGCGGCAGGCAATCTTCTTCACACATCTATATCATCATCTATTATGACCCTTGACTTACTGAAACAACGGGTACTGGCAGGCATGGCCCTGTCGCCCGAAGAAGCGTCGTGGCTGGCCGGACTGGCCGACCGTGAGGCGCTGTATCGCGCTGCCCACGAAATCACCGTGGCATGCGCTCCACGCGAATTTGACATGTGCTCCATCGTAAATGCCAAGTCGGGCCGATGCCCGGAAAACTGCAAATGGTGTGCACAATCTTCCCACTACCACACTCAGGCCGACATCTACGACCTGCTGCCCGCTGAAGAATGCCTGCGGCACGCCCGTGCCAACGAAGAGCAGGACGTCAACCGCTTCTCGCTGGTGACCAGCGGACGAAAACCCTCGAAAAAACAGATTGAACAGCTTTGCGATACGGTGCGCTACCTGCGCCGCCACTCGTCCATCCAGCTTTGTGCCTCATTAGGACTGGCTGATGAAGACGAACTGCGGGCCCTGTACGAAGCGGGCGTGACGCGCTATCACTGCAACCTGGAGACGGCTCCCAGCTACTTCCCCACCCTCTGCTCGACCCATACGCAGGAAGAGAAAATCAAGACACTACAGGCTGCACGCCGCATTGGCATGGACGTGTGCAGCGGAGGTATCATCGGCATGGGCGAGACGATGGAACAACGCATCGAACTGGCTTTCACTTTGCAAGGACTCGGTGTACAGTCGATCCCCATCAATCTGCTCAGTCCCATCCCCGGGACACCGCTGGAACACCAGGCACCCCTGTCCGAAGAAGAGATACTGACTACCATTGCCCTGTTCCGTTTCATCAATCCGACAGCCTACTTGCGCTTTGCCGGTGGACGCTCCCAACTGAGCCGCGAAGCAGTGAAGAAAGCATTGTATATCGGAATAAACTCGGCTATCGTGGGCGACCTGCTCACTACCCTCGGATCGAAGGTGGCCGAAGACAAGGAACTGATCCGGGAAGCGGGGTATCGGCTGTGCGACTCGCAGTTCGACCGCGAACACCTGTGGCATCCCTACACATCGACCAGCCATCCGCTGCCGGTCTATAAGGTGAAGAGTGCGCAGGGTGCTACCATCACACTGGAGACGGGCGAGACGCTGGTAGAGGGCATGTCGTCGTGGTGGTGCCAGGTACATGGTTACAACAATCCGGTACTGAACCGTGCCGTAGAGGAACAGCTGAAGAAAATGTCGCACGTGATGTTCGGCGGACTGACACACGAACCGGCCATCGAACTGGCTCGTCTGTTGTTGCCACTGGTACCGCCGTCGATGCAGAAGATATTCTACGCAGACTCAGGTTCGGTAGCTGTAGAGGTTGCGCTGAAGATGGCTGTGCAGTACTGGTTCGGTAAAGGGAAGGAGCAAAAGAACAACTTCGTCACCATCCGTTCGGGCTATCACGGCGATACGTGGAATGCCATGTCGGTATGCGACCCTGTGACCGGCATGCATTCGCTCTTCGGCAGTGCACTGCCTGTGAGATACTTCGTGCCGCAACCCCGTTCGCGCTTCGACGGCGAATGGAATCCGGAAGACATCGTACCGCTGAAGGAGGTCATCGAACAGCATCACAACGAACTGGCAGCCCTGATTCTGGAGCCCGTGGTGCAGGGAGCCGGCGGCATGTGGTTCTATCATCCGCAATACCTGCGCGAGGCAGAACGCCTGTGCCGCGAACACGGGCTGTTGCTCATCTTCGACGAAATAGCAACCGGATTCGGACGGACGGGCAAGCTCTTTGCCTGGGAACACGCCGGAGTGGAACCGGACATCATGTGCATCGGTAAGGCGCTGACGGGAGGATACATGACGCTGTCGGCGGTGCTGGCATCGAACGAAGTAGCAGACACCATCTCGAACCACGAACCTGGCTGTTTCATGCACGGGCCTACCTTCATGGGCAACCCGCTGGCCTGTGCCTGTGCCTGCGCCTCGGTGCGTCTGCTTACCTCGCCCGAGTACGACTGGCAGGGACGGGTACGACGCATTGAAGCACAGCTGCGCCGGGAACTGGAGCCTGCCCGTGCACTGCCACAGGTGGCCGACGTTCGGGTGCTGGGTGCTATCGGAGTGATAGAAACCCGGGAACCCGTGGACATGGCCTGGATGCAGCGCCGCTTTGTGGAAGAAGGCATCTGGGTGCGTCCCTTCGGACGACTGGTTTACCTGATGCCACCTTTCGTCATCGAACCGGAACAGCTGAGCCGACTGACGGGAGGATTGCTGAAGATCGTATCGGAAATGAAATAAGGAAAAACAAAAGAACTATATGAATTTTACCCAAGAACTGAAACAAGAGCTCGATGCTTTGCAAGCCAAAGGAAACCTGCGGCGACTGCCTGCCCTGGAACATGACGGACGCTACATCTGCACCAATGGGCAGCGGATGCTGAACCTGTCGTCGAACGACTACCTGGGACTGGCGGCCGACATCGAGTTGCGGAAAGAGTTTCTGGAGACACTGACGCCGGAAACGTTTCTGCCGACATCGTCATCATCGCGCCTGCTGACGGGAAATTTCCACATATACGACGAACTGGAGGACGAACTGGCCCGACTGTTCGGCACCGAGGCTGCACTGGTTTTCAATTGCGGCTACCATGCCAATACGGGCATCCTGCCTGCCGTGGCCGACGGTCAGACCCTGATTCTGGCCGACAAGCTGGTACATGCCAGCCTGATAGACGGCATACGCCTGGCAGCACCCGCCCGCTGCATCCGCTACCGCCACAACGACCTGAACCAATTGGAGCGCCTCATAAGCCAGCATGGCGATGAATACCGGCGCATCATCATCGTCACCGAAAGCGTATTCAGCATGGACGGCGACCGCACCGACCTGCGCGAACTGGTGCGATTGAAGCAGAGTCGCGACAACGTATTGCTGTACGTGGACGAAGCGCACGGCTTCGGTGTCTTCGGCCCTACCGGCCTGGGATGTGCCGAAGAAGAAGGCTGCATCAGTGATATCGACTTCCTGGTAGGCACCTTTGGCAAGGCAGCCGCATCGGCCGGGGCATACGTAGTGTGCAGTCGTACGGTACGCGAATACCTGGTGAACCGCATGCGTCCTTTCATCTTCACAACTGCCCTGCCTCCGGTCTGCATAGCCTGGACATTGTTTATCGTCCGGCGGCTGGCAGGCATGAGCGAACGGCGGAAACATGTACAGCACCTGGGCGAACGGTTGCGCAGCCGGTTGGCAGAACAGGGATACACCACGCCCAGCGTCAGCCAGATTGTTCCCATGATTGTAGGGCCCAGTGCCGACACCGTGATACGAGCCGAGAACCTGCAACGCCACGGCTTCTACGCACTGCCTGTCCGCCCGCCTACGGTGCCCGAAGGAACTTCGCGCATCCGCTTCTCGCTGACGGCTGCACTGACGGAAGAGGAAATCGACCGGATTCCTCTCTGAAGCTACGGAGATTATTCCAGTTTAACGGCGATAAATTATCAGTTTAAAGGCAATAAACTGTCAGTTTAAAGCCGGTAAACTGTGAGTTTAAAGGCGATAAATTGTCAGTTTACTGCGGATAACCTCCAATAAACCGGGCAGTAACTGTCACTGCAACCTGATTCAAATCATCAACCTACAAGTTCAACCAAGAAATGAAACAAGTATATATCATCCACGAAAACCATCCGAAGCTGCTGCTGTTCTTTGCCGGATGGGCGGCAGACGAGACACCGTTCAGCCACTACCGTCCGCAGGGCATGGACTTCATGCTGTGCTACGACTACCGGACACTGGACTTCGACGCATCGTTGCTCCAAGGCTACGCCGAGATACACGTCGTAGGCTGGTCGATGGGCGTATGGGCAGCATCGCACGTTGTCCCCACCCTCGGCCTGAACATTGGCAGCAGTACGGCCATCAACGGAACCCCTTTCCCCATCGACGAACGGCGAGGCATTCCGCCTGTCATCTTCCAGGGAACACTGGAAGGCCTGACGGGGGCTTCGCTCCACAAGTTTTTGCGACGCATGTGTGCCGACAGTGCTGCTTTCCGCGACTTTCTGAGCCGTACTCCTCGCCGTCCTTTGGAAGAGGTACGCGACGAGCTGGACTGCATCGCACGGCAATATGCCGGACAGCCACAGCCCACGCTGAAGTGGACCGAAGCTGTCGTAGGAAGCAACGACCGTATCATCCCGCCTGCCAATCAGCTGAATGCCTGGCACGAACTGGGTACTGCGGCAATGCAAACCGAGGATGCACATTATCAGGAATCACTCTTTAAACATTACTTGCAAGACCGATGGACAAACAACTGATTGCCGAACGATTTGCCCGTGCCCGTGCCACTTACAGCCGCGAAGCACGCGTACAGCAACAAGTAGCCGAGAAGATGATTCGCCTGCTGCAACGCACCGTGTCCGATGCCGGCTTCGACCGCATTGCCGAGTTCGGCTGCGGTACGGGACTTTACTCGCAACTGCTATTCGACACCTGGCATCCGTCGTTGCTGCATCTGAACGACCTTTGCCCGGAGATGCGCTTCTGCCTGACGGAACTGACCGGCAACAGCGGTGTCTGCTTCGAAGCAGGTGATGCCGAAACCTGTCCCCTGCCCGACTGCTTGGACCTGCTGACCTCGTGCTCCACCCTGCAATGGTTCGTCGCGCCAGCCGATTTCTTCGGCCGCAGTACCGCCCTGCTTCGTCCTGGCGGCGTATTGGCATTCAGCACATTCGGGCTGCGCAACCTGCACGAGATACGCACACTGACCGGCAACGGACTGGAATACACGCCCCCCGAACAGCTGAAAAAGGAACTGGAAGCCGCTGGTTACGAAGTGCTATACCTCGAAGAAGAGGAAGCTGTGCTACACTTCCCCACGCCCATCGACGTGCTGCACCACCTGCGCATGACCGGCGTCACGGGAACCGAGAAGCACACCTGGAGCCGCGGACGCCTGCAAACGTTCTGCGACGAATACTGCAACTGCTTCGGATCGACCGAAGGAGTCAGCCTGACGTACCAGCCGATTTATGTGATTTGCCGATACAAGCAATAAAGAGTGTGTTTAATTAAGAATAAAAGAGAGGGACGCATGGACTTTTCAGGCACGGATTACACGGAATTTCACGGATTATTATTCCCCTTTTTCTATCTCTGTGTTTTTCCGTGTAATCCGTGCCTGAAAAAGCAGCCCTCTAATATCACACGCACCCAACACCAACTTAGTACTTAAAAACATTCAATTATGAATACGAACAACATCTATTTCGTCAGCGGCATCGATACGGATGCCGGAAAATCGTACTGCACCGCCTGGTATGCGGAGCAGCTTATCAAGGAAGGCAAACGGGTCATTACCCAGAAATTTATCCAGACAGGCAACGTAGGTCACAGCGAAGACATCGACCTGCACCGCCGTCTGATGGGTACCGGCTACCTGCCCGAAGACAAGGAAGGACTGACCATGCCCGAAATCTTCTCCTATCCGGCATCGCCCGACCTGGCCTCGCGCATCGACCGGCGTCCTATTGACTTTGCCAAGATAGAACAAGCCACGCTGGAACTGGCCCGCCGCTACGAGACCGTCCTGGTGGAAGGAGCCGGTGGCCTGATGGTTCCGCTGAAAGACGAGTATCTGACCATCGACTACATTGCCGAGAAAGGTTATCCGCTGGTATTTGTCACCTCGGGCAAGCTGGGCAGCATCAACCACACCCTGCTGAGTCTGGAAGCCATAGCCCGACGGGGCATCGAACTCCATACCGTACTCTACAATCTGTACCCGACCATCGAGGACACCACCATTCAGGAAGATACCCAGCAGTACCTGCAACGTTACCTGACCCGTCACTTCCCAGCTTGCCGTTTCCTGACGGTGCCCGTACTGACGGCGAAGTAAGAAAAAGAGAGGACAGGCAGTACAAGGTGTGGACGAAAATTTGTACTTTTGCACGTTACATTATTCAACTATCGCAAACTCAATGGAAACATTTGCCATCAATTCTACCGAACAATATCTGCTCATGGCAGCCGGCATTCTGTTAGCCGTTCAGATCATCTACTACCTTGTCCTCTACAGCCGTATCGGGCGGCGCAACCGCAAGGAGCAACGTAACGAACTTCACTTTACTCAGGAGCTTCCTCCTCTGTCAGTCATCATCTGTGCACACGACGAAGTGGAGAATCTGCGCCGCAACCTGCCCGCCATACTGGCACAGGACTATCCGGATTTTGAGGTGATCGTCATCAACGACGGCGAAAAGAACGAAAGCGAAGATTATCTGCTGCAACTCGAAGAGCAGTACCGTAACCTATACCACAGCTTTGTGCCCGACTCGTCGCGCTACATCAGCCGCAAGAAGCTGGCTGTCACCCTTGGCATCCGTGCCTCGCGTCACGACTGGCTGGTGCTGACCGAAGCCAACTGCCAGCCTCAAAGCAATCAATGGTTACGCCTGATGGCACGCAACTTTACACCGCATACCGGAGTCGTACTGGGCTACAGCGGATACGAACGCGGAAAAAGCTGGCTTCACCGCTGCACTGCTTTCGACAGTCTGTTCACCGCCATGCGCTATCTGGGATTTGCTCTGGGCGGACATCCGTATATGGGCATCGGGCGAAACCTGGCTTACAGGAAACAGCTCTTCTACGACCAAAAAGGATTTTCTGCCCATCTGAATCTGCGACGCGGCGACGACGACCTCTTCGTCAATCAGGTTGCCAACGGTGACAATACACGGGTAGAGACGGCCCCAGAGGCTGCAGTACGGATGCAACCCGTCTACAGAAGTAAAGACTGGCGTGAGGAAAAAATAGGGTATGCTTCGACAGCCCGCCAATACAAAGGCCTGCAACGCTGGCTGGCAGGTTTCGAAACCCTCAGTCGTCTGTTGTTCTATGCGGCATGGATCGCTATGACTGTGTGGGGCATTCTTCATTCCCACTGGCTGGTTGCCGGAATCGGTGTGCTGCTTTTCCTGGTTCGCTTCATCGTCCAGGCACTGGTAATAAACTCCACGGCCAAGTCGCTGAACGAGCAATATCGCTATCGGCTGACACTCCCGTTGTTTGACATCCTCCAGCCACTCCAATCCTTGTGCTGGAAGCTGTTTTACCTTTTCCGCGACAAGCGGGAATTCCTGCGGAAGTGATTATATACTTTCCCGTTGCTCCCCAAGTACACCCTAACAAACTCTTCCTAAAAAAGAATGAATGATGGAATATACAAACGAAGCTGTAAGAAGACAAGACCGCCTTTTGGACAACGAACGTGCATACGCCTTGCTGAAAGAAGGAGAATACGGAGTGCTGTCCATGACCGATGAAGCGGGTAAAGCCGCATACGGAATCCCCATCAATTATGTATGGGACGGCGAAGATGCCATCTACCTGCACTGTGCTCCGCAAGGCCGAAAGCTACGCTGCATCGCTGCTCATCCGGAGGTTTCATTCTGCATAGTCGGAACTACGCATGTTGTTTCCAACAAATTCACCACCGGCTATGAAAGTATTGTGCTGGATTGTCAGGCTCGTATCGGACTGGAGGTTGAAGAGCGGAAACATGCCTTACAGCTGTTGCTGCAAAAATATTCGCCCAACGATACGACCGTTGGGCTGAAATATGCAGAGAAATCTTTTCATCGCACCGAAATCATCAAACTGGAAATCCGTCGGTTCAGCGGAAAATGCAAGCGGGTACAATAGAACTTCCTATTCGTAACGCATGGAATTGGCCGGATGGATGCGCGTAATCAGGTACGAGGGTCCCAGCAGCATCAGCACCGAAGCCAGCAACGTGCCCACATTCAGCAGCAGAAACAGCCAGATGTTGAAGGATACAGGGACGGTGTCCATATAATAGGTTTCGGGATCGAGCTTGAACAATCCGAAATGACGCTGTACGAAGTAGAAAGCCAGTCCGATAGCATTGCCCCACAGCATGCCTTTCCCGATAAGAAAGACAGCAAACCACAGGAACAGTCGGCGTATGGTATCATTGTTGGCTCCTAAAGACTTCAGCACACCGATCATCGAAGTGCGCTCGATAATGATAATCAGAAGGCCCGAAATCATGGTAAAGCCGGCCACACCGATCATCAGCACCAGAATCACCCAGATGTTGACGTCCAGAATGCCGAGCCAGGCAAAGATGGAAGGGTTGAGCTGTTCGATGTTGCGCACACAGTATTCCTGTCCGAAACGGTCGATTACTCCATTCAGGTCGTCCCCAATCTCGTAGGTCATCTCTTCCAGGCGATTGTAATCGCGCAAAGATAGTTCAATGCCGCTCGCCTGGTCAGACTCCCATTTGTTCAAACGGTTCACAAGGCACAAGTCGGTCAGCATAAACAGATTGTCATACTCGGCCAGATTAGTCTGGTAAATACCCACAATTTTCAACCGACGGGCACGGATATCGTCTTGTATGTAATACGTATCAATCTTGTCGCCCAGCTTCAACTTCAGTTTGTCGGCCAACGATTTCGAGATAACCACCCTGTTGGACGAAGCCGAATCGCTGAACTGCGGAAACTCCCCTTCCAACAGATGATTCCGGAAGAAGGACAGGTCATACTCCGGTCCGATGCCCTTCAGCAGCATACCTTGAAAAGCCTCGGCTGTCTTCACCATGCCCATCTTGGTGGAGTAGCGCTGCACATGGCTCACCTCGGGATAGTCGGAAAGTATGGCCAGCAGACTGTCGTCGGCCACTACCGGAAAAGTCTCGTAAGAGCGGGCCTGTTCCAGATTGGTGACTTGTATGTGCGAACCGAAACCAATTATCTTTTCGCGTACCTCACTTTTGAAGCCCACTATCACCGACACGGTAATAATCATCACCGCCAGCCCGATGGCAATGCCTGTCATGGCAATCAGCACCGCCGGACGGGAGACTTGCCGACCGGCATCGTCCCCCCGATAAATACGTCTGGCTAGAAACAAGGAAAGACTCATCAGTCTACTCTCCCCGGATAGGCCTCAAGCGCTTTCTGCAGCACAAAAAGGGCACGAGTCAGGTCTTCTTTCTTCAATACATAGGCAATACGCACTTCATTGCGCCCGGCTCCCGGAGTGGTATAGAAACCCGAAGCCGGAGCCATGAACACTGTCTGCCCTTCGTATTCGAACTCGGACAAACACCAGGCACAGAACTTGTCGGAATCGTCGACCGGAAGTTTGGCCACCGTATAGAAGGCTCCCATCGGAATGGGCGAATAAACACCGGGAATACGGTTCAGACCATCGATCAGGCATTTGCGGCGTTCTACATATTCGTCGTACGTATCGCGCAAGTAATCCTCGCCGGCATCGAGCGAAGCCTCGGCAGCAATCTGCCCAATCAACGGAGGACTGAGACGTGCCTGACAGAACTTCATCACAGCATCGCGAATCTCCTTGTTCTTCGTAATCAGAGCACCGATACGGATACCGCACTCCGAGTAACGCTTGGAAACAGAATCAATCAATACCACATTCTGCTCGATACCTTCCAGATGGCAAGCCGAGATGTAAGGCGAACCGGTATAGATAAACTCACGATACACCTCATCGGAGAAGAGGAACAGATCGTACTTCTTCACCAGGTCGCGTATCTGGTTCATCTCGCGACGGGTATACAAGTAGCCGGTCGGATTGTTCGGGTTGCAGATCAGGATGGCACGGGTACGCTCGTTGATCAGTTCTTCGAATTTCTCCACCTTCGGCAGCGAGAATCCCTCTTCAATGGTCGTTGCAATGGTGCGTATCTTGGCACCCGCCGAAATGGCAAATGCCATGTAGTTGGCATACGCCGGTTCGGGAACGATGATTTCGTCTCCCGGGTTCAGGCAGGCCATGAACGAGAAAAGCACTGCCTCGGAACCGCCGGACGTAATGATAATGTCGTCGGCAGTCAGGTGTATATTGTACTTTTCGTAATAGCCCACCAGCTTTTCGCGGTAACTGCGGTATCCCTGGCTCGGGCTATACTCCAAGACAGTCCGGTCAATATTGCGTATCGCATCGATCGCCACCTGCGGCGTGGGCAGGTCGGGCTGTCCGATGTTCAGATGAAAGACGTGTATTCCTCTTTGTTTGGCTGCATCTGCCAGAGGAGCCAGCTTGCGGATAGGCGAAGCGGGCATCTCTGTTCCACGAATAGATATTTTAGGCATGATTCGAACTTTAAAATCTTCTTCTATTATTCAATAATTTGCATTCTTTTTGTTTAAAGCTACAAAAGTAGCGATTTATTTGAAATGAACGGAAACAGCAGACATAAAAACTTTAAAAACCTTATCTATATTAAAAACGTTATGCAAAATAAAAAGAAAGCCTTACCTTTGAATAACTAAACCGTTAATAGCTAAAACCAAAAATAATATCATGGTCCTCAATCTGATTACATTTGCATCTCCACTGCACAAGCAAACTTCCATCCGCAGTTCTCACGAAACGGTACTGACCGAGTTGGAAAAATATTTCACCCTCAATTTTATCGATTGTCAAGATATAAACAAAATATCTTCCAACGATTTCTGCCTGTTGTTTATCGCTACCGGCGGAGTAGAACGGATGGTTATCCAGCATTTTGAATCGCTGCCCCGTCCGACGGTATTTTTAGCCGACGGAATGCAGAACTCGCTGGCTGCTGCTCTTGAGATATCATCCTGGCTCCGTACGCGAGGCATGAAAAGCGAAATTCTGCATGGCGAACTGACGGAAATCGTCAGACGTATATTTGTCATGTACAATAACTTCAAGGCACAGCATCAAATCTCCGGATCGCGCATCGGTGTTATCGGTACGCCTTCAAGCTGGCTCATCTCCAGCAATGTGGATTATCTGCTGGCCAAACGCCGCTGGGGCATCGAATACGTAGACATCCCGCTGGAACGGGTCGTCGAATATTTCAATGCTCTTACCGATGACGAAGTGGGCGAAGCCGCTGCCCAGCTGGCCGGACAGGCACTGGCCTGCCGTGAAGCATCGGCCGACGACATGCTGAAAGCCATGAAGATATACCAGGCCGTCAAGCGCATCGTAGAAGAAGAAAAACTCTCGGCCCTGACATTGAGCTGTTTCAAGCTGATAGAGCTGACGGGAGCTACAGGCTGTCTGGCCCTCTCGCTACTGAATGACGAAGGCATCATTGCCGGATGCGAAGGCGACCTGCAGTCGGTTTTCACCATGCTGGTGGTAAAGACTCTCACAGGTAAGTCGGCATTCATGGCCAACCCTTCCATGATCAATGCACGTACCAACGAAATTGTATTGGCCCACTGCACCGTAGGACTGAAACAGACCGAGAAGTTCATCCTTCGCAGCCACTTCGAGACCGAACTGAGCATCGGCATTCAGGGCTTACTGCCTACCGGCGACGTGACCATCGTCAAATGCGGAGGCGAATGCCTGGACGAATACTACCTGACTACCGGCACGCTGACCGAGAACACCAACTACATCAACATGTGCCGCACGCAGGTACGTGTCCGCCTGAACTCACCGGCCGATTATTTCCTGAAGAACCCGTTGGGAAATCATCACATCCTGCTGCATGGCAACTACGAAACCATATTCAACGAATTCTTCCAGATGAATGCCTGCAAACGGACGGAATAAGATATTCCCCCTAAAAAACAAGCAAGAAAAATTCCCCAGTTAGCAAAAAATTTTTTCCTAACTGGGGAATATTTTTTTCCTAACTGGGAAAAAATAACGCCCTCTTTATCTGCGTGGACTACTCGTCGTGCAACGCTTCGGCGGGCTGCACTTTCATCGCCTGACGGGCGGGATACCAGATACCGGCAAGAATAATCAGTGCCATCAGCAGCAACGCCGCACAGAAACATCCCACAAAACGGGCAGCCGAAACATCGACCAGCGTATGTACCGTGAGGTCGGCCAGCTGAATGTTGAAAGCGATGAGCAAGGCCGGAACGGCTGCCAGCAGCAGAAGTGCAAGACCTTCCAATAGGAAATGTCCCATCACCGTGCGACGGCTGCTGCCCATAGCCATACGCAGAGCCACTTCGCAACGGCGCTTGCGGGTGCGATACCAGAAAGTGGCAAACACGCACAGGAAGATATTGAACAGGAAAAAGGCCGCCACGGCATAGACTGTATTCAGGTAGTTCACCGTGCCCTGCTGTATGTCGTAGGCTTCTTTCATGTCGTCGTACGAACGGATGGTGTTCAGGTAGAAGATGCCCCGGTCGAACACCGGCTGCATATCCTTGCGGAAACGCTCGGCAAAACCGGCCACCTGATCGGGAGCAACGCGTATCGCCACGTGCTGCCACCAGAAAGCCTGTTGGGCAGGCAGATAGATAAACGGCTCGTAGCGTTCGTAATCGCCCAGCTTGTGCCGGGGCAGGACAGCCGCTACCCGATAATTGGTCACCGGATTGTCCCGCTTCAGCCAGTAGGGATTGAAACAGGTTTTGCCTACAGCGTCGGCCACGTTGGACTGATGGAACAGGGAATCTGCCAGGTCTACACTCATCAGGGCGGGCATGGGATATTCGGCCGGCGACCAGTGCGCTTCGTCCAGTTGTCCGGCAATGGGTTTCAGGCGGAACACCTTGAAATATGAAGGCGTGACATAACGGATGAAACACGACACCACATGTGCCGAATCGGTATGAGAGGCATAACCCTCGAACATTGCATCGCCTGTATAGGGAATGCTGCCGTGATAGGCACAGACTTCCTCTACGCCGGGATAGTCTTTAATCAGGTTGTACAGGTAAGCGAAATCTTTCCCCGCCCGCTGGTTATCGGCATCACTGATGACTTCCAATGGTTTGGCCTCCACGGTCAGGTCGAACACACACGACGTGTCGTAACCTTTGGGCTGCCAGGCGGCTCCTTCGTAATTGTACACTAAATCGATGCCATACCACAGCAGTACGGTTACGATACACAACTCTATCCACAGCCATGCGTTGACACGCCGCTGGTTCCACATTTGTCTGTATATTTGTCTCCACATAATCTTATTCTCCTCCCGTTAATGTGTATGAAATGTTGCGGTGTACCGCCATCCAGGCCGGCAGCAGCGTAGACAGTGCGTTGAACACCAGGCACGCCGCCAGCACCGCCACAAACAACGAAGGCCGCAGCAGCAGGTCGCTACCCAACAGGATGCCTTCCAACTCTACACCGCCCGTACCGAACAGCCACGTACCGCCTGCCACCACCAGCACGCACGACAAGGCATAGCCCAGCACACCGCCTATCAAGGTGGTACACAGGCTCTCGGCAAACAAGTGACCGATAATGTTGGCATTAGAGGCTCCATAGGCCTTACGGATGGCTATCTCGCCCAAGCGACTCTGCATCTGGGCATGTACCAGTCCCGATATGCCCACGGCAGGTACCACTAACAGAATCAGCAGCAACAGCACATAGACCAGACTGGCACTGATGCTACTGTCGCGGAAGAAGGTGTAGTCCGTATGTGTATAGAGCCGCGGATCCTTCAGGATATACTCCAGCCCTTGCTTGTTGAGCTGCTCCATCCGCCGGTTCACTTCGGTGCGTACTTCGTCAGGCGATGTGCCGGGCGACAGATGAAGGACGGCATAGCGGAAGCCCAGCAAACCGGCAGTAGCGAGGTTCGGGTCGAGGTGCTCCTCATTCATCAGGGTGAAAGGTTCCCACACGTCGGCATAGGCGGTCTGGAAGATGGAACTGACGTTGCGCACCACGCCCACCACGCGCGCCTCCTGAAAGTCCAGCAACAGTTGCTTGCCCACTGCCCCGGCAGCTCCGCCAAACAGCTGTCCTGCCAGCCGCTCGCTGATGACGACGAAACGGCGCACTACGCCGTCTTCACGGTTGCGGACAAGCCGCCACTCGTCATCGGCTTTCTCGAAAGCTGCGCGTCCGGCATCATATTCGGCCTTGGTAAAAGGACGTCCGGCTACAAAGTCGTAACGGAAAAAGTCGAACCAGTTGGCAGCCACGGCACGAAGCAATACGGAATGGCGGTCGGACGAAGCGGGCAAGGAACACACCGCCTTATTCAGTCCGCTGTGCCAGGTCAGTTCGTCCACGCCCGGCAGGCTGTCGAAGAAGGCATGGAAAGCCGTAGGCCCCAAGGCCCGGTAGCCCCACACATTTGTGCCGTCGGGGCGCATGCACTGGGTGCCGTAGTTGTAGAGCACACGGCTGCGTCGGGTCTCCGGCGCGACATCGGCCGTACGAAAATCGTAGACCATCACCACCACCATCACAAAGGCAATGGTAACCGCCGTTCCCACCACACACACCGCCGTATAAAAACGGTGCTGCTTCAGCTGGTTGAGAAGAGAGCGTAAATTGTGTAACAAAGCATGTTTCATTATAAAATGGTTAATGATAAATGGTTAATGGTTAATTGAAAAACGGTTACCCGCCAAACTGTCTATCATTGCACATACAATCGTTTTCATCTCCCCTCTCCTCGGGAGAGGGGCCGGGGGTGAGGCCCCTTACTCATCGTGCAGCGCCTCCGCCGGCTGTATCTTCATCGCCCGGCGAGCCGGATACCACACGCCTACCACAATCATCAGCGCCATCAGCAACCACGAAAGTACGAGTGCCAGCACGAAGCGCGGGGCATCGAAGGGCAACTTCGCAACGTCCACCAGCTCGGCCACGCCAATGTTCAAGGCAATAACCGTGGCAGGTACGGCAGCCAACGTCAGCAGCAACAGACCTTCGGTAATCAGGCGAAGGAAAATGCCCCGGCGTGTGCTGCCCATCGCCATGCGGAGGGCTACCTCCTGACGACGGTGTTGCGTGCGGAACCAGAAGGTACCGATAACGCCCAGGAAGATATTAAGCAGCAGGAAGCCCAGGATGCAGAGCTGTGTCTTGACTTCGTTCACATCCTCCAGTTCGCTGATATAGCGCAACTGCGTGAAGGGCTGAACATCCAGAATATAAACATTCCCTACACGATAAAGACGATCGGCATCGGCCATCAGCTCGTCCACAAAGCCATGGTCGGCCTCGGGGGTGACGCGCAAGCTCAGTTGCAGGTACGCGGGATTTTCGTATTGCACCATCGCCTCGCGCGGGAAGTCCGTCGCCAGGAAGGGGCCTCCCCACTGGTCGGCTGTCGTGAAGTGATTCCAGCGCATGGGCTCGGCAATGCCGGCTACGCGCAGACGGGAGTCACTGTCCTGCTCCCACAAAGGCAGTTGACGACCCAACAACGGTGTGGCATCGGACATGTTCAGTTCCTCATACTTCGCTGTCACGTTGCGCGACAGGATCATCGTTCCCGGGCCCAGCACGGCGGCCAACGAGTCAGGACTTGCAGTCTGCACCGTCTTTCCTCCGGCATCCTGCACAGCTACCCCACGAATGCGGAACAGGCGCATAAAGTCGGGCTGCACCAGACGGAGCATGGCATAAACAGACACCGTGTCTACAAACGTTTCAATGCCGTTACTTCCGTTATTATAAGGAACGCTGTTCTGTGAGATGGCCACCGCTTCCACGCCGGGACGGTGGCGCAGGCGTTCGGCTATCTCCAGCAGGGCATCCATATCGTCCTCCGCCGTATGGCCTTCTTCATAGAGGGCGGAGTTGGGAGTCAGCCGGTTCATCGTCAGGTTATAACAATGCTCCGTATCGAAGCCCATCGGTGCAAAGTAAACGCGTGCCGTCGTACAGCACCAGTCCACGATGTACCACAGCACCACGAAGACCACCAGCAGCTCCAGCGCAAGGAAGAAGTTGCTGCGCCATTCGTTTCGTATTTGAGTAAATAGTTTCTTGTTCATAATGTAAAGCCTCACCCCCGACCCCTCTCCCAAGGAGAGGGGAGGAAGGATATGGCGGTTATTTATTATACTATAATACTACCTATCATTCTCATTTCCCCTCTCCTTGGGAGAGGGGTTAGGGGTGAGGCTTTTAATGAGCCTTCCCATTTATCGCCTCCACAATATTCATCCTCGATGCCCGCCAGGCAGGAATGCCTGCGCTGAGCAGGTTCATCAGCAGGCAGAAGCCAAAGGCTGCCAGGAAGATCCACGGATTGAGCAATTCGCCCGCCGTCAGACTGGTCTCGCCCGACAGATAGGCGTTGGTAGAGTTGCCGAAGAGGAAGCCGTTCAGCACGAAGGTGGCGGCATAGCTCAGCAGCAGTCCCAATAGGCCTGCCAGACAGGTCAGCAGCAGATTCTCCAGAAAGACCTGGCGCATCAGTTCGTTGGCCGTAGCACCGAAGGCTTTGCGTACCCCGATTTCCGCCATCCGTTTCCGCATCCGCGACAGGGTCATGCTACTCAGGTTGATGGCAGGCACGATGAGCAGGATGAGCATCACGGCAACGTAGCGCAACACCACGCCCTGCACGTCGGGCTCCTGACTCCACGAGCGGTAAAGGTGTGTAAACTGTGTGTCGGGTTGTCCGCGGTAGAACACCTCCACTCCCTCCTGCGCATCGTTATACTTCTGCCGCAGGCGTTCGCACTCCTCGCGGACGGCAGGAAAGTCTGCCCGGCTGCGAGCCAGGATAACGGCACGCATCGGCCCCATCAGATTGTAGCCCCACGAGTTGGCCTCCGCGTCGCCCGCCGTATAGGGTATCCATACCTGGGCGTAGGCATCCGTAGCCAACATGGAGACGTCGGCCACCACGCCGCACACCTGGAAGTCCACGTGGTTCAGCTCTATGTGCTGCCCGCTGACGTCCGTCCGCCCGAACAGGCGACGGGCCACCGAGGCTGCAATGACGGCACGGGGCAAGCCGCTGCTCAGATCGGCTGCCGTGAATGGCTTGCCGTCGAGAAAGCGGAAGCGAAACACTTGCCAGAAGGCCTCATCGGTCTGCACCATGTCGGCCGTCATCTTGGCACCGGCAGGCAGCGAGACACGTACCTTGCCGGGATTCGATGCCAGTGTGACAGCCTCGGCCGTGGTCAGCGTTTTGAAACATTCGCGCCCCGTCTGCACCGACATGCTCGAATTGGCCGAACTGCCGCTTGTATCGCCCTTGGCTCGGTAGGACATGTTGGGCACGTAGAGCGAACGGCTACGGTTCACCTCCGGCTCGCAGTCGGCTATACGTACCCGCAAGGTAATGACGATGACCATAATCATACAGATGGACAACGCCGTACCCAGCACGGATATCCAGCTGATGACAGGGTTCTCGCGCAGGTGGTAAAGAGCCTGCTGGAAATAGAGCCTTACCCCCGACCCCTCTCCCAAGGAGAGGGGAAAGTGGAAGGTATGGGAAGTTTTTTTCATTTCAGTCATTTCTTTATAATAACAATTTCATTTAGGGTTCGCAAACGAACAGTTCAAGTCTTACGGGCATGAATTGTCAGTCACGCTTATTTCTAACCTGCTGACAGATAGAAACATGCCAGTTTATTTTTATTTATCCATATTAAACTGTGAGTTTAACCGCATTAAACTGCCAGTTTATCCGTATTAAACTGTGAGTTTATCCGTACTAAACTGCAAGTTTATCCATATTAAACCAGAGCAAACTGCTCAAGTCTCGGAAGCCCAATCCCCTCCTCTCCTCCCCTCTCCTTGGGAGAGGGGCCGGGGGTGAGGCTCCTTACTCATCGTGCAACGCTTCCGCCGGCTGCACCTTCATGGCGCGTCGTGCCGGTATGCCGATGCCGACACCGATCATAGCGGCAATAAGAATAAAGGTAGAGGCAACACAGAAAGCCAGGCGTGGCCACTCCAGTGTAGTACCGTTGCGCCAGCTGTTCAGTTCGAAGTGAGCCAGTACGATGTCAATAATGACGGCAAGCACGGTAACGATCAGTAACAGGAAAATACCTTCACTCATCAGGCGGCCGAACACCGCACCGTCCGTGGCACCCATCGCCTTGTGCAGAGCAATCTCGCCCCGGCGCTGCTGCGTACGGAACCAGAACGTACCGAGCAGTCCCAAGAAAATATTCAGCAGCAGGAAGCCCATGCCCACAACCAAGTTGCGCATCTCGCTGGTCTCGCCTTGCTGGAAGCTGCGACGGATGTCCTTGAAACTCCTGATGTCACTGATGTAGAGATTGCCTATGCGGAACTGCTTCTCGCTGTCGGCTTTCAGGTTCTCCATGAAGTTCTGGTCACGGTCGGCACGGACGCGGACACAGAGTTCATTATCGGCACTGACCCAAGCTATCCCTTTCTCCCGCTCCAGTTTTTCCAAATTATAAACTGCACAGTAACTGGAGCGCGCCTGCGTGAAATCATCATAACGCACATTCTGCAAGGCAGCCCCCAGACAGTACGTCTGGGTTGTGTCTCCGAACAAGTAGAATTCCTTCTTGCCTATTAGCGACGTCATCGGAACGTCATACTTGCGATACAGATTGTCCGAAGCCAGGAAGTCGCCTCGCTCCAATATTTCAGCTAGCTGTTCGGGCGTCTCACCGCGCGTTCCCTGATAACGGAACACGCGTACAAAGTCGGGAGTCACAATGCGACGGATGGTCCAGCGGGGTGCACGAAGTGTGTCATACTCCACCTCAATAGAACCGTTGCTTCCGTTGTAGGGATAGGAACTATGCGACAAGCTGACAGCTTCCACCTCGGGGCGGCGGCGCAAACGTTCCACCAGCTCGCGCACTTCGTCGCTCTGCTTGTGGGTATCGCTATAAGGTGTATAGTCGGGACTCTTGTCGGTGAGCACGCCCATATCTATCAGGTAGCAATGCTCCGTGTCGAAGCCACGCGGCTCCATATAGGTAGCCACGCGGCAGTAGAGCATATCGATGATGTACCACATCACCACACTCACCACCAGCAACTCCAGCGCCAGCCACAGGTTGCTGCGCCATTCGTTTCGTATTTGGGTAAATAGTTTCTTGTTCATATTTTCTTATTTTTAGTTGACGAGTTGACAAGTTGACGAGTTAACAAGGCTAGTCCTTGTGGTCTGAAGCCTCGTTTCCTTGTCAACTAACCATAATTCCTTGTGGTCTCGTTAACTCGTTCCCTTGTCCACTTGATTAATGTGCCTTCCCATTTATCGCCTCCACAATATTCATCCTCGACGCCCGCCAGGCGGGAATGCCGGTGCTGAGCAGATTGAGCACGAAGCAGAAGAGCAACGCCCAGCCGAAGGTGGAGGCATGTATCAGGATAGAGGCATCGACCACGGGCGGATTGAGCGTAGTGTTCCAGCTCTGTACAAAAAGGATATCGCCCAACAAGAAGGCAAAGAGCAGGCTGATTATCAGCCCCAACACACCTGCCAGCAGGGTGACGATGAAGTTCTCTCCCAGTATCTGTCCCAGCAGTTCCATGCGTGTGCAGCCAAAGGCACGACGCACCCCGATCTCCGCCACACGACGGCGCAGGCGGCTCTGCGTCATGCTGCTCAAGTTGATGGCAGGCACGATGAGCAGGATGAGGAAGATGATGAAACGGGTCCGGCGGGCAGCCGTCACATCCGGCTCCACATTGGCGCCGGCTACCAGGGCATTCTTCTCCTGGTCGTAAGGACGGTTGCGGTTGATAATTTTATAACCGTTCTCGCCTATCACCTTATTGAATTCGTCCAACCGCCGGGCAGCCTCCTCGCGGATGGCAGGGAAGTCGCTGCGGTCGCGCGCCAGGATGGTGCAACTCATCAGGCCCATCAGGTCGTCCCCCCACGTATTGTACACCTGATCGGTCGAGGTATAGGGAATCCACACCTGCGCGTAGGCCGTTTCGGCCAGCGTTGATACGTCCTTCACCACACCGCACACCCGATAGGGCGCATGGGCCAGCAGGAATTCTTTTCCCACGGCCTTTGTCGTGCCAAACAGCAGGCGCGCCACACTTTCGGTAATGACAGCCACCGGCCGGCCGGCATCGAACGTGGCCTGGTCGAAGGGCTTTCCGTCGGTGAAGGCGAAGTCGAACACCGTCCAGAACTGGTTGTCCGTCTCGCGCACATCGACCGCCGTAGTGGGCTGTCCGGGCAGGCTGATTGGTTTGGGTAGGGAATAGACCACATAGACGGTGACAGCCTCGGGCGTCGTCAGCTTGCCGTAGATTTCTTTCAGCGTAGCTGCGCTCCACGGGCCATTGCTGTTGCCGTCTCCCCACGCTTCGTTAGTGATGCTACCCCACTTCACGTGCAGAAAGCGGTCGCGATTGCTTTCGGGCGCAAAAGGCTCGACCTGCACCTGCTGCATCATCACCACCAGCATGATGAGGAAGATGGAAAGGGCAGTACCCGCTACCGTCACCCCGCTGATGAGCGGCTGCTGGCGGAGCTGTGCCCAGGCTTGTTGAAAATATTGCTTAATCATCTTTTTAATGAAGAATCTGTTATTAATGAAGAATGATGAATGAAGAATGATGAATTGGAGTAAACAATACGTTCTCATTCACCATAAATTCTTCATTCTTAATTCTTAATTCTTAATTTTTAATCGTTTCGTATTCACACTGCCTATACCGCTGCGCGATATGTCGGCCTCATCGGCATTGCCTCTCAACTCCAGACTGCCGATGCCACTCATGCGGGCTTTCAGGTAGTCGCAATCGACGTTCACCTCGGCATCGCCCACCCCGCTCAGACTGACGTTGAAACGACGGCAAGTCAGATCATCCACTTCGGCAGATCCTACACCGCTGATACGCAACGTGAAGTCGTCCAGTTTCAAGGGTTCCTTACACTCCAGGCTACCCACGCCGGTCACTTCTGCCGATTCCAAAGTAGGAGCTGTGATGTACAGTTTCAAACCATCCATTTTTTTGATGGACTTCTGTTCACCTCTTTTAAAATCGATGACCAGGCAACCGTCCTTCACTTCGGTCGTGGTGAGCTTCACCCACCGTTCCTTCCCTTCCAGACGAAGAGCATATTTATCGCCCTGCGTGAACTCGACATTGGCTACCGCCTTTATCCTGATGGAAGAAAAATCGTCCACCTTGCGCACTTCGCTCACCCGTTCATCTTGTGCCAATGCACCTATTGCTCCGGCAAAAGCCAGCAGCAGTGCGATTATTACCCCTATAATGTTTGTTTTCATTTCACTGTTCCGATTGATAATTTAAATTTATCCTATCTGACGTCCGTCGAAGAAGCGGATGGTACGGGTAGTCTGTTTGGCCTGGCTTTCGTTGTGTGTTACCATTACGATGGTACGTCCGTCTTCCTTGTTCAGCTGGTGCAACAAATCCATAACCTCGGCACCCATCTTGGAATCCAGATTACCGGTAGGCTCGTCGGCGAGGATAATCTCGGGATTTCCGATGATGGCACGCGCTATGGCTACACGCTGGCACTGACCGCCGGAAAGCTGTGTAGGCATGTGGCGCATACGGTGGCTAAGTCCTACCTTTTCCAAAACTTCTTCGGCCAGGCGACGACGTTCCTTGGCAGAGACCTTGCGATATAGTAACGGCAATTCTACATTGTCTATCACATTCAGCGAATTGATCAGATGGAACGACTGGAACACAAAGCCCAGATTCTTGTTGCGGAAAGCAGCCAGTTCCTTGTCCTTCATTCCCTCGACACGCGTACCGGCTATTTCGATGGTACCGCTGGTAGGAGTGTCAAGCAAGCCCATGATGTTAAGCAAAGTGGACTTTCCACATCCGGAAGGTCCCATAATACTCAGGAATTCGCCTTGCTCTACTTCGAGGTTCACGTTCTCCAATGCTTGAGTTTCAATCTCGTCTGTACGGTAGATCTTGTTGATACCGGTCAATTTAATCATGTTCATAATTGTATGTTGTTTATAGTTATTGTATTCTTTGTTTTGCACTACAGAGGACACGGAGTAATCTGTGGTGTCTCATTCCCCACAGAGAGAACAAAGTTACATTTTTCTCCTCTGTGAAACTCTGTATCCTCTGTGGTGAACTTAATTCAAAAGTCGTGCCAAAAAGGCTTTTATCTGATTATCTGCACTTTACCAAAACCGTTCTGTGTCCGATAATGAACACTCTGTTCGATTTCAGCGAACATCCGTACAGATAAGGACAACTTTATTCATCCCTCAGCGCCTCCGTCGGCGGAATGGTACTGATACGTCGGGCAGGAATATAGATGCCTACCAATACCACAACCAGCAGAATGAGGTAGATGATGAGCGACACGATAGCAAAATGCTGCCCGAAGTGGTCTACCCAACAGGGCATGGTGCTCGTCATCCAGGCACTTCCCTTATTCAGTCCCTCGCTGAGCCCGTATTGCAGATAGAGGAAGCAGCCAATCAGGGTAGCTACCGTCGTGAGTACCACACCTTCGCCCATCAACTGAAGCCGGATGCGGCGTGGCGTAGCACCGTAGGACAGCATAATGCCTACCTCCTCGCGCCGCGTACGGGTCTGTAGCCAGAAGGTACCGACAACACCTAAACAGAGGTTGACAAGGAAGAACAGGGCTATACTCAGGTTGCGACGATAGAGTGACGTCGCAGTACCAAACTCACTGATCCGGTTGATGCTGTCGTACGACTGCAAGTCGCGTGCATAAAGGTTACCAACCCGCATCTGGCGAACCATCCAAGGACGGAACTCATGCAGGAAGCGGTCCATGCTGACACCCTCCTTCAAACGGATGACTACGTGCATATCGTTCACACTGGAAAGAATATCGGGATGCAATATCGGCTCGAAGGCGACAGGAACAGGACGACAGTCGTTGGTGTACTTGAAAGTTCCTACCGCACCTACCACAACGGGCAAATAGACCGTATCCGTCTCGCTCGTCATCCAGCAACGCAGATTCTTGTTGTAAACACGGGTGTGAAACAAGACTTCCTGTGCATACTCACTCAGTACAACATTCATCCCGCCATACGTATGATCCGACAATTCTTCGGGCGTCATGCTGCCCTGCACGGGTCGGAAGCCGAATGTTTCAAAGAAATGTGTATGGGGCAGAAACTCAACATACATAAGGTCAAGCCCCACCGTATCACCTTCTGCCATCAGGGTGGAAGTACTACTTCCTTGCGAACCGGGATATGCGAAAGAAAGTACGGGAGTGGCCTGCTCTACATCGGGATGCTGGCGGGCACGTTCCACGATATTCAGATACGCCTGCATCAGCGAAGCAGAGTCGGTAGCCTGAGCATCATAGCCCGGCGCCTGCGGTTGCAACATACCGACGGACACCATGCAGAGGCGGTCGGCATCGTAGCCAAGCGGGAGGTAACGGTCGTAAGTCACCACAATAACAGGATCGAAGATAATCCACGAAAGAACAGCGACCAGTATAAGTTCGGCCAGCAGCCAGCCATTGCGGCGGCGACGGGTCCATAGGGTTTTTAAGATAAGTCTGAACATATAACTTGTTAAATGAATAATGGATAGTGGATAATTGATAATGGGAAACTTCTTCAATGAGGAATGAAGAATTTATAAGAATGAGGAACGGTAATGTCGGCATCCGCATGGCAATTCTTCATTCTTAATCCTTCATTTCTATAAATTCTTCATTCTTAATTCTTCATTCTTCATTAAAAATTTATCTTTTCTCATACAGCGAATACACAATCGGTTTGCGAAGCGACATCCATGCCGGCAGAAGGGCCGACAGCAGATTCAGTGCCAGGCAGAGCAGGAAAGCGATGCCAAAGACGGCAGGTGCAAAAAGCATCTCGCCCGATACATAGGCATCGACACCTTGCGGCACAGCTTCGGGCCACTGGTCGAGCAACGTGAAAACCCATTCACGTCCTACATAGACAACGATCCACGCCAATACCAATCCCAGCAAACCACCGGCCAGTGTCAGGAAGAAGTTTTCCCACATCACTTGCGAAAGCAGTATGTTGCGTCCTGCACCAAACGACTTACGTACTCCCATCTCGGGCAAGCGGCTCTCCATACGACTGGCAATAAGTCCGCTCAGGTTGAGGGCAGGCACCAATAGCAACACCAGTACCACGACGATCAGATAACCCGCCGTCTTCCAAGGATTGAAACCTGCATCCGATGGATGACTTTGGAAAACACTGAGCCAGTGCGAAGTTGGCTGCTTCCACAACTCCAACTGCCACTGATCCTTGTACTGCAGGTTCACCCGCCTCGTCAAGTCTCTGATTTCTGCCCGCAAAGCATCAGCCTGTGCCTTGTCCTTCACAAGAAAAGTGACGGAGAAAATGCCACTATACGGGAACTTGTCTGAATACGGTTTCGTATAATTTCCGAAAACCGAATAAGGCAAATAGACCTGAGCATACGACTTCGAGGTGAGATAGCTGGCACCGCGTACCACACCGCACACACGATAGTTGACATAATCCAACGAAAACGAACGTCCGACAACATTTTGGGTCGTACCGAACAGACGACGCGCCAGGTCATCGGAGATCACAGCCGTATGGATGCCACTTGCCAAATCGGAATCGGTGAAAGGATTTCCTTCCAAAAAGCGGAATGAGTAGATGCGGAAAAAGGCTGGATCTGTAAGCTTTAAAGCCACTTTAAAGTCACCGCTCAAATCGGTAGGCTGTATGTAAAAGGATTCATCCATGCCATAGTCCACAATGGCAGAAACTGCCTCTACGTTCTTTAACGGATACATCCACTCCTGCACAGCCTGAAACGACAGTCCAGCCTGAACGGTATATCCCTCCGAACGAAAACTGGCATGAGTCAGATACAACGTATTTTCCCGGTTCACCTCGGGATACACAGGTGCCAGCTTCACATAGTAAACCACCGCCATCACAACCGTCATGGCGATAGCCAGCCCCGTGCCGGCAATGTAAAGCGTACTGAACAGGCGGTTCTGCCTGAACAACGCAAGGGCTTGTTTAAGATAGGTCTTTAGCATGATAATTTATGGCCTCACCCCCAGCCCCTCTCCCAAGGAGAGGGGAGGAAAGATATGACCGGTTATTTATTACATTATATATATTTCTATTATTTCTATCATTCTTAATTTCCCTCTCCTTGGGAGAGGGGTTAGGGGTGAGGCTTTATTCCTCCCTCAACGCCTCCGTTGGCGGAATGGTACTTATACGGCGAGCCGGGATATAAATACCCATCAGCACCACAATCAGCAGTACTAAATAGACAATGAGCGACACGATACAGAAATGCTGACCAAAGTTCTGTACCCAGTAAGAACCGGTGGTTTCCATGCCGGTCTGCCCCTTGGCCAATCCTTCACTGATTGCATATTGCAAATAAAGGATACATCCTACCAAAGTAGAAACAGTGGTAAGCACCACCCCTTCGCCCAACAGGAAACGGACAATGCTTCGCGGCGTAGCGCCGTAGGACAGCATAACGCCCACCTCTTCACGACGGGTACGGGTCTGTACCCAAAATGTACCGGCCACCCCCAAGCATAGATTGACGAGGAAGAACACCGCCATCGCCACGTTGCGCTGATAAAGCGTCGTCGTTCCCGCATACTCGCGTCGGGCTATCAACTGCCGATAAGGTTCCACCTTCTGCGCATACAGATTGCCCGCACGCAGTTCGCGTACCATCCACGGATGGAACCGGTGCAGAAACTGCTCCATACCGACACCCTCTTCCAGCCGGACCAATATTTTGACATCGTTGGGGAAATAATTCAGATCGACCGTCCGCATCGGGACAAAAGCCACAGGTATGGGTTGCCAGTCGCTATACATGCGGAAAGTGGCTGTAGCACCTACAACATCCGTATAAAGCGTGTCCTGTCCATGGAGTTGCCAGAAACGACATCCCTGAGGGTTGTCCGTATGAAAGAATGCCTCTAACGTATTCTCCGAAAGAATCAGATCACCGTTCTTATAAGGATAATCGGAAAGCTCTGCAGGCGTCAGTCCCTTGGCCGGGCGAAATCCGTACGTTTCGAAAAACTGCGTATGGGGCAGAAACTCGACATAGCGCATGCGGTAGGCAATGCTGTCGCCTACAGGTATCCGGGTCATGGCTCCCTGCCCTTGCGAGTTGGGATACAGCCAGCCTAAAAGAGGAGTGGCATGTTCCACTTCGGGATAGTTGCGCACCCGCTGTACAAGGTTGTCGTAGGCCTGCATCAGCGAAGCCGAGTCAGTGGCCTGTTCATCGTAATCGGGCGCATTGGGTCGGTACATATTCAGCGATACCAGACAGAGACGGTCGGCATCATAGCCCAACGGAATCATCCGGTCGTGCGTCACGACCACCACCGGGTCGAATATCGCCCACGACACAATGCACACAACAATCAGTTCGGCCAACAACCAGGCATTGCGGCGCCGACGGGACCATAAGGTTTTAAAAATGAGTCTTAGCATGTTATTTTATTTTATACAGTTGACAAGGGAACAAGACTACAGACCACGAGGGCCAACCTTGTCAACTTATTAATAGTTATCTTTTCTCATATAGTGAATATACAATCGGATTGCGCAAAGACAGCCACGCCGGCACAAGAGCCGAAAGCGTATTCAGCACCAGACAAAACGCCAGGGTTATCAGAAAAACGGAAGGCGCAAACAGCATTTCGCCCGAAACATAGACATCGGTTCCTTCGGGCACCAACCACGCATAACGGTCGAACACACGAAACACCCATTCCCGACAGCCGTATAAAGCAATCCAGGCTGCTACCAACCCCAATGCCCCACCGGCCAAGGTTAGCAGAAGATTTTCCCACAATACTTGCGAAAGTAACTTGCTCCGTCCGCCTCCAAAAGCCTTGCGGATGCCCATCTCTGGCAAGCGGCTCTCCATGCGGCTGGCTATCAGTCCGCTCAAGTTCAAGGCAGGCACCAGCAACAAAGCCAGCAATATGAACAATAAGTAACGGACAGCCCTCCACCAGTCGCCCCCTCCTCCACCGACCGACATCATCAGAGACGCGTGCAGATGGGAAACCGGATCATCATCGATGCTCATCTTCAGACCGTCGGCCTCGTGCAACAGATTCTGTTTCCGTACAATTTCATGGATTTCATCACACAGAGCTTTACCTTGCTTACCGTCTTCCACCCACACCGTCACCTGAAAGGGACCGCAATAAGGAACTTCCGGATAGGCGGCATCGCGATACCCTTCCATCGTGCTGTAAGGTACATACAGGTCTGCATACGAACGGCTGGTCAGATAACTGGCACCGCGGACCACTCCGCAAACCTGATAAGTCTCGTAATCCAGCAAAAACTGACGACCTATGGCTCCCTTCTCCTCGCCGAACAGACGACGGGCCAGTTTGTCGGTAATCACCGCCTTGCGGATACCACTCTCCAGATCGGCCTGCGTAAAAGGCTGTCCCTCAAAAAAGCGGAAAGCATAGATACGGAAATAAGCCGGATCGGTTTCTACAATCTGTACCGCGAAATCACCGCTACGGTCGGAAGGCTGGATATATTTCACCGCTCCGAACGTGGAAGCACTCACCTCACGGGCGTTCTTCAACGGATAAAACCATTCCTGCAACGCCCTATACGAATAAGCATAACTCCACGACTGGAAACGGCCATCCTTGTTCCGCTCGAAAGATGTCCCCGACAGGTAATACGTATCTCCGCGGTTCACCTCCGGATAGACAGGTGCCAGCTTCACATAGTAAACCACCGCTACAATCACTGTCATGGCGATAGCCAGCCCCGTGCCGGCAATGTAGAGCGTACTGAACAGGCGGTTCTGCCTGAACAACGCAAGGGCTTGTTTGAAATAGGTCTTTAGCATGATAATCAGAAGCCTCACCCCCGGCCCCTCTCCCAAGGAGAGGGGAGGAAAGATGTGACCGGTTATTTATTACACTATATATATTTCTATTATTTCTATCATTCTTAATTCCCCTCTCCTTGGGAGAGGGGTTAGGGGTGAGGCTCTATTCCTCCCTCAACGCCTCCACCGGCAACGCACGTGCCGCACGGCGCACAGGAATATACGTTCCGACCAATGCTATCAACACCAGAACCAGGTAGCTGAGTGCCAGCACCACGGTGAAGTGGAAGCCGAAACGGTTCTGCCCATAGACAGGATTGGGTACAAAATAACTCCTCATCTCTACCATGTACAGGCCGCTGGTATGGGCATGGTAGAGCAGGAAGGGAATGACCAACACGAAGGCCACCGTCAGCAACAGCCAGGCTTCGATGAGGAACTGCCGCACGATGCACCCCTGCGAGGCGCCCATGCTACGCATCACCCCAATCTCGCCGCGACGGGCATTGCTGCGTATCCAGAAGGTGCCCACCATGCCCAGGAAAATACAGAGCAGGGCGAAACCCGTCAGGGCGTATTGCAGGCGAAGCTTGTTGGTGACGCCGCTCTTCATGGCATAGTCCTCGCTCAGCTCCGAGAATTCCTTCAGGCTGTCTAAATAGAAATTGCCGACGGAGAGCTGCGGCGCCACTTCCTGCAGGAAACGCTGCTTGAAGGCTGATGCGTCCACACCCGGCTTCAGACGGATAACAAAATTGTACCACCACGGCATATACGGGCTTCCATACATTTCGCTGTACATGGTGACAATGAGCGGATAAGGCTGCTCGTAGTCGCGATGCTTAAAGTCACGGAATACACCCGCTACCTCCAAAGCATCCTCGCTTTGGTAGACTTTCTTCCCCACGGCGTCGGCCGTACCAAAAAGGCGTTGCGCCAGCCGTTCGGAAATGAATGCCTTGTCCTCCACCTGCTCAGGCAAGCGGATGTCACCGCCCGTACGGGCATCCTTCATGCCATAGGTATGAAGCATATTGCTGCCATCGGTTGCCACAAAACTATAAGTCTGGGCATGTACGAAACCTTCCCTTTTGTGCAAAGAGGCGGTATCGGCATAGATTTGCGTACCGCTCCACGAGTTGCTACAAGGGAAACTTTGATTGCCGGAGATGGCCCAACACTCCACCTCGGGCTGCTCGCGCACGATGCGGGCAAGGCGTGTGTAGGCCACCAGATTCATCGAGTCGGAAGCCATGTCGGGGTCGAAGTTGCCGTTCGTCTCGTCGTACATGCCGATGTTTACCACGTAAAGCCCTTCGGGATTGTAGCCCCGGTCGATGGCATGGTTGGCAGTCAATACATAGATAGGATCGATAACAGTCCAAAGGAAGAAACTGACGACCAGCAGTTCCAGGAATATCCAGCCGTTCTGACGACGCTGGTTCCATAGTTGATGTAAGATGGTTTGAAGCATAATATTTTTCTAAGGCCTCACCCCCGACCCCTCTCCCAAGGAGAGGGGAGGAAGGATGTGGCAGGTTATATTACATTACTCTCTATATATTTCTATCATTCTTAATCCCCCTCTCCTTGGGAGAGGGGTTAGGGGTGAGGCCTCCTATCTCTTCGTATTCAACGATTCCATGATCGGATGCCGCATCGCCCCAAGTGCAGGCACAAGGGCCGACACCACATTGAGCACCACGCACACGGCCAGTGCGCTGCCGAACACAGCAGGATTGAACAGCATCTCGGGTGTGAGCGACGTGGAGAGCGAAGTGTCGTAGATGTTCTTGTCGAACAGCGTCAGAATCCAGTCGCTGGCCGTCAACACAATCAGGTAGGAGAACAACAGGCCTGCCAGACCGCCCAGCAGCGTGAGCAACAGGTTCTCGCAGAGCACCTGCTCCAGCAGGCGGCGGCGCGTAGCCCCATAGGCCTTACGGATGCCCAGCTCGGCAATGCGGCTGTCCATACGCGAGGAAATCATGCCGCTCAGATTCAAGGCAGGGATGAAGAGCAGGGCCAGCAGGATGTAGAGGAAGTCCTTGGCCAGTTCCATCGTGTCGGGCGCCTTCTCCACATCCTGGCGGAAAGTACTGAGCCAGTATGGATCGGGTTGCCCCATCAGGTCGTATTCATAATCCTTGTCTTGCTGGGTATAGCGCCGGAACACATCCTGCACCTCGCTGCGCACGGTTTCGAAGTTCTCCGCATCGTCCACCAGCAGCGACACAAACACATTGCCCAGCAATCCCTGCCTGTCCAGCTCCTTGGAGATATACTGCGCATTGAGCAAGGGCAGCCACAGGTCGCCTGCCGTTTCGGGTGTGGCATTGGAAACATCCCGCACCACGCCACACACGCGGTAGTCGCGCCCGTTGAAGGCGAAGTGCCTGCCCGTCACTCCCTCGACGGCGGCAAACAACCGCTTGGCCATCGACTCACCGATGACGGCCACTTGCGCCTTGGCCTCCACATCCTCCTGCGTGAATGGCTGGCCGTCAACAAAACGGAAGGAAAAGACTTTCCAGAAAGCGCCGTTGGCAAAACGGGGAGTAGCTTTGAAGGGCTTTACGTCTGTGGCAGACACCTGATAATCTCCCCAAAAATCAATCACACTGCCCGCCACCTGCTCCACATGAGGCAACCCCGGCAGCATCTGGTCCACCACATAGTAGGCCACGCCGCCGTAGATGTTCCAGTTCTCGGGCTTTCCCTTCGGATAGCGTTTCAGGGGCTTCAACACCAGCGTGCGGTCGCGGTTATACTCGGGATAGACGGGGCCGAACTTGACGTAGAAGATGATGAACAGCGTCATCACCAACGCGATGGACAGACCCGTGCCCACCACGTAGATACCCGTGAAGAGGCGGTTCTGCCGCATCAGGGTCCAGGCTTGTTTGAAGTAGTTTTTCAGCATAATGTTTATCTGTTTTAGTTGACAAGGAGAGTTATGGTTAGTTGACAAGGGGACGAGGCTTCAGACCACAAGGACTTGCCTTGTCTACTCGTCAACTTGTCCACTCGTCAACTTGTTTACTCGTCAACTTGTTTACTTGTCAACTCTCATTTCTTCAGTTTCAGTTTGTTCTTGTTCTTATACTGGCTCATGTCGCTCACCACCACCTGGTCGCCCGGCTGGAGCCCCGAAACCACTTCGACATACTCGAAGTTGGAGTCGCCCAGTTGCACCTTGCGCTTCACAAGCTGACCTTCGCCGTCACGCACAAAGAGTTCGTACTCGCCACGACCCACATAGTACGAAGCATTGGACACGCGCATCACGTCTTCCTTCACGGCGTTCATCACGTAGACGTCTGTCTTCAGGCCCGAACGCAGGCGGCGGTTGCTGTCGTCCTCCAGCTGCACAGTGAAGGAGATGACACCGTTCTTCGAAAGCGGAGTGACACTGCTCACCTGCCCTTCCAGCTTCTCGCTGCCTATCTTCACGATGGCCCGTCCGCCGGCTGCCACACGGTCGCCATAGGTATCGGCTATCTCGCCCTCTACCTTAAAGTGGCTCAGGTCGCTGATGACAGCTATCTGTGTGCCCTCGCCCACCTGCGCACCAATCTGATTATTGATATAGGTAAGGATGGCCTTGCGGGGCGAACGTACCTGCGCGTCGTCCAGCGTACGCTTGGTTTCGGCCAAGCTCTTGCGGAAGATGCTCAGGTCCAGTTCCTGCACCTTGTATTCGGCGGCCAGCACCTCCTGTTCGTTTTCGTACTGCTGGCGCAGCTGTTCCAGTTCCAGCTGGGCCACGTTGACACTCAGTTCGGCCTGACGTACCTTGTCGGTGGTACCCGAACCGAGACTGTCGAGATACTGCTCGTTGCGCAACTCCACCTTCATGCGGTTCAGCTTCATCTCGGACACCTTGATCTGCATGGCCAGATCTTTCAGTTTGGTCTCGTTGTTCACCTGCAACTGCTGCAGCTTGTAGGTGCGCATCTGCTCCTCGTCCAGCTGCTTCTTGTATTCGGTCTCGGCACTCTGCAAGTCCAGCTTCAGGATGGGCGTACCCACGTCCACACTGTCGCCCCCTTTCTTATAGACTTCGAGGATGCGGGTATTGATGGGCGAGTTGATGATTTCCTCGAACGCCGGCACCACCTTGCCCGAGGCGCTGACGCTGACCTCGATGGTTCCCCGGTCCACTTGCGAAAAGACGAGGTCCTTCTCCTTCACTCCCGTCCGCATCAGCGAGATGAGTACACTGATGACTACCACGCCCGACACTCCTGCGATGCCGTAACGTATCCACTTCTTGTTGCGCTCTTTGCGGCGCACTTCTTTCGGAATTTCTCTATCCATAGTTTTGTTTTTTGAGTTCTTAAATTAAGGAGTACCTGAAAGCCCTCGCCAGTATCGACAGAAACGGACAGTCCGGCAACATCCACATCTTTCCCAGCGAAATACGTGCCAAAGTCATAAACAACTGAAAAACAAGCGAGAAGCCAAAAAACGAAGTGTTCGATATCGGACACAGTGTACAGTTTCGGAAAATAAAAGGATGAAAAAGCACTTATGACAAGCAATGTGGTATACACCGACAAGCAATGTAATGAAGCATAACAAGCAATGTTGCCAGAAACAAACTAATGTACAGCTCATTACTCTACTTCATTGTTAATTTTGCCTAAGAAAATAGCGACACAACCCCGAAAAGCCTTACTTTTAAAACCCAATAAGCGCAAACAGAATATGATGGAAATTACAAAACTGGACGGAACGGACGAAAGGCTCTATCCACTGGTAGGCCCCTTGGTGATGAACCCGGAGGTGCTGAAGCAGAACAACAACTACCCCTTCCGTACATCGGAAAGCTACACATGGTACATAGCCCGGGAGGAAAAACGCGTGGTGGGCTTCGTGCCACTGGAGCAGAAAAAAAACGGCTACGTCATCAACAACTACTACATCGAAGGCAAGGCGGCACCCGTGCTGGAAGCCCTGCTAAAGCAGATTGCGGAAGACACAGCCGGCAGCCTGCCCCTGTATGCGGTAGCGTTGCTGGACGATGCCGATGTGTTCGAGGGACAAGCATTCGTCGTCGAGAAAAAATGGACACGCTACGTCCGGATGAGGAAAGATTAAAGAAAGACTCCATGAAAAACAATAAAAACGTCTACGAACTGACTCAGGAGCGGCTTGCAATGATCTTCAGGGACTTTGACAACGTGTGCGTATCCTTCTCGGGCGGAAAGGACAGCGGACTGCTGCTGAACCTCTGCATCGACTACGTGCGGCGGAACCGCCTGAACCGGAAAATCTGCGTATTCCACATGGACTACGAAATACAGTACACCCATACCATCGACTTCGTGAACCGCATCCTGGAGGCCAACCGCGACATTCTGGAAGTGTACCGCATCTGTGTGCCCTTCCGCGTGCCCACCTGCACATCCATGTACCAGAGCTTCTGGCGGCCGTGGGACGAACGGATGAAAGACATCTGGGTGCGCCCCATGCCCGCCGACTGCTACACCCGAAGCGACTTCCCCTTCTACTACGAAAAGATGTGGGACTACGAATTTCAGATGCACTTTGCCAAGTGGCTGCACGCCCGGAAAGACGCCGTACGCTCCTGCTTCCTGATAGGCATTCGCACACAGGAAAGCCTGAACCGCTGGCGCAGCATCCACCTGAACCGCAAAATACACATGTACCACAACTATCGCTGGACATCGCGCATCGGCAACGACGTCTACAACGCCTATCCCCTGTACGACTGGAAAACCACCGACGTATGGACAGCCAACGGTAAGTTCCGCTTCGACTACAACCGCCTTTACGACCTCTACTACAAAGCAGGCGTCAATCTGGAACGGCAACGGGTAGCCAGCCCCTTCCTGTGCGAGGCGATGGAAAGCCTCTCCCTGTACAAGACCATCGACCCCGACATGTGGGGAAAGATGATAGGCCGCGTCAACGGAGTGAACTTCACAGGCATCTACGGAGGTACGCACGTCATGGGATGGCAAAGCATACGCCTGCCACAAGGATACACGTGGAAAGAATTCATGCAATTCCTGCTCTCTACCCTGCCCGAACCGACCCGGCGCAATTATCAGCGGAAACTGACCGTCAGCATAGAATTCTGGCGCACACGGGGCGGATGCCTCAGCGAAACAACCATCCTGCGCCTCAAGGAAGCCGGAGTGAACTTCGAAGTAATGGAGACTACCAATTACAAGACCACCAAGAAACCCGTCCGGATGGAATATCTGGACGACATCGACATCCCCGAATTCCGCGAAATACCCACCTACAAGCGCATGTGCATCTGCATCCTGAAGAACGACCATGCCTGCAAGTACATGGGCTTCTCGCTGACCAAGGAAGAAGTGCGCAAACGCAACAAGATTATGGAACAATTTAAAAACATGCACCTATGAACGAAAGTCCAAGCCCGGTATACAACGTACAGGCCGTACCTATCGAGAAAGTACAGGCCAACGACTACAATCCCAACGTAGTAGCTCCGCCCGAAATGCGGCTGCTGGAACTGTCCATCTGGGAAGACGGTTTCACCATGCCCTGCGTCTGCTATTACGACCGCGAAACCGATACTTACATTCTGGTGGACGGCTACCATCGCTACCAGGTGATGAAAACCTCGCGGCGGATATTCGAACGCGAAAAAGGCCTGTTGCCCGTAGTGGTGATAAACAAGGACCTGTCGAACCGCATGGCTTCCACCATCCGGCACAACCGTGCCCGGGGCACACACAACATCGAACTGATGTGTCACATCGTGGCCGAACTGGACAAAGCCGGCATGTCCGACCAGTGGATTATGAAACACATCGGGATGGACCGCGACGAACTGCTTCGCCTAAAACAGATTTCGGGACTGGCCGACCTGTTTGCCGACAAAGACTTCAGTATCCCCGAACAGGACAACATCGACTGCGCATACATGCCGCTGGAAGACGAACTGTAGCCAGCGTCTCCCTGCGCCACTATCCCGCAACAGCCGCAAGGCAATTGTCAGCGCAGGCGCAGGCGGTCGCCTACCTCGGGAACGTACTCTTCGACATCCTTACGGTTCATCTTATAGAGGTTCTTCAGCCGGATGCCGTACTTCTGGGCAATGGAGTGCATGGACTCACCGTCGCGCACGATGTGGACCGTATAAGGTTTCTGCGCCTTCTTGTTTTTCTTCTTCAGGTAGATGATGTCGCCCGCCTCGATGGTGTACTCCTTATGCAGGTCGTTGTAATCGACCAGCTTCTTCCAGCTGATGTCGAACTCACCGCCCAGCAGACGGAACGTATCGCCGTCGCGTGCCACGACGTAAGCCAGACCGTTGGCCAGATATACCTGATGCGGATTGGCCAGCCAGGGTTTCTTCTTCAGCTCCTTTTCCCAGCGACGCGCCTCGCGCTTGCTCATGCCCTTGGTGTCGTACTTATAGAGCTCGTAATCCTCGATAATGGTAATCAGACGGTTGGCATACGACGGATCAGTGGCATATCCCGCTTTCTTCAACCCCTTTGCCCAGCCCTTGTAGTCGGTAATCTTCAGTTTGAAGAGGAAAGCATAGCGGGCACCCTGCCTCAGGAATTTCGAGTGATCCTCGTACGAGTCCTCTACCTTGCGATAAGCCCTGAAACACTCGCCACGGGCATCATCGTCGTGATAGACTTTGCGACCGCGCCAGGTATTGTGACACTTGATGCCGAAATGGTTGTTGCTTTTACGGGCCAGCACACTCTGCCCCGCTCCGCTCTCCAGCAATCCTTGCGCCAAAGTGATACTGGCCGGAATCTTATAACGGTTCATCTGGTCGATGGCCAGTTCGGAATATTGCTTGATATAGTCGTTGTAACGAGAGTTCCGGCGCTGCGCCGAGGCAGGCAGAAACAGAATTAATAAGGCTACAAAAGCCCACAGTCGGAACGTATATTTCATTTCTTTACCTTTGATTTCGGCGCAAAAATCTGCAAAAGAATCGAAAAAAACAATCCTTTTACTATTTATTAGCTACCCGATGAGGCATAAATAAGTTAAATTGGCTACATTTGAAACCGAGTTAAAAACCTTATCCGAAAACAAAAATGAAATGTAAACGCTATCTTATAGGAGTAGCAGCCACGTATCTGCTCTTGCAGACTTCCTGCTCAAGCATGTTCTATTCCAACTCCAATGTTCTGGGCCAAATCAAACAGGGCATGTCACCCGAAGAAACCACAAAAATACTGGGAGAACCCGAATACCGCCGCCTGGACTACGGACTGGAGGAATGGGAGTACCGGAAAATGCTGAACCCGCTGGATAGTGAAGCCACCGTCATCATCGTACGCTTCGAAGAGGGGCGCCTGGTCTACATGGATTCTTTCAAGGCATCGGAACGCCAGCCAGTCATGCCCGAGCCGCCCGTCACTGCCCCGCAGGAACCACCGGTAGTTGTTGTTCCGGGACATAAGCCGCGCCCAGTGGTACGTCCCATCAGCGACAAACAGTTCACCGACTTCTACAACAAAGTGAAGGCACGTCTTTTTAAAGACGAACAGATGAAACTGATACGTGCCGGCGCCGACAACAAATACTTCACCTGCCAGCAATGCGCCCGCATGATGTCACTGTATGTCTTCGATGACGACAAGATGGAAGTGCTGAGAATATTCGCGCCCCGCATCGTCGACAAAGAGAATTACGAAACCGTAACCAAATCCCTTTCGCTTTTCGAACAAGAAAAAGCGATGAAGCTGCTGGGAATATAAATCCGGCAAGCAGGGAAAAGGCTTAACCCCGATAATCATTCACTTATAATAAACCTTGCACCATGAAACAACTGAATATCCGTATCGATGTCCAGGTATATGCTTACGACGAACTGGACAACGCCGACCGCGAACTGATAGACAACGCCTGCGAGGCTACCCACCGCAGCTATTCGCCCTACTCGCACTTCTCGGTAGGAGCTGCCGCACGCCTGGCCGACGGTACTGTCGTATGTGGCAGCAACCAGGAAAACGCAGCCTATCCGTCGGGACTCTGTGCCGAACGTACGACCCTGTTCTACGCCAACTCACGCTATCCCGAACAAGCCGTGACCACGCTGGCCATCGCCGCCCGCAACGAACAAGGCGAATTTCTTGACGATCCAATTCCTCCCTGCGGTGCCTGCCGTCAGGTGATGCTCGAAACCGAAACACGCCACCAGCGCCCTATGCGCATCCTACTGTATGGACGGAAAGGCATTTACGAGATAAAACGCGTTGGCGATCTGCTTCCGCTTTCGTTCGACGCATCGAACATGGAAGTCAAATGATATAGCATAGGACGGGCATCAATAAGTATGCCCGTCTTTCATTTCGTCTGCATCAATCTTATGGCTGTCGATACGACGCCAGGCATAGAAGATGTAGGCCAGCACAAAAGGTACCAGGATGGAAACATAAGCCATCACTTCGAGCGTAAAACGGCTGGAGCAACTGTTGGCCAGCGTCAGCGAACTTTGCAGGTCGGCCACGGAAGGATAATAAGCCGTATGGTTATAGCCCGCCGTCAGTAAAAGAGCAAAGACCGCAAGTACCGTTCCCGCACCAGACAACCAGATTCCTTTGTCATAACCGGGTTTCCATAAGGTACGGACAATGCCACCCAACACCCCTGCAACTCCTAACAGAAAAATGACAAGCACCCAGGGCATCGCCAGAAAGTTGTGCAGATATTTGTATGGTTCCATGCAAATCCAGCCGTTTTCGGGCTGTACGGCAAAGCCGTCGGCTACCAGCGTACGTACCAGAAACGCCAGGAAGAAAATCAGGAACAGCACGGAGTTTCCCCACAACGAACGGCGACAACGCGCAACAAGCTCCGTATCGGCTATGTTGTTGATAAAGTAGAGAGCACCCAGCACCCGCGCCAGGAAAAAGACAGCCAGTCCCATTACCACATTCCACGGATTGGCCAGTGCGTCCAGCCCATGCCAGCCGTTGGCCCAGCGACTGATGACGGGCATCAGCGTATCACCCATATTATCCTTGTCAATAATGAATGCAGAACCGGTGAAAAACGTAGCTACCGCACCGCCCAGCAGCACAGGCCCCACAACTCCGTTGATGACCAGAAACACACGATAGGTGTTCTTACCCAGAAGATTGCCCGCCTGCGACTGAAATTCGTAACTGACAGCCTGCAATACGAAACTGAACAGAATAATCATCCAAAGCCAGTAGGCACCGCCGAAACTGGTGCTATAGAACAATGGGAAAGAAGCGAAAAAGGCACCACCGAAAGTAACCAGTGTAGTAAACGTAAACTCCCACTTACGTCCCGTCGAATTGATCATCATTTTGCGGTGTTCCTCCGTCTTGCCCAGACAGAATAGCAATGAGTTACCACCCTGCACAAACAACAGGAATACAAGAAAAGCACCCAGTAGCGAAACTATTGCCCACCAATATTGCTGAAGAAAAGCATAAGTATCCATAAATACAGAATATTCTTTTTTTGATTTTACGATAAAACGACAGTGTTTAGAATCCCTTGCGAATGGCTCGTAGCATGATGCCTATCTCGGCTATCAGCAATACCGTGAAGAGGACTAAGAAGATGAAGAAAGTTGTCTGCACCGAACCCACGTCGAGCCTCGAAATGGCAGCCGAAGTAGGCAGCATGTCCTGTATGGCCCAGGGCTGACGGCCGCATTCGGCCACTACCCAACCGGCCTGTCCGGCCAGATAACCCAACGGAATAGTGAACAGGGCAATCCAATGCATCCAGCGCATCTCTGCCAGATTCTTCCGGTAGACCAAAAACAGAAGCACTGCAAAAAACAGGATGAAATATCCGCCCAGCATCACCATGACCCGGAACATGTAGAACGTAAGCGGCACATTAGGCACCAGCTCGTTGACATCCTTTATATACCCGTAACCAAAATAAGCTACATTGTTCTGTAACACCACGGCTGCTTCAGCCGCAGCTTCTTCATTGCCGTCGGCCTTAGCCGTGCGATAAGCAGCAAAAGCAGCTATTGCCTTCCGGCCACGCGCCATCTTCTCCTCAGCCGACAAAGCCTGACTGCCATCTTTCAGCCGGTAGCCTCCTTCCAACAAATTATTGATGCCCGGCACAAAAGCATTCGGATCGCGTTCGGCCAGGAGCGATAGCATCTTGGGCAATTCGATACGCATCAGAAAAGGTTCTACCCCGTCAGCCGGTGTCTGTTTGTCCGGATTCAGAATGCCGAAAGCCACCAGTCCGGCTCCTTGCTGTCCTTCGTAATAGCCTTCCATGGCTGCCAGCTTCATAGGCTGTTTCTGGGCTACCTGATACCCGGAACCATCACCCGTCCAAGCCGACATCAGTGCGGCAAACAAACCTACCCAGGCCCCTACCCTGATACTGGCCAGCGCAAACTCCTTGTGACGGCGCCGCAACAGGTACCAGCAACTGACACCCACTACAAAAACGGCACCCAATACCCAGCCCGAAAGTATGCTATGAAAAAACTTATTAACGGCCATCGGCGATGTGGCCACAGCCCAGAAGTCGACCATTTCGTTGCGTGCCGTATCGGGGTTGAACACCATACCGACAGGATTCTGCATCCAGGCATTGGCAACCAGAATCCACCAGGCAGAAATCGTTGCCCCCAGTCCGGTGAGCCAGGTAGAAGTAAGATGAAAACGGCGACTCACCTTCCCCCAGCCGAAGAACATGACTGCAATGAAAGTAGCCTCCATAAAGAAAGCCAGTATTCCCTCGATGGCCAACGGCGCTCCGAAAATATCGCCCACAAACCAGCTATAGTTACTCCAATTGGTACCGAACTCAAACTCCAGTATCAGCCCGGTGGCCACACCTATGGCAAAATTGATACCAAAAAGTCGCATCCAGAACTGGGCAGCCTGCTTCCAGAACTCATTACGGGTACGATAATAAATCGTCTCCATAATGCCCATAATCACCGCCAATCCCAAAGTCAGCGGAACAAAAATCCAGTGATAGATAGCTGTCAAGGCAAATTGTGCTCTTGACCAGTCGATCAGGGAAGTGTCAATACTCTCGAACATAGATAAAAGATCGGGTTAAATTACACATAAATTTCAGCCATAAAAAAGGCTATCCTCACTTTACTGCCCGCTGAATGAGTTCACGGCCTACATAATCGCTCTGTCCGGCTTCATCGGATGCCCGGCTATTAAGAAAATCGGGGAAGAAAAACAGACGGAGTACAAAGAAGATAACGAACAGCTTTATCAGGATAATAAGCCACAGCGTACGCCCCAAGGTCATACCGCGAAAACCGTCGCGATAAAATCTCCATACGTTTGTCAGTGATTGCTTCATAGCAAACAGATTTTTAAGGATTAGCATCGGGGCAAATATAAAACTATCTGCGCTTCCTCCCAACAAAAAACAGAGAAAAAATAGAGCCCCAAATACCCAAATAAGCAATCCGGGAAAAAGGAACTGTACATTATCCCCCAATCTGCTGTTGCAAGATGTTGCAAAAAACGTAAAAAGGATAATCAACCGTAAAGTCAGAATTGCTATATTTGCACGGTTATAAAACTGTTTTAATTAAGGTGGGTTCTATCAATTCCATTTTTTATTTCTTGCATAAGGCAGCAGAACCCTTTAACTGTCTTGAGCAAGATAATCT
>CDZD01043037.1_pt1 | contig 79865 bp, 52 predicted proteins | sample 554771 | NCBI WGS metagenome assembly CDZD01 (sample SAMEA3182069, study PRJEB8094) | gut metagenome | biome: human; feature: gut; material: Stool; isolation source: human stools | place: Canada | collected 2011-11-08
AAAAAGCGGCAGAACAAGGATATAAATATGCACAATACAGTTTGGGGTACTGTTATTATCATGGCCAAGGGATACCAGAAAATCATAAAAAAGCGGTTGAATGGTATAGAAAAGCGGCGGAACAAAATGATATTAGTGCACTAAACGCCTTAGGAAACTGTTATTACTATGGCAAAGGAGTACCGCAAGATTACACAAAAGCTACTGAATGGTATGAAAAAGCGGCAGAACAGGGAAATTTTAATGCTCAATATAGTCTAGGAGAGTGTTATTATTATGGCAGAGGAGTACCACAAAATTACACAAAAGCTACTGAATGGTATGAAAAAGCGGCAGAACAAGGATATAAATATGCACAATACAGTTTGGGGTACTGTTATTATCATGGCCAAGGGATACCAGAAAATCATAAAAAAGCGGTTGAATGGTATAGAAAAGCGGCGGAACAAAATGATATTAGTGCACTAAACGCCTTAGGAAACTGTTATTACTATGGCAAAGGAGTACCGCAAGATTACACAAAAGCTACTGAATGGTATGAAAAAGCGGCAGAACAGGGAAATTTTAATGCTCAATATAGTCTAGGAGAGTGTTATTATTATGGCAGAGGAGTACCACAAAATTACACAAAAGCTACTGAATGGTATGAAAAAGCGGCAGAACAAGGATATAAATATGCACAATACAGTTTGGGGTACTGTTATTATCATGGCCAAGGGATACCAGAAAATCATAAAAAAGCGGTTGAATGGTATAGAAAAGCGGCGGAACAAAATGATATTAGTGCACTAAACGCCTTAGGAAACTGTTATTACTATGGCAAAGGAGTACCGCAAGATTACACAAAAGCTACTGAATGGTATGAAAAAGCGGCAGAACAAGGATATAAATATGCACAATACAATCTTGCTATTTGTTATGAAAGCGGAAAGGGTGTCTACAAAGACATAAATAAGGCTATAGAACTATATCAACAAGCAGCAAATCAAAATCACGAATTAGCCCAAAAAGCATTGAAAAGATTTAATATAACTTGTAAAGGTATAATAAAAGATGAAAATAATAATCCGATAATAGGCGCCTCAATCTTAGTGAAGAACACAACAATTGGGACTATATCGGATATTGATGGGCGCTTCGTTTTACCCAAAGTCAAAGTAGGTGACATCATCAAGTGTGATTTTATCGGATTTAAAACTTATACAGCCCAATGGGATGGTAATTTTATGAATATAATATTGAAAGAAAAATAGTTAGCTTTTAGTTTAAAATATGTCCAGACGTACAAGACTCGAAACACCCCTACTCCATCAGATTATCTGCCAAGCTCTTGAACAAGCTTTAAACAAAAAGAGTAGTATAGTCAAAGACAAAGACGGCTTTGTTGATGCTAAAGATTTGCTTCGGTTTATACTCGCCGAACAGGAAAAATATGCCGATAAAAACAACCATGATAAGTTCGAAGAAGAATATAATGTATCCGAACTAATCAATAAAGGTATCACACCCTGGTTAAAAGTATTGGGTAAAAGAATAGAACGCCGTAAAGTTGGTAAAGCATTTGTATACAAAGGATATGCCGGACTTGAACAGGATTATTTAAACAGCCGGACAATGAACAGCAACTTACCGATTGAAGAGGATATTTTTGAATTTATTAAAGGAACCGTCTCGTTTAGTACATTGTCGGCCATTCGTAATCGCATAAAAGCAATTGACAAAAAGGAGTCGCCGAAAGAAAAGGAAGGGAGAAAGAAAAAAGGAGTGTTGATGGAAAAACTGATAAAAAACGGTCCCTTCCTTTGTTTCGAAGAATCTGTATATGAATTTACCCCGCAGTATAAAGAAAAAACAAAGCAGGAACAAAAACTATTACTGACATTTGCAGATGCCATTGTCGTACAAACGGCTTTAAAAGTGCTCTATAAACCCCTTCATTATAAAAAGACGGATGAACTGGAATTTCATCCACACTATATCCGGCAGGTAGGCAAAAAACTAATAGTCTATGGATTCAGTAAAAGTATGAAACGGAAATCGGAGTATAAGCTGAGCAACCTAATATTTCAACGAATCATAAACGTGGAAACATTGGACGAACCTGTGGAATACCGAAGTGCAGCACAATTTGGCATAGATTACAACAGAGACTTTTTTCTCAATACAATGACATACAATGCCAATATCATCGGAGCAGATCGCAACAAACCAACAGAAGTGATTTTGAAAGTTTGCAAAGAAAGAATCGGAATGCCTAGTGGACAGATTATCCGGCCATTCGACCGTATATTATCCGAACCATTGCACCACTCACAAGAAGTATATCGCAACATACCGACAGACAAAAAATACGGATATATACGGTTATTCGTAAGCGATTACTTATACATCAAGCCCATTCTACTGGCATGGGGAAGTAGTATAGAAGTTTTAAAACCAGAAGATTTAAGATTGAAAATGATAGAAGAAATAAAGGAAATGATGATGGCTTATAGACTGGGATTCCAACCTGAATCGGAAGGAGTACCGCCCCCATCTAATCAAAATATTGTTCCTTAAGCAAAAGATCTTAAACAAACATAATACGTTCGATAATCCTTTTGATCGGAATTTAAGAATTCTGCCTAAAAGAATAAAAAAAACATTTATCTTTGTTGAAAATAGAAAACTAACACTGATGCTTTATGAGTAAAACCCAAAGAATTCCGACCGAATGGTTAGTGAAATTGGAGAAAACGCCTCAATCCCAGAATAATGCTAATGAAACAGCAAATGTGCCAGCCAACAAAAAAGAGGAACGGGAAGCTGAAACACTTTCTGTCGAAGAAGACAATGAATGTGAAAAAGCGGCCCAGAACGATGAGGTGTTAGCAGATGCGCCACTACCTAAAGATACATGTATCATTTACGATGATCAGAACACTTCACAAAAAGCAGTATATCAAATTGTACGAAAACTTGATGTAGGCGCTTTTGGTATGACTTATTTAGCCAAACGAATACCAGTATACGATGGAATACCGGTAGTCATAAAAGAATTCTACCCGCAGGGAGTGGCTCGACAAATGAAAGATAATAAACTGATTATTAATTATCATAATGAGACAATAAAGAGACTTTTTGAAGATTTCACCAAAGAGCCTCAACGAATTCAAAGCCTTAAAAAAAGCATCGAAAAAGAATACGTCAATTCAAAAAAGGCATGGGATAAGCTGAATCTAGTAATGCCTCTTACTGAAAAGACTTTTGAATGTTTTGGAAATTACTACTACGTAATGGAATATGTAGAAGGATATACATTGAGGAACTATCTGAAAAGAAAAGATAATTTCTATAACCTGTCTGTAGAACAACAGCTGAGTCTGCTTGAGCAGTTGTGCATTGCGGTTGAAAATCTGCATTCGGTCAACTGTATTCATCAAGATCTTTCACCAAACAATGTGATGGTATATATGGATAAAGATGAACTCCGGGTGAAAGTAATCGATTATGGCATGTCTACTACCCTATTCCATACCCAAACGCATAGTTCTTTTATCAGACCAGGGGGAACATACGGTTTCTCTGACACCATTGAACAATACAACACTTACAAGGCCTTGTTCGGAAACCTGGATAAAAGAGAACTCGTAAAACTCATCGATATCTATTCATTAGGTGCCATGTTAGCATATGTCTGCATCATGCCTTACACCTTGGTAAACTCTGAATACAATCAGTGGATGATCAGATTTCTGAAAGAAGAATGTAAATCGGAACTGGAAAAAGCAGAATTAAGGTTACAAGAAATACAGTTTTCGCATGAGCAACAGGAGTGCAGGATACTCATAATGATTTTACAACTCATAAAAGATGCAACATGTCCAATTTTAGAGAAACGGATTCAAAAAGTAGCGGAATTCAGGAATCGATTAATTGCTATTCGGGAAATATTGACCAACAGCCCAACCGTTGAAAATACAGTTGGGACTGAAAACGGATCAATCATTGCCCCCCCCCTTGCTGATACCCACCCTTTTACACCCCAAAATACTTCTATAAAGTCGAATGCTCACCAGCTAGACTCAAAAGTAAAAGAATCATTGTCCGATAACTATATTGGCATAAACAATACAACAGATAAACCTCAAACTGTTACAGAAATAAAAGAAAAGAAGAAAAAAGCAATACCTTGGAAAAAAAAGGGAACGACAATAATATCCGTAATAGCTGCCATATTGATAACGGTGATTCTGGTGAAGGTTTCGTGGAAAAACGAAAACAAAACCGATATTGTCACAAAAAAAACCAATATTGTGCAAACAAAACCCAACATATTGCCAGAAGAAACAACTGATGGCTTATCAAAAGCCTCAGCATCGGAACAAGGGCTCGATCATTTGGAATCGCTACAGCCGGAAACTTTAACTAATATCATGGCCAAGGCACAAAAAGATGCCCAAATGAAGCGCAACTTATTTGACAAACTCTCTAAAAGCATTGTTATTACAGAAATTGGAAACGAAGGAACGGCCATCACAGTATCATTAAGACAACTATTCAATAATGTAAACGATAAATACATAATTGGAAAGACGCATAAAGTAGATAGCTTTATTTATGAAAATGGTAGTATACAAATGATTAATCTGATAAAAATAAACTAACAATAATACGATATGAGAAAAATTTTATTTACCATAATGTTGTTCATTACAGCAACAGAACTATCCGCCCAAATTGTTCAGTTAACAGCAGGTCAACAACGTGATTTGGAGAAAAAAGCGATTGAAAAAGTAGAAACTTTTCAAAAGAACTGCCAAATAGTAGCCGATACACACAGAACATACTCTGAAAAAACATGTAAAGATGGTATTATAGATGTTGCTCTTGAAGATTTTATGGAAGATGCCAGAATCGAAATTACTAATTTTGACGGAAGCGTTCAAAAGCCTAAGGCTATTAGACGATATTTGCTGAATCTTGCATTATTATCCAGAAACCGTTATCGTGAAATCAGCATTACATGGGTTAATTGTGCCATGTCGACCAATTTCGTTCCCGATCCCAATAGAAAAGAGTGGTATGTAGGTGAAGTAAAAATTATACAACGTTTTAGTGCAATAACAAAAGAATTCCGAAAAGTAGAAGATAGTGTGGAACGTATCACAAAAGTATATGCCAAACGACATGAAATATTAGCAAATAACAAATGGGTGACATATTGGGATGTTATGTTGGGAGATATCGCAGCTAAAACTATCGAATAAACAATAATACAGTTATACTCAAATCGACTATGAAAGGACAACTTTATTCTTATCTGTTTGTACTACTTTACATGGGAACAGCAGTAACAACCCTATGTATGGACCATAAAGAAATATCCGTCTCGGTCAATCAGACTTCTCTCTCAAACAATGACAGTCTCAACAATGATAATGGACAAGATTCTATAGAGATAAACGTTAATCTGATTCTTACGGAACAACCAAGGCTGAAAATGACGCAACAAAAGGCTGATACTGTCAGCCCCCGACCCAAACGATATGGCAGTCTGAGTGTACAATCAGGTAATAAAATAGTACTGAATAACAGATTATTGCTTCGCACTGACCGCATTGGAGAATTCATCAACCGTTTTAATGGTGACTCTATTGCCCTAAAAAGATTTGAAAACAAAATGGACTTTACAGCTTCGGGGACTCTTACGGTACGTGAGGGACATATCCTATCATTAACCAACCATACCGGAGCTTTACAAGACTCTACTCTAAGGAAATTTGCAAAAGATTTGGTTGAACAGAATCTTTATATTGACTCTCGATACGGAACAAATTATGCCGCAATAACCACATTAGCATATAGCGATATTGCTGGAAAAATTTTCCCTGTCAGGTTAACCCTTCGGCAATCAGTTGCAAACCATGCTCCAGTATGGTTCATTACACAAGTAGAATCACCTTATCTGACATTTGGAGATGAGAATCATCCCTACTACATTGACCACGCCGAACGCGAAATAGGTTTTATGGGATTGTCCAGACATACTGACCGTTCAGCTACCAGCATAGTCGGCCCTAATTTTAAAGAAGACAAAATCAGCGCATTCCTGATTTTGACATCCAAAGGACTAATAACTTACAGACATTCTGAAAAAACTCAATTTGTTTTTCATTTAGGAGATTATTCGTTTTTAGTGGAAAAGGTTGAGTCGTTCGAGCATCAGCGTTCCGGTTTCCTGATAACCAAAATTATGAAGAAAAATGTATTACTGTTTGAAAATCGGCCTATATTATAATTAATAGAAAAAAACATATGTTATGGAAGAAGCCAAATACAAACCAAAAACAACAGCTCTGAAACCATATGCCCTAACTCAAGTAGCAGACTGGCCCACAGGCTACCATGCGTATCTAAAAGACGAAAGTAATGGCATGTGCTATATACTTCCTTATGGAGAATGGGTTATAGGACGTAAAGATGAGGATGAAGAAATAGATATTCCCATCGTAACTGATGAAAAATACATGCCATACATGAGCCGTCACCATGCTATCGTAAAAGTTGAACGTAATCTGATTGGAGAGAATTCTGTATATATCCGAGATTTTGAATATACGACCAATCATACGTATGTTGACCGAATTCCAATGGATGCTACATTCAATTATCAGTTATTTGATGGCGACATCGTAAGAATGGGATTGACTTACTTTACTGTACATATTCGATTGAAGCGAAAAGGGAATTAGGATTTCCCTTTCGCACTAAATATATAGTTCTGTAAATGAGTTATTAAATTGGGAGTTTTATATTTCTTCATATCAGGTGCCATCTTGGGTGCGTCACAATTATTGGCAAAAATTATAAATTCAACCATATAAACATAGACAAAAAGTCCATAAAGATATTCAGGAGTTATCAAAAAGAAACGGCAAATGAGATTACTCTCCCAGCTTTCAGCAACTTCATCAATCAACTGAAGTATACCAGCCGGATAAATATTTTCCTCGAAAGGCAAATATCCTTGCACAGAAGCATTTGCTAGATAAAGCGTTCTCACCTTTCTTAACAGCTCACCTACTGGCCATTCAATCGCCTGCGGAGGTAAACCCGGGCAATTCCGTAACAAATAGTCTTGCAACATACTCAAATAATCGCCGGCTATTTTAACCGGATTATTCAGAACATTACCATCACCTATCATATTTAAGAAAAAGATACAATACTTATTTGCCCGAGTCTGATAAGAGACTTTATCAGCCTGTGTTCCCAACAGACGTAAATAATAGAATTCTATCAACAATTTTGGGAAACAGGTATTCCATTGTTTTTCCAAATCGTTTTTACGAAATTTGGCATAACCTTGTTGTTGGGGAGTGGCTGCATCTTTTATTTGCCTCAAAATCTTCAGATAATATTTGTGTCCGACTACTTGCGGAGACTGAGCTATTTTATCAAACAAGAGTATCAAAACTGGAGACAAAACATAATCTGCTAAAATATGTCGAATTTGAAACCAACTTTTTTGTAGTTTCAGCTGTTCCATTATTTTCCCTTCAGATACTTTCATAGTGATTCTTTCTTTAAATAATTATCCTCACACTCTGCAAAAATCATGTGATAAAAAGTATAAAGCAAATATCCCAATAATACATCAAAAGCTTTCAAATAGTGGTATCTGTTGAACATAACTGTATAACCCATATTCTGACGATGCGCCGTTTTATTTCTAATTTCAGTAACATGTCTTAATTGTGCAATAATATTCTTACGAGATAATTTTGCAGGAAAACGCGATGGACATTCTTCCACCTTATTTTTAAATTGAAGCCCAATAAATGCACGATAATCAAAGTTCTTTTCAGGTTTTCCATTATCATCTTCACGGGCATTGACTGAATCCTTATTGAAATCGCCCAATTCTTTTACCATATCAGGCCAAAAATGCAGTAAAGTACATTTTATGTAATTTTCCAAATTAGTGATAATTTCATAAAGAGCTACAGTAGCTTTAGCCTGGTTCTCTTCCGATTGATGATAATCCAAAATATCACTGATAAACAGACACATTGATTGGGAAAACAATGGCTGCCCATTGACCGCAATCTCATCGAACCTTTTAAACATATATTCTACCAACTCATACGTAAACAGGCTATCCTGATAACAAAGTAGCGCCTTTAAACGCCTGTCATAAAGTTTAGCCAAAACTTCTATCATTTCACTCTTATCCATGACCTAAAATTTGGCGTGCAAGATACAAAAAATATATTAATTTCAGGTGTTTTGTTTCCACTTATTATATGAAAGATAATAGAAAATATACCCTAAGAAAAATGAGTCCAAACAGAATCATCATCTGGAACTTTTTTAAAGGAAAATCTAAATTCCTAGTATATCTTATGAATGTTTTCCTAAATTTGTAGCAAATAAAACTTTAGACTTGTATTATGATAAACAAAAAATTCGCATTTCCAGGAATCATGGCTGTAATTTTATTGTCATTATTCATCACAATGAACAATAATTGGCAAAAAAGGTTTGAAATAGTAAATGAGAAACTTCGAGTAGGAAGAGCAATCAATTTAGATAAAAAAGTAAATGTAGAAAAATTAGCCGATCTTCTATACATTCATAACTATATAGAAGATTCGGAAGATGCATTATTTGCCGCTCGTTTCATCAAAAACAAATTAACAGGAGATACGCTTCTAGAAGCATTGCAAGATTTCAATAAACGTATATGGCAAATTCCTGTTACACAAATTGACAGTTCTGGAAGTAAAGGCTTTCGAAAGAAAATGATGCTATCGCGCGAAGCATTAGGACTGAATGAAAGTGTAATCACAGCATATCAAGAGAAACAATATCCAACAATTGTAAAATTACAGGGAAAAGATAATGGTTTCCTAATGGCCAAAGTTGTTGAAACAGTCCCTACAAGAAAACTTAATTTTTGGGATAGACTTTTACGGAAAAACCAAATTCCAATGGAAGGTACGTTAGTCAGACTGGACAAACACGAAACTGACAGTATCGGCAAAGCAGAATATACAATAATGGCCTATGCTATGACAGACCAAAATGGTATGGTCCGATTTGAGGGGTTGGATATGACAGGTTCGTACAGTATCATTCCTATCCGTCTGAATTATGAATTCGGCCTGCCACAAGGTACCGAAGGAGGTACATTAGCCGATTGGAAAAATAAAAAAACTTCTTGTTTTACCTTTATAGCCCAACCACATAAAATACGACTATTTAGCAATAACGTAATCCAACGTATGCGTGAAGATCAATTGATTATAGTACGTACACCGGATGAATTCAGGACAATGTTCCAAATATATTTTTGTATCTATTTTATATCATGGCTGATTCTATTTATTTCAGGACATGTACGCAAAGGAAAGTTGGACAACATCATGGCAGCCCAACTGATGACTTTAACTGGACTTTCGTTTTTATTGATGTTTGGAATCAACGAGCCACTGACAGAACGACTTTTAGGTGTTGACACCGCACAAGGCATCATTGCCGGTGTGGGGATAGCCGCTTTGCTTCAACAGTTCAATATACTTAAGTTTTTTCAAAATAGATATCGAATCAGGTTTGACATTCTAGAAAAGCCACTGAACAAATTATTGGAGTTTTTCTGTCTGCCTTATGTAAAGGGATTGGGTTACTTGTTTTTTGCAATATTATTAACCGGAACATTATTGATTGCCGGACAGGCAGTCGGCGGAATGAAAGTGAATTTAAATCTGATGGGACTGATATTCCAACCCAGCGAAATAGCCAAATACCTGATTGTTATATTCATGGCTGCTTTCTTTTATGACAAAGGAGAAAGTATCGTCCGCTATTCGAATGCTGGAATAAGAAGTACATACATAAGTTCAGCAGGAATTTGGAAACTTTTCGGTCGTAAGATACATATTATGGCAGGAATGCTGATTGGTTTGGGGACATTATTAATACTCTATATGATATTGGGAGATATGGGACCTGCCATGGTAATCTCATTGACATTCATCATACTTTATTCCCTGGTCAAATCACGTTCAGAATTAAACTCAGACAATAATAAAGAAGATGAAAATATGTGGAAATGCGACTTGTTCATATTTTTCATCGGCATTATCAGTTTTTTCATATTTCTCATCATCGGCCAAATATTCAAATGCCAATTCCTTCTTTGTATAACATGGTTCATAGTCTGGATTCTGATTGGATTGAAAAGAAAACAAATATCTGAATCCGCAATCATGTTCAACATTATCATTGCGTTTTTTATATTCAGCGGCGATGCCCTTCGGGCTATAGGGCAAGAAGATATTGCTAAACGATTGGCAGAACGTAAAGAAATGTGTACTAATACTTGGGGTAATCCGGGTTTGGACAACGGAACACTAGATCCCGGAATAAACACACAAGTAGCAGAAGGATTATGGGGATTGGCTTCCGGAGGAATATTCGGACAAGGATTAGGTAATGGCGCCTCAAAATATATCCCGGCTTATCATACGGATATGATTTTACAAAGTATCGGCGAACAAACAGGTTTTATCGGTATATTAATCGTTCTAATCCTCATCTCCCAGATATTATATCGAACACTTCTGGCAGGATATCGTACCAACCACCTATTCATTCTATATTTATGCGCAGGCATAGCAATAGTCACTGCCGTGCAACTTCTGATTATTGCCTTGGGAAGTACAGGCTTCATTCCCCTAACAGGTATTACGGTTCCTCTACTTAGTTATGGCCGCGTCAGTATGATTTTAAATCTTGCAGCATTTGGCATCGTATTGTCCATCACTTCTCGCTGTCAATGTAAAGAAGAGAACTATTATTATATCCAGAAATATAGTGATACACTGATTTTGGCCAGTACTGCATACACATTGCTAATATGCTCTGTATTAAGCATTTTCTTTTATTACCAAGTTCCCAATCGTGAAAAAACAATGCTCAAACCAGTAGTTGTGTACAATACACAAGGAGCAGTAACAGTACAGTATAATCCCCGTATTGAGAAGTTAGTAGAAAAAATGAAACCCGGTAATATCTATGACCGAAAAGGTATACTTATTGCGACCTCTTTTGCTGATAGCCTAATCCAATACCGGAAAATTTACAACAAATATAACCTCAATACTGATTTCCGTAAAAATCAACAACGTTTTTACCCATTTGGAGAACACCTTTTTTTCATATTGGGAGACTATAATACGAAAATGTTTTTCTCTTCATTAGAAAACAGTCCGCGTGGATATATGGCAGAAGCCCGTTACCTGTCTGTCCTTCGTGGATATGACAATATACTTTATGACGATTCAGGGAATCGGGTTCTTATAGACTTATATTCTGACAGATACCAGCCTGGACGTTTTTACCCAGCAAACCACGAATTTAAACAGACAGGATTTCAGCTACGCGATTATTCTGCGCTGTTACCTTATTTAAAAGCTGGCTATAACAGTGACCGCATAGATAGATATAATGCTCGTGAAGAAGGATTGCTAGATTTTTCGAAAATAAAGCCACAGGATATTACCCTTACAATTGATGCATGCTTGCAAACAAAATTACAGCAAAAATTAAGCAATGCCAATAAAGCAGGGTTAAAAAAATGGCAACGTTTTCAACGCACCTCCGTAATTGTCATGGATGCCGAATCCGGAGATCTGTTAGCTTCGGCCAACTATCCACTTCCTGACTTTCAAAGGCTTACATCTGAAACAGAAAACTACACAGATAATTACCGCTCTTCGGACTGGCACGCATACACCGATTGCGATTTAGGTATGATTTATCCAACAGCTCCGGGATCGTCGGCCAAAGTAATATCTGCTTTGGCAGGACTTCGCCATTTAAACAATACAAATGAAAATATAATGGACTCAAAATTCCGGTATTATGTTTATGAAAAGGAAAGGATTCATACTGGATTAGGAGGAGATCCTACCGGCTGGGTAAATTTCCAGCAGGCTATCATACAGTCATCTAATAACTATTTTATCAATTTGGTCAATGATCAGGAATTATACGATGAATTAGCACATATCTATGCATCTGCAGGGATTTATGTCGATTATACCCCAGCATACAAAATTGATTATGCAGAATATAATCCGCAAAATGGATGGGTAAAAAAAATTACTGATGCAAGCCAGATTGCCCCCCAAATATACCGTAATTATATCGAAAACCGGACTGACAACCCCCAAACGCATAAGCGAATGGTATTCTGCGATCCGTGGTGGAGATGGACATGGGGACAAGGTACGATCAGTGCCACACCTTTGGCAATGGCACGTATTGCAGCCACCGTAATTAACAATGGTAAGATGCCCGTAACACGCTATATCATGACTAATGAAAAACCTACCTATGTGGATATCGTTTCAAACAAGCAAATTGATGTATTGCAAGAAGCGATGATAGCCGAAGCTCATAAACCACTACGAGACGGCTCCCGGCGATTCACACAATATAAAACATTTGGAGGGAAAACTGGTACTCCGGAAAGAATAATAAAATGGGAGAAAGATAAAATAGAAAAGCCCAACGATGCCTGGTATATCAGTTTTGTAAAAAATGCAAATGTAAACTATAAAAATAAAAACGGTAAAAATATAAATAAAAAAACTTCAATAGCAATTGTCGTTAGAACAGAACGTACAGGAAATGCCGGTTCAAATTATGCAAAGAATTTAACTGACAAAGTTATAATGCCTGTACTTGACGAAATGGGCTATGTAGAATAACAGAATTGATGAACAGATAAAAACAGAATCCGAAGATTTTAAAAATTCCCTATAAGTTAAGCAAACTTTATTTACTTTTGTGGTATACTTTTACAGAAACAAAAAATAATATCAGTTATGAAAAAAAATATTCTATATTGGATCAAGAAACTTACAATAAAACAAGAAAAAAAGACTCAACAGAAAATACATCCCAAACAAAATGAATCAGGAACAACACCTCAATTTGAAAAAGGGACGAACGATTCCTACATAGGAACAGCTCCAACAAAAGAACGCGATTATATACAACTATTAGATGAAATGAGCAAAGAACTCATAAAATCGGTTGATAATCTCGTACAAGTTTCTGTTCTCATTCCTAATGAACACGAATTACATATATACGTTTTTGATAATCTCGTCTATCATGCATGTATAAATTGCAATTGGACAGATTTATTAAGAAATAATATGTATATGGAAAAAAACTATACTTTTAACCAATATGTTATTCATGACGGAGCTGAATATACAGGACATCCCTTATCAAAAGTTACGCCTGATATGTCTATTTCTATTCGGGCCAAAGAAGATAATACCATTTCAGACTGCGCAATTATAAAAGATGTAGAAAACAATGGTTCAATCATTGAACATGAAGTAGAATTAAAAGCTGAAAAATGTCTGAGAAACAAAAACGGTAGATATAATATCGGCATTGGAAGAAATAGGAAATTGGACAAAGGAGGCATCCGTTTCAATCATATTGCAATAGATGATAATATAGAATCTCCATCGTTCAATAAGAACAGATATGTAAGCCGTTCTCATGCTTATATTACATATGAAAATGGGAACTTTGTTCTGTACGTTGAGGAAGGAGGAACCTCGATAAAAGGCAAACGTACTACAATATTTCGTAATGGCCAGATTTTAAAACTGGATTTACCCGGTATGGGAATGCCATTAGAGAATAATGACCAAATCGTATTAAGCAAATCAGTGATTTTACTTTTTCAACTCATAAAATAACAATCTTTAGTTTAATAACTAATATGAATAAAATAGAAGATATACTCCGATTTATATTTGGAATAGATAAAAAAGAATATAAAACTTCAACTATCACCAATCAGCAGATCTTAAAGGAAATATTAAAACATTTTCACAAGGAACTAGTTAACAATTCTGTTAATGAAACAATGATATATCCAATGACATTTTATATACACATGCATCCGGATGATTACAATATACGAAAACAGAATTTTCCGATACTTTTTCCAGAAATTGTAAAATGCTTCTATGAAATTATTCTCCGATATAAAAAGAAATATCCTGAATATATTGGAAAAGCCCAAAGCTGGAATTTTTATATCGTTCCTTGTTTTATGGAAAACTTTTCTGTAAATGGAAACAACTTTACCATCAAACGTGGGAAAATAATAATCTGGAGTAGTATGTATGATGTTGTTGATCAAAGTTCACCAAATGCAGGTAAAAGCTGTAGCGTATCTGTAAGATTGGACGGCTCTAATCTGATGACTGAAATCAATATCAACAGAGAGATATTAGACAATTTGCAGTTTGTAAGTGAAAATCATTTTAGAATGGATTGGATAGATCCTATTAAAAAACAAGATGTAAAACTTACACAATCAACTCAACACGGGATACAATTTACTCGAAATCTACGAACTGAATTAGGGATATTACGTTATAACATGTATGGAGGAACGCAACAATATATTATCAAAACAAGCACTTGCAAGATTTCGAATGAAACTGATGAACGCCAGGATCCTTCAATCTTTAAAGTGAAAAATATGAAAGTAGGAATAGCACATGCGGAAATACGGTATGATAGGATTAAGAATATTTTTGAACTGGCTGCATATAAAGAAACAGCCATCAATAATAAAGCGATCGCCATTAGTAAAGGTAATAATCTAAATTGGGTACCACTAAACAATGGCGCAGTGATCACCTTGTCTGGTAATGTAATTATTAACTTTGAGAAACTGATATAAAAGCTAATGCAGAATAAACATAACATAGAGTTAGAATATGCCGGTCTGACAGATACAGGTAAAGTACGTACCAATAATGAGGATTTATGGATATGTCGTACAATCTGGGGAGAAGACAATATTATCGCAGCAGTTATAGACGGAATAGGCGGTTATGAAGGAGGAGAAGTTGCCGCCCAAATTGCCTCAACAGAATTAATATCTTATTTGGAAAAATATCCGAATGGAGAACGTGCACAACTTTTGAAAGAAGCTATGGTACATGCAAATAATTGTATTTATAACGAAAGAAAAAGTAGTGTACAATATAGTAATATGGGTTGTGTCATGACTGCCATCCTCATAGATACAGACAAAGAAGTTTTATACATGGCTCACGTCGGAGATACCCGCTTATATGAATTCGCAGGAAACAGCCTGACCAAACTTTCACATGACCAGTCTCCTATAGGTAAATATGAAGAATTGGGGATTTTGACTGAAAAAGAAGCCATGGAACACCCTATGCGTAATGTCATAGAAAGAGATTTAGGCAAGAAGTTACTGAATAATGCTATTGAAAACTATATTGAGACAAATACTTTTCCTTTAACAGAAAATACCACATATTTGCTTTGTTCTGACGGACTAACCGACACTGTAAACTCCTTACAACTCTCCTATATTCTTTCAAATGATGAGGTACTTGACAAAAAAGCAGAACAACTAATATACGCTGCCAATGAAGCTGGAGGAAAAGATAATGTAACCGTAATTTTGATTCATGTTCGAAAAAGAAAGAATACTTCCACAGAAATAAAAATAATAGAAAATGAATGTTTTTCTATTAATGACAATCTAAATTCAGATTACACGACAAGTAATTGTGAGTCAAATATTAAAACTAAAATAAAGACAAAGAAAATAAAATCCAAAAATAAGAATTTTATTACTCAAACTCTTTACTGTTTAATAAGTTTTACAATAGGTTGGTTGAGTCAGTTATGGTATTCAAATTATCACGAGAAAGGAGACGTAGTTGTACCACACATTCCCATTATACAAGATATTAATCCGACAAATTTAGAAATTAAAAATAAGGATAGTCTGTTGCAAATAAAAGATACTCTCAGGCCAATACAAACTCTTACTACAACGTTTTTTCCAAACTATTAAGGGGGTACTCTAAAAAATAAAATGGCATATGAAACGAGGCTGAGAAAATACTGATAGAACCATTCACCCAAAGTCTTCGGAACGACCATGTTTAACCTGAACGACACGATGCGCTACTTACTGTGTCTAGACAGAATAGATATGTGAAAAGAAATCAGTTCTTTGTGCGGTGTGATCATGTAAAGATGAAAAATGAAGAACAGTGATATCTTCATCGACTCCAACCGCAAACTTATGAAACTGATTCATGCGGAAGACAGAGGTATGTCGGTATATTGAAGGCCAGCCATTTCAAACTGCCGGAGTACTATCCGGAATCAGAAAACTATCCCAAAGAATAGTGCGATCTGGTGATGATGGTCGAGGGTATTCAGATAAATCCACAGTAGAGGCTTCGGCTATTGAAAGTAGAACGTAAAAATACCACGTCTGTCACTAATAGGGATCAGAGGAAACAGATTAAGAATCTGCAGGAACGAATCAAAGAGTCCCCAGCTCAGATTGCATGGCTGAACCGTCAACTCTTTAGCCGTAAATTTATATTTTGCAAGGATAACGAAAGATAATGGAAAAGGGCACCCCGTCCAGTCTTTATTGACTTTTTGGTCACCCTCTCCTAATTTACTTCACTATATATTTATACCTATTGCCGGACTCAGTCTTATCTTCTTTGAGGTTTGCCAGGCTTTTTGTCATTGCGCTGCATTCCTTTTAGAAGCTCCCGCTGAAAACGCATCTCGGCCCGTTGAACCAGATAAATCTTCTTGTAAGAAAGAATCTTCTTGAACTTTGCAAGATAAGTCTTATCCAAACGGTCGGCAGACATACGGGCGTCATAGACACCTTCCAGAATCTCGCCGTATTGGGCTTCTGTAGTCTTTTCGTCTTTACCTTTGCGAAGCAAGTCCCATGCTTCATCGTTCAGCTGCTTCTTACGATCCTGCAATTCGAAATAAACAGGAAAAAACTTATCAGCTTCTTCTTTGGTCAAACCGGCATGTTGCGTGATAAAAGCTTGCTGCTTAGCGCGAAATTCTTCCCTGCTCAGTCGGTGTTGATCGCACCCGTCTGCTCCCCAAGCTACAGAAACCAGACTGCACAACACCACAATCAGTACACTCAGTTTTTTCATCATTCTATTCTAAGTATTAAAATCCTTGTCTCATTCTGCTTCCATATCAGAGAGGTAGACATACAAGGAATAGTCGTCCAACATAGAGTTATCTACCACCTCGTTGATATATTGCATTTCTTTATCGGTCTCTTCAGCCGCTACATAATCGGCATTCGAAGCCGGCTGGCGATCGGCAGAAGCTACCCGGATTATCAAAGCTGCTCCCGCAAACATGGCAGCCATATACAGCCACGGCTTCACCTTATCCCACATTGTTGGCTCTTTCTGCACAAAAGCAGGCTTTTCTTTTTCAGGAAGCTTATTCATTATATCCGAAGTTAGTCCTTCAAAATATCCTTCAGGCACACGGAAAGAATTCTCCGTTCTCACCTTTCTCAAAATGTAATCTTCTTCTTTCATAAAAAGTCTCCTTTCTGTATGTTTAGATAGTATTTCTGATAGAAGGTTTAATATTCATCCTCTAAAAATTTTTCAATCTTCTTCACGGCATAATGATATGACGACTTCAAAGCCCCTACAGAAGTTCCAAATATCTCAGACATTTCCTCGTACTTCATTTCCTGATAATACTTCAGATTGAACACCATACGCTGCTTTTCCGGCAAAGTCAGCAAAGCCTTCTGCAAAGCCAGCTGTATCTTGTCGCCCGAGAAGTACGGATCACTCTCCAGCCGCCCGATAGCGTTTGCATCCGGATCGTCCAGCGAGACGGTAGACATGGCGCGCTGCTTGTTCAGGAAAGTAAGGCATTCATTCAAAGCTATACGATAGAGCCAAGTGGATATTTTCGCCTCGGCCCGAAAATAATCTATATTAGTCCATGCTTTGATAAAAGTATTCTGAAGCAAATCATTGGCATCTTCGTGTGAAAGCACCATACGACGGATCTGCCAATACAACTGTTCGCAGTATTTGGCAACAATCATCTCAAATCCTCGCTTTTGTGTGCTCTCGTCTTGCAAAAGTGCCAACACCTCGCGTTCGTTATAAGGTGAATTCATATTTATCTATGCATATTTATCGTTTAGACATCTGTTCCGAATAAAAGTTTAATTCAGGCCTGAAAGAAAGTCTCTCCTACCTGTACGCACAACGTCTCTTGCGCAAGCCGTGTATGTGGGAAAACACTCCTCGCTTCCTCCAACAGGCAGCTTTCATCTTCATAACGGGCAGAAAAATGCCCGATCAGCAAAGACTTTACTTCCGCATCCCGTGCCAATTGTGCCGCCTGTCCGGCAGTGGTATGAAAAGTCTCTTTAGCCCGGGGAGCATCCGCGTTGACAAAAGTCGCTTCATGAAATAACAGGTCTACTCCTTTCAATTGTGATACCAAGTGTGGAAGGTAACAGGTGTCAGAACAATAAGCATAACGCCGTGGCAAATCCGAAGGACGAGTCAACCTGGAGTTAGGAATGACTTCACCGTCGGGCGTCACATAATCGGCTCCGTTTTTAATTCTGTTCAGTTCGTAGAGCGGTACCTGATAAAAGTCTATCATCTCACGCACGATATGACTGGGGCGAGGCTTCTCTGCAAATATAAAGCCACAACATGGCATCCGATGGCGTAAAGGAATAGTAGTTACTGTAATCGAACGGTCTTCGTATATCAAAAGTGAATCTTTCGTTTCAAACTCATGAAATATCACCTTATAGGTCATCTGATGGTTAAAGAAGTCGAGCATTGGCTGCAACAACTGCTCTAAACCGACAGGCGAATAAATATGAAGCTCGGCCGTTCGTCCCAAAAGATTGAGCGTAGAAATCAGGCCCAGCAATCCAAAACAATGATCACCGTGCAAATGGGATATAAAAATGTGATTCAGCCTCGAAAACTTCAAGCGTGATTTACGAAACTGCAACTGTGCACCCTCTCCACAGTCAATCATGTACAATTTATCACGTACATTCAACACTTGCGAAGTCGGGAAATGCCGTGTAGTAGGCAGTGCTGATCCACATCCCAAAATATGTAGCTCAAACTTTTCCATCCTGTTACAATAAAAGAAAGGGCACTTGTTTTTTCGACAAGCGCCCTTCTTATCCTAGTTTAAAAATTTACGCAATAAAACCGATTATTTCTTTTCAGCTTCCATTTGCTCCTTCAAGGCAGCCAGAGCGTCGATGTCACCCAATGTAGTAGATGCAGCCTGGTTCTGGATTACCGGAGTTTCTTCTTTCTTACTGCTAGCCTTCTTAGCAGCCTTCTTTTCGGCTCTTTCTTCAGCTTTTGCAGCATCTTCGAAGATACGGCTGTGAGACAAGATGATACGTTTTGCATCTTTGTTGAACTCGATAACCTTGAATTCCAGTTTTTCATCCAGCTGTGCCTGAGTACCGTCTTCCTTAACGAGGTGTTTCGGAGTAGCGAAACCTTCAACACCATAAGGCAGAGCTACAACAGCGCCCTTATCCAGCATTTCGATGATAGTTCCTTCGTGTACTGAACCTACAGTAAATACTGTTTCGAATACATCCCAAGGATTCTCTTCGAGCTGCTTGTGACCTAAGCTGAGACGACGGTTTTCCTTATCGATTTCCAGTACCTGAACTTCGATATCGGCACCGATTTGAGTAAACTCAGACGGATGCTTAACTTTCTTAGTCCAAGACAGGTCAGAGATGTGAATCAAACCGTCAACACCTTCTTCGATTTCAACGAATACACCGAAGTTAGTGAAGTTACGAACCTTAGCAGTGTGCTTGCTGCCTACAGGATACTTCTCTTCGATAGTTTCCCATGGATCCGGTTTCAGCTGTTTGATACCCAAAGACATCTTACGTTCTTCACGATCCAGTGTCAATACTACAGCTTCTACCTCGTCACCAACTTTCATGAAGTCCTGTGCAGAACGCAAGTGCTGGCTCCAAGACATTTCAGAAACGTGGATCAGACCTTCAACACCCGGAGCGATTTCGATAAATGCACCGTAGTCAGCCATCACAACTACTTTACCCTTCACATGATCGCCAACCTTCAAGTTCGGATCAAGAGCATCCCAAGGATGCGGAGTCAGCTGCTTCAAGCCCAATGCAATACGCTTCTTCTCATCGTCGAAGTCCAAGATAACAACATTGAGTTTCTGGTCGAGTTCAACCACTTCTTTCGGATCGCTAACACGGCCCCAAGAAAGGTCTGTGATATGAATCAAACCGTCTACGCCACCCAGGTCGATAAATACACCATAGGAAGTGATATTCTTAACGGTACCCTCAAGAACTTGTCCTTTTTCGAGCTTACCGATGATTTCTTTCTTCTGTTGTTCCAACTCAGCCTCAATAAGAGCCTTGTGAGAAACAACTACGTTCTTGAATTCCTGGTTGATCTTAACAACCTTGAATTCCATAGTTTTACCTACGAATACATCGTAGTCACGGATAGGCTTCACATCAATCTGAGAACCCGGCAAGAAGGCTTCGATGCCGAATACGTCTACGATCATACCACCCTTGGTACGGCACTTGATGTAACCCTTGATAATTTCTTCGTTCTCCAAAGCTGCGTTAACACGATCCCAAGAGCGAGTAGCACGAGCTTTGCGGTGAGACAGAACCAGCTGTCCTTTTTTGTCTTCCTGATTTTCAATGAATACTTCTACTGTATCACCTACTTTCAGATCCGGATTGTAACGGAATTCACTCATCGGAATGATACCGTCTGATTTGTAACCGATGTTCACAACTACTTCACGCTTGTTCATTGCGATCACGGTACCGTCAACAACCTCACGGTCGTTAATTTTGTTCAACGTATTGTCATACGCTTTCTCCAAGTCTTCATGACTTACATTTGATACGGCTTCACCGTTTTCGTACGCATCCCAGTTGAAGTCTTCAATGGGAGCAACATTTTTTAAATTTTCCATTAATAAAATTGTTTGTTTAACTCGTTAATTAAGTGAGACTTTATATTGACTCAATAAATCGGGCGCAAAGATAATAGTATTTTCTTGAACAACAAAAACTTCAATCTAAAAACATTGAGAAAAAGTCTAAAGACTTCCATAAAAATAGAGCTTCGTAAAAAAGGAGACTTCGACCATTAATGATATCACACCTTTTTATAATTAACGGTTAAACAGCTCGAACGTAAACTTCACACCTATTTCCTGATACTTCCAATTGGCAAAACTTGTAAATACGCCAAAATCAAAGACATGAGTGCCAATGCCATATCCAAACTCCAAATAAGGATTCAAGTGAGGGACAAACAGCATATTGAAATACAAACGTTCATTCAACACATATTGCGTATATTTATTCAGGTGCCTGATAAGAAGGAAAGGAGCCTCATAAACCGCATGGGCACGCGCATATTTTCGAGACGAGTTGTACCAACGGCCATCCAACAGTTGAAACACCCCACCAATATCATCATTCCAACCGGTAGGCAGATTGGAACGACGCAGATTGGCAAAATCGACAAAATAAAGTTCTTCCTGCCGTGTAAATGCTCCCCATCCCAAACGGAAATATAAATCACGCATCAAACCCAACGGTACATTGTGCTGAAAGTCAACTTCAACCCGTTCATAGCTTCCTGAACTCTGAAGCACTCCTTTTATTCCACGCTCCCAATCAACCGACACAGTAGGATATTTGGAATGCAGATTCACTTTACGGTCTCCATTCATATAATAATACTGTCCCGGTTTCCAGGTTAAGCGCACTCTTGGCGCAAAACTGTTATAGGTATGGCGAAACTTGTTCAGTATTTCTGGATCAAACCCCGGAAGATACGACTGACCATCACTGACCAAACGTGTAGGAGGCGTATCGGGAAACACAATATCAAAATTAGAACGTTCGACCTCTGTACGACGGTGGATTGACAAACCTACGTCCAATGTCAGTCCATTAACTATCTCCCAACTATGCTCCACATTCAGATACAAGTCATTAAAATAATCCAGATGAATTTGATTGAAATCAAACAGACTGTCAGGAATAGCCTTCAAATCATCCAGTACATCACTACTGTAAATACGGTTACCATTGCCCAACTCTACATGCAAAGCAGCCCGTTTACGAGGCCAATAATCAAAGTCACTCCTTACCCTCCAATAGAACTCCTTTTGCTTAAAGTTATAACCGATCCGGGGCACTATTCTCAGAAGACGGTCACCAGGAAACAAACGGTTGTATTTGAATTCCTGACGATACGAAATTCCGTTCGATCCACTATAACTCAGCAAAAAAGGATTGATTAAAGGAGAACATCTGACACTACCCAGTTTATCCAGATTGACCGTATACCGACTGATCAATGCATCACCGATTTGCCCCCAAAACTCCAGGTTCTTATTCAACTTCTTTTTCGTTACCCCCACCGTGTCGCGCCGCAAAAAATAGTCCTGATACAACGACTGCTCATGCTGAGTCAACGGTATAGGGCGCAACGAGTTGAAATAAGCCGTATCACGCTGATAAGCATTCGTATCGTTACTCAACGTATAAGATTCTGTCAGATCATACTTTTCCTTTTTCTGCTCTTCGACCTCCCGACCGGTATCCTTTTGAGATATCTCACTATATTTAAGCGAAGCTGTATAACTGCCATCTATTACATTCCCCAAGAAACGGAAAGAACCTTCTACCATGTAGCGAACCGGTAGAAACTCATCTGGTGCTCCCACTTCCCCCAACTGCAACAAATTATCGAAGCGAAACATCTCGGAACGACCGGCAAAACGGATCTCACGAACACTCCACACGTTATCGCTAACCACCATATAGCCACCAACCAGCTGGAAACTCTTGCTTTTAGGAATAAAACGAATCTTATATTGCCGGTTAAATTCCGGTCCCATTATCGAATCAATATAATAGGTATAGTATTTTTTCGCATTGCTAGCCAAGGGCGAAAGCAATTTATCGTAAAGCAACGTAGACGAATAGATATTAATATGAAAGTACTCCAACAACCGGCCGTCAGCTTCCCAAAATTCCGAAGCAGTACCCACACCAGCCTTCACCTTTTGGTCATAAATATCCGGAGCCGTAAAATGCAGATCACTGTAAGTCTCCATCATATATTCGTTTACCCCCTTCCGTATCCGGAACATAGTAGGTAAAAAACGAATTATATGATTCTTTTTCCGGATATTGACTCTTCCTTTTATATACAGTTCTGCACGATATTCGTTTACTATACTCTCATAAAATGGGGCAAAGAAAATAACTTTTTCCATAATCGAATCGGCTGAAACGCCACGTTTGCCGTATATATTAGAGATGTCTTTTGCTGCCGCTTCCGCAACAATCAAAAGCAGCACCATAAATTCAATCCATATATATATTAAACGTTTCACCCGTAATATCTTATTATAGACAGGGGCAAATATAGAAAAAAAGGTGTATTTTTGCAGCCAAACAACCAACAAAAAGAGAAGGCAACTATGTCAAAAATGAGATTTTTTGCTTTACAGGAGCTGGCCAATCGCCGTCCTCTGGAAGTCACAATCCCCTCAAACAAGCTGTCAGATTATTACGGCAGCCACGTTTTCGACCGAAAAAAAATGCAGGAATATCTGCCTAAAGAAGCTTACAAAGCGGTTACAGATGCCATAGAAAAAGGCACTCCCATCAGCCGCGAAATGGCAGATTTAATTGCCAACGGAATGAAAAGCTGGGCAAAATCGCTGAATGTAACCCACTACACCCACTGGTTTCAGCCATTGACCGACGGAACAGCCGAGAAGCACGATGGATTCATCGAGTTCGGCGAAGACGCTGAAGTGATCGAACGCTTTTCAGGCAAACTGCTTATCCAGCAAGAGCCCGATGCTTCATCTTTCCCCAACGGGGGCATCCGTAACACATTCGAAGCACGCGGATATACCGCATGGGACGTATCGTCACCGGCTTTTGTGGTAGATACCACCCTCTGTATTCCTACCATCTTTATATCCTATACAGGAGAAGCCCTGGACTACAAGACACCTTTGCTGAAAGCTCTTGCTGCCGTAGACAAAGCCGCAACCGAAGTATGTCAGCTATTTGACAAAAACGTCACCAGAGTATTTGCCAATCTAGGATGGGAACAGGAATACTTTTTGGTCGATCTGGCCCTCTACAATGCCCGCCCCGACCTTTGCCTGACTGGGCGTACACTCATGGGACACTCGTCGGCCAAAGACCAGCAGCTCGAAGACCATTACTTCGGCTCTATTCCCCCAAGAGTGACAGCCTTCATGAAGGAATTGGAGATAGAGTGCCACAAATTAGGCATTCCCGTAAAAACCCGCCACAACGAAGTAGCTCCCAACCAGTTCGAGTTAGCGCCCATTTTCGAGAACGTCAACTTGGCCAACGACCACAACCAGCTGGTAATGGACCTGATGAAGCGAATTGCCCGCAAGCACAACTTCGCCGTGTTACTGCACGAAAAGCCCTACAACGGAGTCAACGGTTCCGGTAAACACAATAACTGGTCATTGTGTACAGATACGGGTATTAACCTGTTTGCTCCCGGCAAAAACCCAAAAAGCAACATGCTGTTTCTCACATTCCTGGTCAATGTCCTGATGATGGTCTACAAAAACCAGGATCTGTTGCGCGCCTCTATCAGCAGCGCAGGGAACAGCTATCGTTTAGGAGCCAACGAAGCACCTCCCGCTATCCTGTCCATCTTCTTAGGCAAACAATTAAGCAGCATTCTTGACGAATTTACACGCCAGATAAGCAATAGCAAGATGACAGCCGAAGAGAAGACAACGCTGAAACTGGGCATCGGCCGTATCCCCGAAATATTACTGGATACTACCGACCGCAACCGCACCTCTCCATTTGCTTTCACAGGAAACCGTTTCGAGTTCAGAGCTGCAGGTTCGTCAGCCAACTGTGCAGCAGCCATGATCGCCATCAACGCAGCCATGGCCAACCAGCTGAACGAATTCAAGGCCTCGATAGACAAAGCCATGGAAGAAGGAAGCAGCAAAGAAGAAGCCATCTTCCGCATTCTCAAGGAAACCATCATTGCTTCCGAACCCATCCGATTCGAAGGTGACGGATATTCGGAAGAATGGAAGCAGGAAGCTGCCCGACGTGGTCTGACCAACATCTGCCATGTGCCCGAAGCTCTGATGCGCTATATGGACAACCAGGCCAAAGCAGTTCTGATCGGTGAACACATATTCAACGAAACAGAGTTAGCCAGCCGTCTGGAAGTAGAACTGGAGAAATTTACGATGAAAGTTCAGATTGAAAGCCGTGTGTTGGGCGACCTGGCCATCAATCACATCGTACCCACAGCCGTCAGCTACCAGAACCGGTTATTGGAAAATCTGCGTGGACTACGCGAAACGTTCTCCCCCGAAGAATACGAAGAGCTCAGTGCCGACCGCAAGGAACTGATACGCGAAATCTCACGTAGAGTTACAGCCATCAAGATGCAAGTACGCGAAATGACCGAGGCACGCAAAGTAGCCAACCACATGGATAACTACAAAGATAGAGCTTTCGCTTATGAAGAGAATGTACGTCCGTATCTGGAAAGCATTCGCGACCACATCGACCGCCTGGAAATGGAGATAGACGACGAGATATGGCCATTGCCCAAATATAGGGAACTTTTATTCACAAAATAAGAAACCGGATATTCTATTTTTTTACAATACAGGCTGGATATCCTGCCCTACAAAAGCAGGAATGTCCAGCCTGTTTTTCTATAGCAATTCTACTTTTCAATAGAATCTTTACAAAAAACCTTGCACATTTTTCCAACAAATGCGTAATATTTAATTTTTTCTTCCTACATTTGTGCTGTAGAACACAGCTTTGCAGCAGTATGGTGAAAATAAACTTATCAGATATAAATATTCCGGAACTAATAGCCGATATGTGGTCGCCTCTGAATGAGGAGCAACGGGAGTTCCTTTCAAACCACTTTACACTCCAGAACTACAAAAAGAACGAAGTGATTTATTGTGAGGGAGAAAGCCCCGCCTACCTAATGTGCCTGCTGACCGGAAAAGTCAAAATATATAAAGATGGCGTAGGAGGACGAAGCCAGATCATCCGCATGATCAAGCCTGTTGAATATTTCGGTTATCGCGCCTACTTTGCCAAAGAAGACTACGTTACTGCTGCTACTGCTTTCGAACCGTCCATCATCTGCCTGATACCCATGAGTGCCATCATGACATTGGTGACACAAAACAACAATCTGGCTATGTTTTTCATCAAACAGCTGTCTATCGATTTGGGTATTGCCGATGAACGCACAGTAAACCTGACTCAGAAACACATTCGTGGACGACTGGCAGAATCGCTGCTCTTCCTGAAAGAAAGTTATGGACTGGAAGAAGATGGTTCCACCTTAAGTATCTATCTCTCGCGTGAGGATTTAGCCAACTTATCCAACATGACTACCTCAAACGCCATCCGTACGTTGTCGCAATTCGCAACCGAACGCCTTATCACCATCGACGGACGGAAAATAAAAATCATCGATGAAGAGAAGCTGAAAAAGATCAGCAAAATCGGATAATATTTTTTCCCAGTTGGAGAAAAATCTTTTTCCAGTTAGAGAAATATTTTTTCCTAACTATAGAAAAAACACTAGTATTTTCTATGAAACATATCAGCAGACCGGTCTATCCGCATGAAGTAAACTCTGGCAGATAAACCGGTCTGTATTTTATTCTCCCAACTGGAGGAAACGTTCAGCCTCAATGGCTGCCTTACATCCACTGGCAGCAGCAGTAATAGCCTGACGATAATGAGGATCGGCTACATCGCCGGCAGCAAACACGCCCGGCAACTTGGTACGCGGTGTACCCGGCTCGGTCAGGATATAGCCAACTTCATCAGTATCCAAATAGGGCTTGAAAATCTTCGAATTAGGTTCATGGCCGATAGCCAGGAAGAATCCGTCAATGGCACGGTCGTAACGTTCTTCGTCGGGTTGTCCCATACGTTTTACCAGGTGCACACCTTCTACGCCATTTTCGCCGTACAGACCTACCGCATTGTGCTCGAAGAGTACTTCTATTTTCTCATTATTCATCACACGTTCCTGCATGATTTTAGAGGCACGAAGGAAAGGCTTGCGGACAATCAGATAGACCTTCGATGCGAGGCTGGCCAGATAAGAAGCCTCCTCACAAGCCGTATCGCCACCGCCTACTACGGCAACCGTCTTTTTGCGGTAGAAGAAACCGTCGCACGTTGCACAGGCACTTACACCCATGCCCGCATATTTCTTCTCGTCTTCCAGGCCCAGATATTTGGCAGCTGCACCCGTAGCGATAATCAGGGTTTCGGCTTCAATCACTTTTTCTTCGTCGATTGTTATTTTATAAGGCCGTTGGCTTAAATCGGCCGAAGTAGCTACACCGTAGCGCAAGTCTGCCCCGAAGCGGCCGGCTTGCTTGCGCAGGTCTTCCATCAGCTGCGGACCGCTGATTCCTTCCGGATAACCGGGAAAGTTCTCCACATCGGTAGTGGTGGTCAATTGTCCACCCGGCTGCAAGCCTTCGTACAACACCGGCGACAGGTTAGCACGACCGGCATAAATAGCAGCTGTATATCCGGCAGGACCGGAGCCTATAATCAGGCATCTTACTTTTTCTGTTTCCATATTGTATTTTTATTTACGATAAAAACGTTTCATTATTTCACTCTGTTACATACATCAGCGCAGGTCAATCTCCTCGGCCGACGGATATGCTTTCTTGTCGAAGGTAAAGAATCGGTCCGGATAGGACTGCCCCGTCTGGAAGTCATTCACAACAATCAGCGTCGCGTTTTTGCCTCCGCGCTGCGCCATGCTTATCTTCAAAGGGCGGTAGGTGTCTTTCGCCACATACAGGATGATGCACTGCAAGTCCTGATGCGGATCGGCAGCGTTCATCACCACTTCATAGGCCGATTTTCCTGCTGCGTTATTCTTACCCATCTTCAGTTTATAGCCTTGTTTGTACATGTACAGCCAGGCATAAGGATTCAACGACTGAAGCTCTTCCGCAGTAGGCTCCGTGATGTTCACCTCGTCGTTCGAAGCCACATAGCTCCACTGCGTACGACCGTCGAACCAGGTTTTCACTCCTGCGCTTTCGAGGACAAACTTCTCTCCCTTCAGGTAAATGGTACCTTCTGATACTCCCTCGCGGGCACGCACCGTAAACGTTGCTTTGATTCCCCCTGCCTGGCGGAAAGCCTCAGCTGTTCGGTTCATGACTGTCTCTGCCTCTGTCGATGTCTGCTGGGAGTATGCCGGCAGGGACGTCAGCAACAGCATGTGGACGACAAGCAGGAAGATATTGATTCGCATTCTGTTCAAACTCATATCCAATAAAAGAACTAAAGAAAAGAAAACAAGCGATTATTGCAGATTGTTCAACCGCATTTCCAGATCGGTTTCGTCCATGCAGCATACCTCACGGGGCTTGCTGCCTTGGGCCGGCCCCACAATACCCGCTTTCTCCAGCTGGTCCATAATGCGTCCTGCACGGTTGTAACCAATGGAGAACTTACGCTGAATCAGCGAGGTAGAGCCCTGCTGGTGAACAACTATCAGACGGGCTGCATCTTCGAACAGCGGATCCAAGCGTCCCATATCCACATCGCCCAAATCGCCACCGGCATTCTCGTCCACATATTCGGGCAGATAGAAGGCGGTCGGGTAACCCTGCTGACGGGCAATGAACTTGGTAATCTCTGCCACCTCAGGCGTATCGATAAAGGCACACTGCACACGCACCGGATCGGCTCCCTGCAAGAACAGCATATCGCCCCGACCAATGAGCTGATTGGCGCCCGGACGGTCGAGAATGGTTCGTGAGTCGACCATAGCCGACACCCTGAAAGCGATACGAGCCGGGAAGTTGGCTTTAATGGTACCTGTAATGATGTTGGTTGTAGGACGCTGGGTAGCAATAATCATGTGGATACCGACCGCACGCGCCAGCTGGGCGATACGGGCTATCGGAAGCTCGACATCCTTGCCCGCCGTCATAATCAGGTCACCGAACTCATCGATCACAACCACGATATAAGGCATATATTTGTGTCCTTTCTCAGGGTTCAGACGACGGTTGATGAACTTCTCATTGTACTCCTTGATGTTGCGCACGTGTGCTGCCTTCAGCAGGTCGTAGCGTGTATCCATCTCGACACAAAGCGAGTTGAGGGTCTGTACCACCTTTGTCACATCGGTGATGATGGCATCTTCTCCATCGGGCAGTTTGGCAAGGAAATGGTGCTCGATGACGGAATAAATGCTGAACTCTACTTTCTTCGGGTCGACCAACACAAACTTCAATTCGGCCGGATGCTTTTTATAAAGCAGGGAGGTGATGATAGCATTCAGACCTACCGACTTACCTTGACCGGTGGCACCGGCTACCAGTACGTGCGGCATCTTGGCCAGGTCTACCATGAAGACCTCGTTCGTAATGGTCTTACCCAACGCGATAGGCAGTTCGTAGGTCGATTCCTGGAACTTCTTGCTGCCTATGATGCTCTGCCCCGATACGATCTTCGGATTGGAGTTCGGCACCTCGATACCGATTGTTCCCTTACCGGGGATGGGGGCTATAATACGGATACCCAAGGCCGAAAGGCTTAAGGCAATATCATCTTCCAGACCACGGATTTTGGAGATACGCACCCCTTGTTCGGGCGTAATCTCGTATAGGGTTACAGTAGGTCCGACGGTCGCCTTTATGGTACTGATTTCGATGCCAAAGCTGCGCAGCGTGTTCACAATCTTGTCCTTATTGGCATTCTGCTCGTCCATGTCGATGGTAGGTCCATTGTCGTCGTAGTGCTTCATCAGGTCGATTGTCGGGAAATGATAATTCTCCAGGTCAAGGCGCGGATTGTAAGGCTCCAGCTCCGGACCGTGATATTCCTCTTCGTCCTCTCCAGCCTCTACTTCGAAGCCCGGTTCCTTGGCAGTTTCGGCCTTGTGCTGGGGTTCGGCCGGTTCGGGTTCGGGCGTTTCGATAGTCATTGTCACTTCATCGTCGCCCCGCTTCTGACGTCTTTCCTCCGGATGACTACCGCCTAAGTCCAATGTTATCTGATTGTCTTCTGATTCCTCGGTAGCGTGTTCTTCCTCGTGGCGCGGAGCATCTTCTGCCGCTTCTGCCACGTGGTTTTCTGCCGCTTCTGCTTCCTCGGGCACGGATGCAGGGGCTTCCTTCACGGCCTTACGCTTGCCCTTGACGGTCCACGAGTCGGTAAACTCTTCGGGCACCTCGCCTTCGGCGCTTGCCTTTGCCTGCTTTTTCTTCAGGAAATTCAGCGAGAACAGCCCACGCAACCAAATAATGGTACGCGCGCTAAGATAGATAAGGAAACAGATGGCTGTGAACAGCAGAATCATCCACACGCCCGGCACTCCCACCTGGGACACGAGCCAGTTACTGACATTATAGCCGTGCATACCGCCCAGATAGAGGAAGGAGTCCTTGTACTGGTCCATAAATACAAACCCGAAAAAGACGGAGAACCACACCAGCAGCAGCGCACAGCCGATGAACCACTTCCACAGCCGCACTACGCGCACCTTCATCAGCTTCAGTCCTGCCACGGCCAGAAATACCAAAATAAAGAAGGACGACACTCCGAAGCAGTCGTTTATCAAGTAGCTGGCCAGCTGCGCCCCACGCGATCCGGCATAATTCTTCACTCCATTGTTCACCGAAGCCAACTCCTGCGCATTGCCGCTGTCGATGATGCTCTGGTCGGCTGCCCCTGTAAAGAAGAACGAAGAAAAAGCCAGCAACAAGTAGACAGAAAAAATCACCAGTACCAGTCCTATAACAAAGCGGATAGTCTCACTTCGGAATGCAGAAACGATTTTCTGATACAGTGTCGGTTTCTGCTCCGTATCTTTAGTTGTACCTTTTTTTGCCATGAATTAAATCTCCCTATTATAATAATGTATAGAAAACCTGCCCGGGTTTGCCGCAAACCGCCCGTTGCTCCCCCTTGCAAAAGGAGCAGCCGATACCGGCACTTCCCTAGCTCCGTACGGAGAAGATCTGTACCCAAACAGCCCTTTAAGTTCGGTGCAAAAGTAATAAATAAACTATAAATTCGGGAACTAAAGAATAGTTTTTCTCGCTGCCCGACATCGGCGGCGGGCTGAACTCTGCATGTAAAGCGGCCAGCAGTTTGGCAGGCACACCACTCAAGCCCAGACAGCCCGTAGATTCCCGAACAAGGCCGACAGGCAATTTTCCTTTACATCCCACCCCCGCCAATGCAGAGAGGCTATCACAGTCGTATACTTAGGCCCCCTCAGTCGTATACTTAGGTACCCTCGGTCGTATACTTAGGGTGTCTAAGTCGTATAGGTTGATTACGACCCTAAAATACGCTCAATATCAATTAGTTAAACAAACTCATAGAGCAGTCTATCGCCCTAAGAATATTCTTAACGGAACAGACACACACTCCGCCCATCCGACACATGCCGAACCCGACAGTAGGCCCATCGAAAAATATCAGGAAAAGCCTTAATAAAACGGAAAAAGAAGCCCTAAAAAAGAATCAGATTTGTAATGATTACAATTTATGTTATCTTTGTCACCCAAACCATTATTCATTTCATTTAAACCAACCGACCATGAAAAAACGTATCTATTTATTTGCAACCGCCGTGCTCGTCAGCATCCTGACTGCCTTCGGCCAGACAAAAGAGTATCAGCTATCGAGCCACATCCTCGACATCAACCAGGGACAGCCTGCTCCCGGAGTCAGAATCACCCTGTCGAAGCAAGACAAAGATGCCCGATGGACCGTAGTAGACGAAAAACTGACCGACAAAGACGGACGGGTGAAAGACTTCCTGGAAAGAGACGGAAACGACCACGCAGGCATCTACAAGCTGACCTATCACGTGGCCCCCTACTTCGAGGCACAGAAGCAATCTACGTTCTACCCCTTCATCGAAGTGGTATTCGAAATCAGGGACAACAACCACTATCACGTCCCCATCACCCTTTCGCCCTACGGATATTCCACTTACCGGGGCAGCTGACCTGCCCCGCCATCCTACCGGCAGCCACGCACACCGCCACATGATCCGTACATCCTTTGCAAAGGAGTATATCACACACTTTTTCTAGGAAGAAACAAACCTTTTTCCTATCTTTGCAAACCAAACATAAGCAGACTAATGCTTCGAATCTAAAAAGATATGAAAAAAGAAAGTCAAGTGATATTCGACCGCAATGTAGTGGAATTTGTAACCGTGGCTGCCGAATTTTGTAAATTTCTGGAGCAGGCCGAGGGCATGAAACGCGCCACATTCGTCGATACATCCTTAAAAATACTGCCATTGCTCTACCTCAAAGCCTCCATGATGCCCAAATGCGAAATGATGGGCGAAGACATGCCAGAGAACTTTGTCACGGAAGAGACATACGAAATAGTACGCATGAACCTGGCTGGCATACTGGGCGAAAAGGACGACTACCTGGACGTATTCGTGTCGGACATGAAGTACAGCGACCAACCCATCACCAAATATATCTCCGAAGATCTGGCCGACATCTATCAGGACATCAAGGACTTCATCTTCGTCTTCCAGTTGGGACTGAACGAAACCATGAACGACGCCCTGGCCATCTGTCAGGAGAACTTTGCCCTCTATTGGGGACAAAAGCTGGTGAACACCCTGCGCGCACTGCACGACGTGAAGTATGCGCAAGCAGACAGTGAAGACGAAAATCCGTCGGACGAGACTGACGACCTCGACTACAACACCGAACACACCCTTTAACTGCAAGCTGTAATTATGGTAATCAAAAGAACGATCAATAAAGAGGAGCTACAGGACATGCCCAAAGCCCTCTTCCCCGGCCAGATACACGTTGTACAAACTCCACAAGAAGCCGAACGAGCCGTAGCCTACCTGAAGACCTGCCCGCTGCTGGGCATCGACAGCGAAACACGCCCCTCGTTCACCAAAGGCCACGTCTACAAAGTGGCACTGCTGCAAATCGCCTCGGACGAGCACTGCTTCCTTTTCCGGCTGAACCTGACAGGCCTCACACTGCCCGTCATTCTGCTGCTGGAAAATCCCAACATCATTAAAGTAGGCCTCTCGCTGAAAGACGACTTCATGATGCTGCACAAGCGTGCCCCCTTCGAACAGCATTCCTGCATCGAACTGCAAGAGTTTGTACGCCCCTTCGGCATTCAGGAGAAAAGCCTGCAGAAGATTTACGGCATCCTGTTCGGAGAGAAAATATCCAAAAGCCAACGCCTGTCCAACTGGGAAGCCGACGTACTGACGCTTCCCCAGCAACAATACGCGGCAACCGACGCCTGGGCATGCCTCAACATCTACAACAAGCTGCAGGAACTGAAACGGACGGGCGACTTCGAAATAGCCCCCGACACCCCGCCAGCCGACAGCACAGAACCCGAAAACCGAACTAATTAAAATAAATCCATGTATAAAGTATATCTGAAACCCGGCAAGGAAGAATCCCTGAAACGTTTTCACCCTTGGGTATTCTCCGGCGCCATCGCCCGCATTGACGGAGAGCCGATAGAAGGCGAAGTAGTAGAGATCTACACTTCGAAGAACGAATTCATAGCCAAAGGCCATTGGCAAATAGGCAGCATCGCCGTACGGGTACTGACATTCAATCAGGACGAAACGATCGACACCGATTTCTGGAAACGGAAATTGCAGATAGCCTACAACATGCGCCGCAGTATCGGCATTGCCGAAGCACCCGACAACAACACCTACCGCCTGGTACATGGCGAAGGCGACAACCTGCCCGGACTGGTGATAGACATTTATGCACGGACCGCCGTCATGCAGGCCCACTCTGCAGGAATGCACCTGGAACGCATGACCATAGCCGAAGCACTGGCCGAAATGATGGGCAACCAGATCGACAACATCTATTACAAATCGGAAACGACACTGCCCTTCAAAGCCGACCTCTTCCCTGAGAACGGATTTCTGCGCGGAGGCAGCACGGACAACATCGCTACCGAATACGGCCTGAAGTTCCACATCGACTGGCTGAAAGGACAAAAGACTGGTTTCTTCGTCGACCAACGCGAAAACCGTGCCCTGCTGGAACGCTATGCTAAGGGCCGCAACGTACTGAACATGTTCTGCTACACCGGCGGATTCTCGGTCTACGCCATGCGTGGAGGAGCCAAGCTGGTACACTCGGTAGACAGTTCGGCCAAAGCCATCGACCTGACCAACAAGAACATGGAGCTGAACTTCCCTGGCGACACCCGTCACGCTGCCTATGCCGAAGACGCCTTTAAGTACCTCGACCGCATGGGCGACCAGTACGACCTCATTATCCTCGATCCACCCGCTTTCGCCAAGCACCGCGACGCCTTGCGCAACGCACTTCAAGGCTACCGGAAGCTGAACGTGAAAGCATTCGAGAAAATCAAGCCAGGCGGCATCCTGTTCACTTTCTCGTGCTCGCAGGCAGTCAGCAAGGAGAACTTCCGTACGGCCGTATTCACCGCAGCCGCCATGTCGGGACGCAGCGTACGCATCTTGCATCAGCTCACCCAGCCTGCCGACCATCCGGTCAACATCTATCATCCTGAAGGCGAATATCTGAAAGGACTGGTACTCTACGTAGAATAAAAGAACATCCGATTATTTAAAAAGATAACAGAAAAGGGGCTATACGGCCCCTTTATTCTTAAATAGAGTTAAGAAAAGGCATTTTTTGGCCGTTTTATTATGTTGTATAACATAAAACCTCTACATTTGCACTGTGTTTTTCATGGTATTAGATTTAAGGTTAACAAAGATTGGGTGTCTGGGATAGATACCCTTCTTTTTTTATATACCCCTTCAGATTCCATTCCTGCCTTTCCAGGCATACGAAACAAGCTGCTTCTGCACACATTTCCAACCTTCGGAAATATCAAAAAATCCCCTTTCTGGACAGACTAAAAAAAGTGATAGGTTATTTGCATTTCTCCGACCGGTATCGTACCTTTGCAAGACGCTGTACAAAATAGCATTTGTTTATCTTTAAGAATCCAAAACAAGAAAAACTATGAACATCAAAGTCCGCTTAGTCATTATGAACTTCCTACAGTTCGCCGTGTGGGGAGCTTACCTGACATCCATGGGCAGTTATCTGGTCAACGTCGGTCAAGCAGCACATATCGGAACATTCTACGCCATGCAAGGTATCGTTTCCCTATTTATGCCAGCCATTCTGGGTATCATTGCCGACCGCTGGGTACCGGCTCAGAAGCTGTTAAGCTTCAGTCACTTTACAGCGGCTTTATTCATGGCATTGGCAGGTTATTACGGCATGAGCAGCGGAAGCGATGTCGAATTCGGCATACTTTTTACTTTATACTCGCTGAGTGTGGCGTTCTATATGCCCACCCTTGCACTTTCCAACTCGGTAGCCTATACGGCACTGGACAAAGCCGGGCTTGATACCATCAAGAATTTCCCCCCTATCCGTATATTCGGTACCATTGGATTCATCTGCTCCATGTGGATGGTGGATATATTGGGACTTCAGAACAATTACGGCCAGTTCTTCGCTTGTGCCCTTATCGGATTGGTATACGGCGTTTATGCACTGACCCTCCCTGCCTGTCCTGTCAATAAAGGAGGCGAAAGCAAATCACTTACAGAAGCAATGGGACTGCGTGCCTTCACATTGTTCAAACAGAAAAAGATGGCTATCTTCTTTATATTCTCCATGCTGTTGGGCGTATCGCTGCAAATCACAAATGGATTTGCCAATCCCTACATCAGCAGCTTCGGAAGCATCCCCGAATATGCCGAGACCTTCGGTGTACAGCATGCCAATATTCTGATTTCATTGTCACAAATATCCGAAACACTCTGCATACTGCTGATCCCATTCTTCCTGAAAAGATTCGGTATCAAGTATGTGATGCTGATTGCCATGTTTGCCTGGGTACTCCGATTTGGTTTGTTCGGTGCTGGCAATCCGGGCAGCGGCGTATGGATGTTTATCCTTTCGATGATCGTCTATGGAGTGGCATTCGATTTCTTTAATATATCCGGTTCTCTGTTTGTTGACCGTGAGACAGACAAAGGCATACGGTCGAGCGCCCAGGGTCTGTTTGTCATCATGACCAACGGATTCGGTGCAACCATCGGTACATTGGGAGCACAAGCTGTAGTCAATCATTTTGTCGACTTCAACAGCGAAGCCCCGCAAATCGAACAATGGCAATATGCATGGTATACCTTTGCCGCTTATGCACTGGTAGTAGCCGTTGTATTCGCATTTGCCTTCAAATATAAACACCGGCCGGAACAACTATAACCGTAACGGAATGAACAGAAAGAAAATAGAACTGCAAGTTCTGAACATATCCAACAGTCAGGAGCAGGCTGGAGCTTTCGCCTTGGTATTGGGCGAAATAAACGGTGATCGCCAGTTGCCCATTATCATCGGCACCAGCGAAGCTCAATACATGCTCATTGAGCTGAAAGGCATCACATCTCCACGCCCCCTGACGCATCATCTTTTTGCTTCCGTACTCGAAACACTGAAAGTCAAGTTGGCGCGAGTACTCATCTATCATGTAAACAATGGGGTATTCTACTCGTATGTCTACTTCAAATCGGACAACACCTTCATGCGAATGGATGCGCGTACAAGCGATGCCGTAGCTTTGGCTTTGCGAATGCATGCACCGATCTATGTGTATGAAGATATTTTGGAAGATGAGGGAATACGCTCGGATTTCTTCTCCGAGACTCCACTACAGGACGAGCAACCCAAAGAAGAAAACATAGAGTCACTGAAAGCAGCCCTGGCCGAAGCCATAGCAAACGAGAATTACGAACGTGCCGCCCAACTGCGCGACCAAATCAATCAACGCAAAAAGATGTAGGCACCTCAGCGCTATCACATACAATATAACATTTCGAACATGCACGTATTCTACACACCAGACATACAAAACAGTAACGAACTGCCTGAAGAAGAAGCAGCTCATGCGATACGGGTATTGCGTCTTCAAACAGGCGACGAAGTAATGCTTACCGACGGACAAGGCAACTTCTATCGTGCCGAAATCAGTACCGCTACCAACAAACGCTGTTTGGTACGAGTATTGGAAACCATAGTTCAAGAACCGCTTTGGAGTGGCTATCTGCACATTGCCATGGCACCTACCAAGAATATGGACCGCACAGAGTGGTTTGCCGAGAAAGCCACCGAGATAGGATTCGACGAACTTACTTTCCTGAATTGCCGCTTTTCGGAGAGGCGGGTTATCAAGACCGAACGTATCTCGAAGATTCTTATCTCCGCCATCAAGCAGTCGCTTAAAGCCCGCCTACCAAAGCTAAACGAGATGACCGACTTCGACCGCTTCATTGCCCAACCTTTCAACGGACAGAAATTCATTGCACATTGCTATGAAGGAGAAAAGCCCCTGTTGAAAGACATCATCCGAAAAGGCGAGAATGCACTGGTGATGATAGGTCCGGAAGGCGACTTCAGCGAGGAAGAAGTAGAAAAAGCTATCGGACAAGGATTTCAGCCTATCAGCCTGGGACGCTCAAGGTTAAGGACAGAAACAGCAGCACTGGTAGCCAGCCATATATTGAATCTGGAAAACCAATGATATTCACTTTTAACACTTTAACGATATGAAAAAAGGTTTATTTCTCCATTTATCGGTTTTAGCGATACTGATAGCATTTATCAGTTCATGTTCCAAAACAACGGAGTACACCAACGCTATTCCTGCCGATGCCACATCGGTAGTAGCACTCAACCTCAAATCATTGGGTGAAAAAGCCGGCATAGGCGATAAAGAAAACAAGGAAGCTCTGCAGAAGCTGACCGACGTATTGAAAAACGAAATGAATGCAGCCACTTTCCAACAGCTGGAAACGGTGCTGAAAGATCCGAATAAAGCAGGTATCGACCTGAAATCGCCAGTCTACCTGTTCAATACTCCCAATATGAAAGCTGCCCTGGTAGCTAAAGTCAGCAATGAAGATGACTTGGAGAATCTGCTTCAAGTGACAGAAAAAGAACAAATCAGTTCCGCTGTTGCAGAAGGCGACGGATACCGCTACGCCACACTCAGCAATCAGGCCATACTGGCATTCACCCCTTCCGCACTTGTCATGGTAAGTTATAGCGGAGAGGCACAGCTGGAAAATGCAAAAGGCCAAGTCAGCAACCTGTTGAAGCAGACTGCCGAACAAAGCATTGCCAACAGCGAAGGTTTCAAGAAGGCCATGAAGAAGAATGGCGAAATCAACGTATTCATTGCCCTGAACGAACTGTCAAACAGCTATGCCCAGATGATGAAGCAAAGACTGCCGAACAGCGAAAACTGGGAAGAAATGTTCCTGCTGGGTAGCCTGAGCTTTGAAAAGGGAGAAATAAACTTTGAAGCCGAATGGTATACCAATAATGATGAACTGAGGAAAAAGCTGGAACAACAGGCCAAAGCTACAACACGCCCTATCCAGAACAATCTGCTGAAATATTTCCCGCAATCCTCACTGGCATTGTTCAGCATGGGCATCAACGGAGAAGAAGTATTCAAATACCTTCAAGAAAACGAAGATTTCCAGAAGAGCATATCCATGAAGCAGTTCAACGACCTGAAAGTATTTTTCGATGCTTTTCAGAACGACATAACCATAGGACTGATCAACGTCACCATGCAAAATGCTCCGGCCTTCCTGGCTTATGCCGAGGCCAAGAACAGCGACGTGCTGAAAGCTCTTTATGAAAAAAAGAACGAACTGGGCCTGCAACGAGGTGCTGACATCATCCGGTTGAACGAGAACGAATATGTGTACAAATCGCGTAAGCTGAACGTATTCTTCGGCATAAAGGACAAGACGTTCTATGCAACCAATGATGAACTGCTTTACAAAAGCATCGGTAAAGCATCAGATCCTTCTGCCGCCAAAGCCGAATATGCATCCGAAATCAAAGGAAAGAACATGGCCTTTATCATCAATATTGAGTCTATCTGTTCTTTACCGGTAGTCAAGATGCTGGCACAATTCGGTGGACAACAAGCTGCCTCCGCCCTCTCGCTGTGCGACAACCTCACTTATCTGGAAGTGACAGGAGACATACAGAAAGCAAACTTCAGCTTGAAAATGAAGAATAAAGAAGTCAATTCACTTAAACAAATCGTCAACTTCGCAAGACAGTTTGCCGGCATGTAAGCCGACACTAACGCTATAGAGCGTCAACTGTCAACGAACAGTCTAATTAAACAATGAACAATATTCACCTGCGGCAAACACTTCCACAAGTGTTTGCCGACCGTGATGCCATCACCTCTGACATATGGCATCACGACATCACATTCTGCAAAGGGAAGCGTTACCTGATTGAAGCCGCTTCGGGCACAGGCAAATCTTCGCTTTGCAGTTACATCTACGGATACCGGCGCGACTATCAGGGCATCATCAACTTCGATGAACGCAACATATGTTCGCTCTCCGTAAGCGAATGGGGAAACATCCGGCGACACTCACTCAGCATTCTGTTTCAAGAACTGCGCATCTTCCCCGAACTGACGGCACTCGAAAATGTTCTGCTGAAGAACCAGCTGACCCACCATAAAAAGAGAAAGGACATCGTGGCCCTTTTTGAAACATTGGGGATTGCCGACAAAATCGACGTACAAGCCGGCAAACTGTCTTTCGGACAGCAGCAACGGGTAGCTTTTATCCGCAGTCTTTGCCAACCTTTCGACTTCATCTTTCTGGACGAACCCGTCAGCCACCTTGACGACGAAAACGGCATCATCATGAGCCGGCTGCTGACAGAAGAAGCCGAACGACAACAGGCCGGTATCATCGTGACATCAATAGGCAAGCACCTGCCACTGGACTACAACGAAGTATTCAAACTTTAACTCTGAAAGAAACAATGAACAAACTCGTCTGGCGACTTCTTCGTCAACACATCAGCGTGGGACAACTGGCCGGCTTCTTCCTGGCCAATCTGTTTGGCATGACAATCGTCCTGCTAAGCATACAGTTCTATCGCGATGTATTGCCGCTGTTCACCCAAGGAGACAGCTTCATGAAGAAAGAGTATATCATCGCCACCAAAAAAATCAGTACCCTCGGTAGCTTTGCCGGGCGCAGCAATACCTTTACCAAAGAAGAAATCAAGGAACTGCAACAGCAGCCGTTCACCCGTAGCATCGGGGCTTTTACCCCTTCGCTCTTTAAAGTATCAGCCGGACTGGGTATGCAGGAAGCAGGCATCCACCTGTCTACCGAAATGTTCTTCGAGTCGGTACCCGACGAATATGTAGACGTCAATCTGGACAAATGGCACTTCGATGAAAACAGCCGTACCATCCCCATCATCATCCCGCGCAACTACCTCAACCTCTACAACTTCGGTTTTGCCCAAAGTCGCAGCCTGCCCAAGCTGTCGGAAGGTGTGATGAGCCTGATTCGGATGGACATCATTCTGCGCGGCAACGGACGCGTAGAACAGTATAAAGGTAATATCGTAGGCTTCTCCAACCGTCTGAATACGATACTGGTTCCGCAATCGTTCATGAACTGGGCCAACCAGACTTTTGCACCCGACCAGGAAGCACAGCCGTCACGGCTGATTGTCGAAGTGAACAACCCAACCGACACAGCCATCGCCGACTACTTCCAGCAAAAGAATTACGAGACCGAAGGCAATAACCTGGATGCCGGAAAGACAACCTACTTCTTACGGCTTATCACTGGCATTGTTATCAGTATAGGACTGTTTATCAGTCTTCTGTCGTTCTACATCCTGATGCTGAGCATATTCCTGCTATTACAGAAGAATACCGTAAAACTGGAGAACCTGCTGCTCATTGGCTACAGTCCCACGAAAGTAGCCCTGCCGTACGACTTGCTGACCATCGGTCTGAATCTGATCGTACTTCTGCTGTCAGCAGGCGGAGTGATGTGGATTCGCAGTTATTACACAGATACCCTTCAGAATCTGTTCCCGCAACTGGAAACAGGCTCTTTATGGCCTTGCATACTGACGGGAAGCCTGCTGTTTGTCTTTGTTTCGCTGGTCAACATCCTAAGCATACGGAAAAAGGTGAACGACATCTGGAAGAACGGTGCATCCAAATAATTTCAAACTTTTCGGGCACGGACCACAGGACATTTTGCAATGGAATTATCCCTTTCGCAACATCATTCCCCTGTAGTCCGTGCCTTCTTCTATCCGATAAAAAGCCCTGCTCTGAACGACATCTGTACGGCTCGTGAACAACACTTGCACGGCTCGCGAGCAACACTTGCACGGCTCACGAGCCATATTTGCACCGTTCGGCACATTGCTTCTTACGCTCTCTAACATTGATTGTTACATCCTCTGACATTGCTTGTTAAGCACTGCCACATTACACCCTATCAGCCACGACATATACTGCCGCCTCAGGCAGCATCGGCATCTGGTGAGAAAAGAATGGATGGAAGGCGAAAATACATTAAAAGATAAAAGGTTCACGAAGCCTTCACCGCTGTGTATGGTTCCGTAAACCTTTCATCTCAATCTTTTTGATGTTTAATGATGTAGTCTTTAGGAGACAAGCCATACCGTTCTTTGAACGAGTTGGAGAAATGAGACAAACTGGTATAACCCGTAGCATAAGCTATCTCGGAAATAGTCAGCTTTTTATTCTCGGCCAGTAGCTTGGCAGCCTGTTGCAGACGAATATTCTTAATGAAGTCGCGAGCTGAAAGATTTGTCAGTTCCTTCAGCTTCCGATGAATGTGCACTCTGCTCAGTCCGACTTCTGTAGCCAGCAATTCTGCATTCAAGTCGGGATCGGCCAGATGTTCGTTCACCACTTTCATGATTTTCTCCATCAGCTTCTCATCGCCCGACTGCATTTCCAGTTTGTCTATCTTGTCTTCCTGCTGCTGCGTACCGCTAAACTTATTCTTCAGCATCCGACGATTGTGCAGCAAGTTGGCAATCGTTCCTTTCAGTAATTCCGTATTAAACGGCTTCACGACATAGGCATCGGCTCCAATGTCCATGCCTTCCAGACAATCTTCGGGCTTCGACTTTGCCGTCAGCAACACTACCGGAATGTGATTGATATTGGTATTTTGCTTGATTTTGCGACACAACGTAAGTCCGTCCATTTCAGGCATCATTACATCACTGATTATCAGATCGGGCATATCGGTCAGCATCAGTTCGTAGGCTTCCTTGCCATTCACGCAAGTCTGTATCCGGTATTCATCGGCCAACTCATTCTTCAGATAAGTGCGTATCTCCTCTTCGTCTTCTACAATCAGCACTTTCTGGTTGGTCTTGGCTTTAACGTTCTTTTCCTCTTCCGCCTGCAGGTCTTCCGGAACTTCGCTCAGTACTTCCGGATGTACACGAGGCTTCAGCGGAACCGGCTCTATCTTCATACTGCTTTCGCCAGCTTCCAGTTCATCGCTACGCAGGTGCGCCGCTCCCATCGGAATACGGATAACAAAACGACTACCCGAAGTGTCTTCCCGATTTTCGGCAAAAATCTCGCCATGATGCAGCAATACCAACGAACGGGACAGGTGCAGACCGATTCCCGTACCAAAGTTAGACTTGGTTACATCGTTGTCTATCTGGTAGAAGCGTTCGAATATACGTTCAATCTTATTCTTGTCGATGCCGATGCCACTATCCGAAACGGTAATCTCGAAATACTCCCTCAAAGCATCCTTACGGGTAGCGTCCTTGCCGGTAGACAACCGAACCAGAACCTCCCCTTCTTCCGGCGTATACTTAAAGGCATTGGAAAGGATGTTCATCAGAATCTTATCAAAGTTATTCAAGTCAATCCAGACTTTCAGTTCAGGCATATCATGCTCGAACGTGAAGTGTATCTTCTTCTTTCGCGCCAGATAATCGAATGTCATCATTACATCGTCGATAAAGCCCACCATATCCGTCTCGCGGAACTTCAGGAACATCTGTCCCTTATCCAGCTTACGAATATCCATCAACTGATTGATCAGGCGCAAAATGCGCTGGGCATTACGATAAATCATCAGGTAAGTCTTATGCAGTTCCGCATCTTTCTTATCGGCAAGCAACTTCTCCAGCGGATTGATGATCAGCGTCATCGGTGTACGTATTTCGTGAGAGATGTTGATAAAGAACTGCAGTTTGGCTTCGTTCAGCTGTTCGGCATGTTCACGCTTCATAAGCTCACGGCGATGCCGCATCCGCGAACGGAGGTGATTTACTATGCCATATACCAGCAGTCCCAACAGAATGCAATAAATGAAATAAGCCCACCAAGTCGCATACCAAGGAGGAGTAATCAGAATTTCAATATTACGTATTTCCGAAAGACTTCCATGATTCAAAGCACGCACCGAGAAAGTATATTTGCCGGGAGGCAAGTTGTTATAAGTCACCAGATTTACCCCCGGTTCGGTCGACAGCCACTTCGATCCCAGTTCCTCAATCTTATACTGGTAAGTTATCTGTTCCGGACTATTATATTGCAAAGTGGAAAAGACAATACTAAACGTATTGTCATCATAAGCCAACTGAAAGCGTTTCGCATCCTGAACACTCCCCTGAATAACCGGCCGACCACCCGATTCGGTATTTTTACGTACAGGCTGATTGAATATAAAGAAGTCAGTGATGCAGACCTCTGCTGTCTTGGACTCACTACTGATGGCGTCCGGCAAGAAAGCTGTAATACCATTCACACCACCAAAGAAAATCTTTCCCGACGGAGCACGATAAAAAGCTCCGTGCGTGAATTCATTGCCTTGTATTCCATCACCCGCGTAATAGTTTATGAAACGTTTCTCTACAACATCGAACTTACTGATGCCATTGTACGTACTAATCCAGATATTGTGTTGTCCGTCTTCGCACAATCCGCAAATAACATCATTAGACAAACCATCCTTGACGGTAAATTTCTCGATCTCCTCTGTTTTCTTATTAAAACGGAACAGGCCACCAGTCGTTCCTGCCCAGATATAACCATTGCTATCTTCCAGCAAGGCATAACCTACGCAGTCGGTTATCAGTGTATTGGATTGCCTATAGTTCAGGAAACTGCCAGTCTGGGGATTAAAGCAACTGATTCCTTTATAATGCGCCAGCCATACAATCCCATCTTTATCACAGAATAAATAGTTTACCCAATCGTTAGCCAACTCATTCCGATTCAAATCGCCCGCTTCGTCCTTGGACGATTCGTAATGCTTCAACTCTTTCGTCTGCAGATTATATCGGTAAAAGCCCGAACCCAAGGTTGCGATATACAGGTTTTTCCGTCCATCTTCCGCTATCGACAACACCTTTTTATTACCGATCTGTGGCAGATAGTCACACTTCCCTGTTTTCCTATCCATTCTGGCCAAGCCACGTGTATACGATCCAACCCAAAAATCTCCGTTCGAATCTTCGTACATACACATCACCGTACTGGCAACAGAACTCGAAGAACCATCCGGCTGATAATGCCGTATACGTTTCCCGTCTATCCCCAGTTCAAACAAGCCTTCATTGTCCGCTCCTACCCATAAATGATAATCACTGTCCTGAAAAACAGACATCACACATCCTTCGCCTATAGGGTTATAATAAGTAGATTTGCTGCCATAATATTCAAAAGGATTTTCCTGCTTCGGTATCAGCATAATTCCTTTCTGAAATAAGCCCAACCATAAATTCTTGTCCTTATCTTCCATCATGGCATGAACCTTGCCTTTGGAGAAGTCCATCGGAGCAGAATTTATACTATAATCTTCCAAAGCCTCAAGAGCCGGATTGTACGCCTTTATTCCCTGCCCATCGGTACCTACCAGCAACTTGCCGGATACCATCAGCAGACAATATACTGATATAGACTGAGAGCCTTCACAAGGGACAGACACAAACCGGTTGGAGTCCTTATCATAGCGCGAAAGGCCCTTTTTAGGCGTTCCGACAAACAAGTTGCCTTGGCTGTCCTCTATGATAGCCGAAATATTATTATCATTTATTTCCGGATATTTAAAAATACGTATTTCTCTTGTTGCCGGTAAATAGCAAATTAAACCATTTCCTTCAGTACCAATCCATATATTACTGTTGGAATCCTCGTAAAAGTTCTGCTGATAGTTGTAATTGGCCTGATGCAATATATTATCCAAAGACAGAGCCTTATCTCCCTGAATGTCTAAACGGAACATACCTTGACCGGTTGTAGTAATCCAGATTTCGCCATTGCGCAATTCACGCATTTGAGTCACGTGCGGATATACTCTGCGACCACCACGCATCATGGGTATTTCGATGAATGTATCAGTGTCACGATCATACTTCATCAACCCATCAATACAGCCTACAAACAGATTTTTCCGACTGTCTTCAAACAACGTATGCACATAGTTATTTTTAATAGAAGTGGAATCACCGGGAATGTGCTTGTAATTGGTAAAGCGTATACCATCAAAACGGTTCAAACCGTATTCTGTTGCAATCCATACAAAACCACGGCTGTCTTGCAGAAGCTTATTCACCAGGCTGCTGGACAATCCGCTTTCCATAGAATAAAAACGACCGGTTTGTGCCATTCCAGGCACAAAAGGAGTGCAAAAGAATATTACAAAGAGAATAATACGAATATATTGGTTCATGGTATAAGATTTGTGATATCTATAAAAATCGTTCAAAGATAATGCATTTCACCAAAATTGAAACATTAAAAAACACAAATGTTACATGGAAGAAAGATTATGTAACGTAGACTAAAGTTTATCCACCAAAATTATAACTTTTCCCCAAAAGACAAGCACAAAAATGGATCTGAAATCAATGCAAACGGCAAACACATATACTCAAAAATAGCATATCATTAGCCTAATAAGATACCCAGATAGTAGCCTAAAATTAGATAATCCTGCCATATTTCACTTACTAAAAAGGTAATAAATTCATCCATAATAAAAAACAGGTCAGGGTAAAAGCCTCCAAAAAGAAAAAAGTCTACATCAGCCCACTATTTTACCTGCCTCAACAAGCATATTTTTCTAATATTGATATACACTTCGAATACAATAACTATAGCAATGGTAACATCCTATATAAAACACGACTTTTAAGCCGAATGTACTCTATATACAAGAAAATGTAACGTAGAATAAAGTGTATGTTACCTATAGGAATGTTTATGATACATTATTTGAAATGAAATACAAAGCTGATTCGTATCTTTGTAAACAGAGATAACATTAAAATCGATACCAATATCACCATGAAAAAGACAACCCTACTCCTCCTTTTCATTCTGTTGTCGGCAACCTTATCCGCGCAGAAAAGTTCTTTACACAGGGAAGATACATTCACTCAACTCCTTGTCGAGGGAAAACCTTTCCTTATATTAGAAGGTGAACTGGGTAATTCTTCAGCAGCCTGTACACAAGACATTGAGCGTATCTTTCCGAAACTCCAACGGATGGGATTAAATACTGTACTTGTTCCTGCCTACTGGGATTTAATAGAACCCGTAGAAGGAGAATATGATTTTACCCTGACCGATAAGGCCATCGAACAGGCTCGGGCAAACAATCTGAAAATAATATTCCTGTGGTTTGGAGCATGGAAAAACTCCATGAGCTGCTACACACCACTATGGTTCAAGACAAACTATAATAAATATCCGCGAGCCATTACTCAAAACGGTAAGCCGTTAGAAATAGCAAGTGCCTTTTCCGACAATGTCCGTCAGGCAGACAGCCGGGCTTTCACTGAATGGATGAAACACATAGCCGATGTGGATAAAACACAAGGAACGGTCATCATGATCCAAATTGAAAATGAAATAGGTATGCTTGAGAGCGCACGCGACTATTCCCAAGCTGCTAATCAAGCTTTCCAGGCACCGGTTCCAGAGAAATTAATGAATTACCTGCAAAAGAACAAGAAAAAGCTTCATCCGCAGATGCTGAAAAAATGGGAAGCACAAGGCTGTCCCCGACAAGGTAATTGGCAAGCAGTTTTTGGTTCAGATATCTATACGGACGAAATCTTTATGGCATGGCACTATGCCAACTATGTAGAAGAACTGGCCCAAACAGCACGTTCCATATACAACGTACCTTTATATGTCAATGCAGCGATGAACAGTCGTGGCCGCCAACCGGGAGAATATCCTTCAGCCGGTCCGCTGGCACACCTTATTGATATATGGCATTGCGGTGCACCATCTATTGACATTCTTGCCCCTGACCTTTACGATAATGGATTCAAGGATTGGGTTGCCCAATACCATCTGCACAACAATCCACTTTTCATTCCAGAAATCCGACTGGCAGACGATGATGGTGTAAGAGCATTCTATGTATTTGGCGAACACGATGCCATAGGCTTCAGCCCCTTCTCCATCGAGGATGGAAGTGACTCACAGCAGGCTCCTTTAGTACAAAGCTATGGCAAATTAAAGGAAATGATGCCCTTACTCACCCAATACCAAGGAAAAGGAGTCATGAAAGGACTGCTGTTTGACCAGGAAAATAAAGAACGTATTCTGCACAATGACGATCTGGTCATTACATGTCGTCACTATTTCACCCTGCCGTGGGATCCGAGAGCTACCGATGGAAGCAAATGGCCCGAAGGTGGAGGCATCATACTCAAAATAAGTAGCAAAGAATATATTGTAGCCGGTAGTGGAATCGTTGTAGAATTTGCTAAAAGTACAGAAAAGACATCCGGAAACGCCAAAGAACTGTTAGGCGAAGATGGCTTCAAACTAAAAGGTGAAAACGAACAACACAGCCAGACTGAATCAAAGAAGTTCCAAGGAAAACGCTGTGGACTCGGTTCCGTTGATGAAATCCAAATCAATCCTGACGGTAGTTTCGGGTATATTCGCCGCTTAAACGGCGATCAGACACACCAAGGTCGTCATGTCCGTATTAGTGTTGGGGACTTCAAAATATTACATGTAAAATTATACGAATACGAATAACAAACAAGTAAAATATATAAGAAACATGCATAAAAATAAAGTTTATATTAAGTTTAGGTTAGGAGTTGCAGTGTTACTTTGCCTTTGCTCTGCCTCAATGGCAGAAGCAAAGGTGAAGTTGCCTGCTCTTATTTCCGACGGTATGGTGTTGCAACGCGAACAAACCGTCAAAGTATGGGGAACTGCCGATGCGGGCGAAACCGTCACAGTCAGATTTTTAAAAGGAAAATCGGCTGACAACGTAAAAATAGCCCTTCCTTCTATAACAAAAGGTGGTAAACTAAAAGACACATTTACTGCAACAGCCGACAATTCCGGAAAATGGAGCATTACACTTCCTCCCATGAAAGCAGGAGGCCCCTATCTCATGTCAGTAAACGACATCGAAATCAAAGACATTCTGATAGGTGATGTATGGCTTTGCTCCGGGCAATCCAATATGGAATTGCCTGTCAGTCGGGTTACCGATATGTTTGCCGAAGAAATTGCATCTTACAACAACGATAAGATTCGCCACATCATCATTCCCAAAGTATACAATTTCCATGCACCGCAGGAAGACACACCTCAAACAAGCTGGAAAGCACTGAATCAACAGAATGTGATGCAATTCTCTGCTTTGGCCTACTTCTTTGCCAAAGCATCCTACGAGAAGAATGGCATTCCGGTAGGACTTGTCAATTCAAGCTGGGGCGGCACTCCTGTTGAAGCATGGATCAGTGAAGAAGGTCTGAAAGAGTTTCCACTGTACATTAACGACAAACGCCAATACGAAGATGACGCTTTCTGTGCCCATATAAAAAAGGTAGAAAGTGAAAACTTCAGCCGTTGGAATCGGTCGCTTTATTTGGGTGATGCCGGTTTGCACGAATCTACTCCATGGTATGCCGCCGATTACGACGACAGCCATTGGAAAACCATCGACATGTTTTCTGCCGACTGGGGTAACAACGGACTAAATCCCATAGGCGGCTCACATTGGTTACGCAAAAACGTTGATATACCACAAAATTATAGCGGCAAGGAAGCTATCCTGCGCTTAGGCTGTATTGTTGATGCCGATTCGGTCTATGTCAATGGACAGTTTGTCGGAACAACAGGTTATCAATATCCGCCACGTATATACAAAATACCTGCCGGATTACTGAAAGCCGGCAAGAACAATGTTACCGTCCGCCTCATCAGCAACGGCGGACAACCGAGCTTTGTTCCGGAAAAGCCATACAAGATCATTATTCCCTCAGAAGGACAAAACGAAGAAATCAGCCTGGAAGGTACATGGAAATACCGTCTTGGTGCTCCCATGCCCAACGCACCAAGCATGATGTTCTTCTGCTACAAGCCAGTTTGCCTGTACAACGCCATGATAGCCCCCTTAAAAAACTATACTTTCAACGGAGTAATATGGTATCAGGGAGAATCGAACGTATCACGGCGTAACGAATATGCATCTTTGCTGACAGCCATGATAGCAGACTGGCGACGCACTTTCAACCGCCAGGACCTGCCGTTCTATATCGTCGAATTGGCAGACTTCCTTTCCAAAGACGATATTGACGGGCGCAAAGCCTGGGCTGAAATGAGGCAGGAACAAGCCAAGGCTGCAGAACAGAACACCCATGCTACTCTCATCAAAAACAGTGACTTGGGTGAATGGAATGATATCCATCCATTAAACAAGAAAACATTGGGTGAGCGTGTAGCAGATGCAGCCTTAAAACAAACTGACGACAAAAAATAAACAGTGCAAATACTAAAAAATAAATATCTATGGAATCTATTGCAAAAACAAACGAAGAATCAAAAGGATTCTACAAACTTTCCTGGCTTCAACGCATAGGATTCGGCTCGGGAGACCTAGCCCAAAACCTTATCTATCAGACAGTCTGCATGTACTTGCTGATATTTTATACCAACGTATACGGTCTGAAACCCGAAGTGGCAGCTTTCATGTTCCTGATAGTTCGCGTAGTCGATGTTTTATGGGACCCGCTGGTAGGTGCTTTTGTCGACAAGCACAATCCCCCGCTGGGTAAATACCGTTCTTATCTGGTATTGGCAGGTATTCCCCTTACAGGCTTTGCCATTCTTTGCTTTTGGAACGGTTTCTCCGGCTCTTTGGTTTATGCTTACATTACCTATGTAGGACTGTCCATGCTTTATACATTAATCAATGTACCTTATGGTGCCCTCAACGCATCGCTGACTCGCGATACCGACGAAATCACGACATTGACCAGTGTGCGTATGTTCCTGGCCAACACTGGCGGACTGGCGGTAGCTTATGGTATTCCCAAAATTGTAGCAGCCATTTCACCAGACGGAATGACCAATACTACAACCAGTGCCCATGCCTGGTTCATCACAATGACCATTTATGGCATAGTCGGACTGGCTCTGCTCATATTCTGCTTCACACAATGCCGCGAGCGTGTCGTTATGGATGCCAAAGAAACCGAAAACGTGAAGGTATCCGACCTCTGGGTCGAGTTCAAACGCAACAAGCCCCTGCGTGTACTGGCATTCTTCTTCATCACAGCATTTGCCATGATGGCAGTAGGCAACTCAGCAGGATCTTATTACATGATTTATAATGTAAAAGGTACCAGTGACCAGATGGCCAATTTCATGGCATTAGGTTCTATTCCGGCTTTCATTTTCATGCCACTGGTTCCCTGGATTAAACGGAAAATCGGAAAGCGTGCCATGTTCAATGTATTCTTATCCGTCGCCATTATCGGTATGGCCATGCTTTATGTGATATCGATGACTCCATCGCTGAAAACTCAAATCTGGCTGGTTTATGTAGCACAGTTCATCAAGTCAACAGGTGTTATCGTAGCTACCGGATACATGTGGGCGCTTGTACCCGAAGTAATCTCATATGGAGAATATACTACCGGCAAACGTATATCAGGCATTGTCAACGCCCTGACTGGAATCTTCTACAAGGCCGGTATGGCATTGGGAGGTGTAGTGCCCGGACTGGTATTGGCATATGTAGGTTTCGATCAGGAAAATGCTGTCAGCCAATCTCCTTTTGCAGAACAAGGCATCCTTTGGCTGGTAGCCGTTATCCCTGCTATTCTGTTGGCTCTGGCTATGTTCATCATTTCCAAGTACGAGCTGAGCGACGAGAAGATCGATGAAATAAATAAAGAAATCGAATTGCGTCATAAATAAAACAGCCTAGTAAACAAGAGAAAGGTACTCACCAATTTAACTAATTATAATTTTATCGTATCATGAAAATTACGCATGTTATTTTAACATTGTTCGCATCTATGCTAGTAGTTTCCTGCGGCAATGGGAAACAGGCAACTATTACGGAAGAGCCTGCATTGAAAGATGTTTTTGGCGATAAATTTCTGGTAGGCGTAGCTGTCAACGTCCGCCAGTCGTCAGAAGTAGATACAGCCTCAGTGAAAATCATCAAAAAGCACTTCAATTCGATTGTGGCAGAAGACTGCATGAAGAGTGCCAATATCCATCCCGAAGAAGACCGTTACAACTTCGAGCAAGCTGACCAGTTTGTAAAATTCGGACAAGAGAATAACATGGCTATCATCGGACACTGCCTCATCTGGCATTCGCAGCTTGCACCCTGGTTCTGTGTCGATCAGAAAGGAAACAACGTATCGGCCGAGGTGCTGAAGCAACGGATGAAAGATCACATTACTACTATTGTTACCCGATACAAAGGAAAAATCAAAGGATGGGACGTCGTTAATGAAGCCATTGAAGAAGATGGCTCCTATCGTAAAACCAAATTCTACGAAATATTGGGCGAAGAATACATTCCCCTCGCTTTCCAATATGCCCACGAAGCTGACCCCGATGCTGAGTTATATTACAACGATTACGGAATGAACGTTCCCGGACGACGTGATGCTGTAGTCAAACTGGTAAATTCGCTGAAAGCAAAAGGTCTTCGCATTGATGCTGTAGGTATGCAGGGACACATGGGAATGGACTATCCTACCATAGAAGATTTCGAAGCAAGTATGCTCGCTTTTGCAGGAACCGGCGTAAAGGTAATGATTACAGAATGGGACATGAGTGCCCTGCCTACAGTAAAACGGAGTGCCAATATCTCGGATACAGTTACTTTCCGAAAAGCGATGAACCCTTATCCTGAAGCTCTGCCCGACTCGGTATCCGCCGTATGGAACGCACGCATGAAAGCATTCTTCAACCTCTTCCTGAAACATGCCGACATTGTAGAGCGTGTAACTGCCTGGGGAGTAAGCGATGGTGATTCCTGGAAAAACAATTTCCCGGTACGCGGACGCAAGGAATATCCCCTGCTGTTCGACCGCAACTACGAGATGAAACCATTCCTGAAAGAACTGATAAACGAAAACAAGACAACTGAAAACCAACCAAAATAACCCTTAAAAACAACGCATTATGGAAAAAGAAAAAAGATACTTATTCCCGGCCGACTACATGGCCGACCCATCGGTACATGTATTCAACGACCGTATCTACATTTACCCTTCGCACGATTGGGAATGCGCCAATGTTGAAAACGACAACGGCGACCAATATGTAATGAAGGACAGCCACGTACTTTCGACCGACGATCCCATGCACGGCGAAGTCATCGACCATGGCAAGGCACTCGACATTGCCGACATTCCTTGGGCTGGCCGCCAACTGTGGGACAGCGATGTGGCCGAAAAAGACGGCAAGTATTACCTGTACTTCCCGCTGAAGGACAAGACCGATATCTTCCGTATCGGTGTAGCCATCGGCGACCGTCCCGAAGGTCCGTTCATTCCCCAGCCCGATCCCATCCGCGGCAGCTACAGTATCGACATTGCCGTACTGAAAGAAGGGGAAGATTACTACATGTATTTCGGTGGCATCTGGGGCGGACAACTCCAACGCTACAAGGACAACAAAGCCTTGGAAATCCCCGAACTGCCCGAAGGCGATCAACCTGCTTTGCCAAGCCGCGTGGTTAAGCTGAGCAAAGACATGCTTCAATTTGCCGAAGAACCACGTCCGGTACTGGTAGTAGACGAAAACGGCGAGCCGCTGAAAGCCAACGACCCGCACCGCTTCTTCGAAGCCAGCTGGATGCACAAGTACAATGGCAAATACTACTTCTCTTACTCTACTGGCGATACTCACATGCTGTGCTATGCCATTGGTGACAATCCTTACGGTCCCTTTACCTACCAGGGAGTCATCCTGACGCCTGTTGTTGGCTGGACAACCCACCACTCCATCGTAGAATACAAAGGTAAGTGGTATCTGTTCCATCACGACAGTGTGCCCTCAGGCGGAAAGTCATGGCTCCGCAGCCTGAAAGTGTGCGAACTGGAGTACGACGAAAACGGTCGCATCCTGACCATCGACGGAGGAGGCGAATAAGCAGACGTCCCTGTCAGTAATATATAAGAGTGCATAACTTCAGCCGGCCATCCGGAAAACTGCCTGTGACCGAAAGAAGCTATGCACTCTCTGTTTGGTAAACCAATCCTTAATGATACAAAAGCATGAAACATAAAATCTATCTTCTTATAGGTCTCCTGTTGTCCTCATTCTCGATCTTGCAGGCCGAAGACGGAAGCCGTCTGTGGCTCCGGCAACCACAGAATGCCCATGCACAAGTCACAGCCAACAAGCAATCGCCTACCATCGGCCTTGCTACCCGGGAATTGCAGCAGGCGTGGCAAGGAGCACCTGTAACCCTTGAACTGAAAAAGGACAAGCAACTGGACAAAGACGGATTCCGCATCCGGCACACTTCGGACGGACTGACCATTACCTCGCCCGACGAAACCGGTCTTCTGTATGGTGCCTACCACCTGCTCCGATTACAGGCCCTTCAAAGCAACGACCTGAAAACAGACAACGAAATTATCGAAAACCCGGCCTACCAGCTCCGCATCCTCAACCATTGGGACAATATGGACCGCACCATCGAACGCGGATATGCCGGCAAATCACTTTGGAACTGGGACGAACTGCCCAACACTCTTTCCGACCGCTATGAAGCCTATGCACGCGCCAATGCCTCTATCGGCATCAACGGCACAGTGCTGAACAACGTAAACGCATCTCCACAAATATTATCTGCCGAATACCTGCAAAAAGTAAAAGCCCTGGCCGACGTCTTCCGCCCGTATGGCATACGGGTATACCTGTCCGTCAACTTTGCTTCTCCTATGGTACTCGACAGCCTGTCCACCGCCGATCCTTTGGACAAAGAAGTCATCCGCTGGTGGAAAAACAAAACCAAAGAAATCTACAAACTGATCCCCGATTTCGGCGGATTCTTAGTGAAAGCCAACTCCGAAGGCCAGCCCGGCCCTTGCGACTTCGGGCGCACTCATGCCGAAGGTGCCAACATGCTGGCCGATGCTCTGAAGCCTTATAAAGGTATTGTCATGTGGCGCGCTTTCGTCTACAGTCCCTCGGATGCCGACCGCGCCAAACAGGCCTATCTCGAATTCCAGCCACTGGACGGACAGTTCCGTCCGAACGTCATCGTACAGGTCAAGAACGGCCCGGTCGACTTCCAGCCACGCGAACCCTACAGCCCGCTGTTCGGCAGTATGGAGCATACGTCCCTGATGGCCGAATTCCAGATTACGCAGGAGTATCTGGGGCACTCCAACCACATTGCCTACCTGGCTCCCATGTGGGAAGAGTTCTTCCAATTTGTACCAGCCACTTCGCTGAAAGCCATTGCCGGAGTCAGCAACATCGGTACGGACACCAACTGGTGCGGACATCCCTTTGCGCAAGCCAACTGGTACGCCTTCGGCCGTCTGGCATGGAATCCGCAACTCGGTTCCGACGAGATTGCAGACGAATGGCTGAAGCAAACTATTTATAAGGAAGGAGTAACGGATATCAGCTCGATTCATACCGACCTGAAGAAGATGATGCTCGAAAGCCGCGAAGCCGTTGTCGACTATATGATGCCACTTGGTCTGCATCACCTCTTTGCCTGGGGACACCACTATGGTCCCGAGCCCTGGTGTAAAGTGCCCGGCGCACGCCCCGACTGGTTGCCGAGCTATTATCACAAGGCCGACGCACAAGGAATCGGTTTCGACCGCAGTTCGACAGGCAGCAACGCCGTAGCACAATATCCCGACTCGCTGGCCCGCCTCTACAACAACCTCGCCACCTGTCCCGAAGAATACCTGCTGTGGTTCCACCACGTACCTTGGAGGCACACAATGAAGAGCGGCCGTACCCTTTGGGACGAATTGTGCCGCCACTACGATGCCGGTGTGCAACAGGTCAAAAAGTTCCAGAAAACATGGGACAAAGCCGAGGCGTTTGTCGATGCAGACTGCTTCAAGGATGTACAGTCGCGCCTGAAAATCCAGGCACGCGATGCCGTCTGGTGGAAAGACGCTTGTCTGCTCTACTTCCAACAATTCTCGCAAATGCCCATACCCTACGACATCGAACGCCCCATACACGAGTTGGACGACTTGGAGAAAGTACAACTCGGTATCAGCAACTACGAATGTCCTTCGGGAGAACTGCTGAACCGCAACAGATAAAGATAGCCACCGTAAGATGACTGACTTTAGAAAACTGTGATTATATTTGCATCGTTAAACCCACAAAAAAATAAATATAATATAGTATGGAAAAGACTTGGAGATGGTTTGGTAAGAAAGACAAAATCACGCTCGATATGCTGCGCCAGATTGGCGTAGAAGGTATTGTCACCGCTCTGCACGATGTGCCCAACGGTGAAATCTGGACCCTGGAGGCCATCAACGACCTGAAAAGTTACATCGAAGCGCACGGCCTGCGCTGGTCGGTGGTAGAAAGCCTGCCCGTATGCGAGGCTATCAAATACGCCGGTCCCGAACGGGAACAACTGATTGAAAACTACAAAGTCAGTCTGGCCAATCTGGGCAAGGCCGGCATCAAGACCGTATGCTACAACTTCATGCCGGTCATCGACTGGATACGCACCGACCTGCAACACCCTTGGGCCGACGGGACTTCTTCCCTTTACTTCGACCGCATCCGCTTTGCCTACTTCGACGTCAAGATTCTGCAACGCGAAGGAGCCGAAGCCGACTATACCGCCGAAGAATTGCAGAAGGTGGCCGAACTGGACAAAACCATTACTGAAGCCGAAAAGGATGAACTGATTGATACCATCATCGTCAAGACACAAGGCTTCGTCAACGGCAATATCAAGGAAGGCGACAAGAACCCCGTAAACATCTTCCGCAACCTGCTGGCTTTGTACAAAGGCATCGACCGCGATGCTCTGCGCGAGAACATGCGCTACTTCCTGGCAGCCGTTATGCCGGTGTGCGATGAATACGGTGTCAACATGTGCGTTCACCCCGACGATCCTCCCTTCCAGGTGCTGGGTCTGCCACGCATCGTAACGGACGAGGCCGACATCGAATGGTTCCTGCAAGCTGTGGACAATCCGCACAACGGACTGACCTTCTGCGCCGGCTCGCTCAGTGCAGGCGAACAGAACGACACCCGCGAACTGGCCCGCAAGTTTGCCAAGCGTACCCACTTTGTCCACCTGCGCAGTACCAAAGCCATGCCGGGCGGCAACTTCATCGAAAGCTCGCACCTCGAAGGACGCGGACATCTGATCGACCTGATCCGCATCTTCGAGCAGGAGAACCCCGCACTGCCCATGCGCGTAGACCACGGACGCACCATGCTGGGCGACGAAGACAAAGGCTACAATCCGGGATACTCCTTCCACGGACGTATGCTGGCCCTGGCCCAGGTCGAAGGAATGATGGCTGTAGTCCGCGACGAACTCAGTCGGAAATAAGGTACAGATACCCCTTTTATAAAACACTTGTACGGCTCGTGAGCAACACTTGCATGGCTCGCGAGCCGTACTTGTGTTGTTCACGAGCCGCACTTGTGTGGCTCACCACCCCCTCCAGAAGCCTCAGAAAGGCATCTTTCAGAACAGAGGTTTCCCCTCTTCCAGTTTCTTCAGTCTCAGTAAAGCCTCGATGTAATAATAGTCTGCATAAATAATGGAAGCATCTATCTCCGACTTCGCAGGCCAGTGCCCTGTCGAATGCAGCAGAAAGGCAGTATTGGTCTTCCTGCTTTGATACTTCTCCGAACTGAGGCTGGTCAGCATCCGCACGGCAGAATCCTTGTATGCACTTCCCCGTTCGGCAGGCAAGTAAGTGGACAACTCCAACAAAGCCGAAGCAACCACCGCGGCAGCCGATGCGTCACGCGGAGCCTCGGGAATGGACGGATCATCGAAATCCCAATAAGGTACAGCATCTTCCGGAAGGCGCGACAGGTAAACATCGGCTACTTTCTGCACAAAGTCCAGATAGCGGACATCTTTCGTCTCGCGATACATCACCGTAAAACCGTAGATGGCCCATGCCTGTCCACGTGCCCACATGGTGTTGTCTCCGTAACCCTGGTGAGTCACTCCGCGCAGGAATTCACCGCTCAGCGTGTCGTATACAGCCACATGATAAGACGTATAGTCCGGACGGAACTGATACTTCATGGTACGGTCGGCATGCGATATGGCTATGTCGGCCAGGTAAGGGTTGCCTCCGTTTTTCGATGCCCAGAACAACAGTTCCAGATTTATCATGTTGTCCATAATCGTGTTATATCCGCCAAACATCTGCACATTGCGCGGCCACGACAGTATGGTGCCAGCTTTGGGACGGAACAAAGTGGCCAACGTATCGGCTGTATCCAGAATCACCTGTTTGTACTCCGGGTTGCGGGTCAGACGATAGCCGTTGCCATAGCTGCAAAATACCAGAAAACCTAGATCGTGGTCGTAGGCCGGTTTCTCGGACAGAAACTTCAGCGAAGCCGTAAACTTCTCGGCTTCCTGCCGGATGCTTTCGTCCTGCGTATACTCATAATCGTACCACAGCACACCGGGCCAGAAACCACTGCACCATTCTTCGCTGGTTGCCTTACGGCAGTTCCATCGTGTCTCACCTTGCAGGATATTCCGGGGCATCATCGTGTAATCCGTCACTCCGTTTTCATCCTTCAGGTCTTTCAGCGTACGTTCTACCTGACGGCTGCAATAGTCCAACTCATTGTCTGCGTTGAATGTACGGTCGGAAACCGAGCAAGCCGCCAGCAGAAACATCCCCATGCTCATCCCAAAAACTAAATTCTTCATACCTTTTTCAAACTTTAATCTTTATATATCTTTCATTTACTCACACGAAACCAGTCAACGTCTACCCAGCCACGCTCCTTGCCATAAGGAGTAACGCTGAACAGGCCTACCTTAGCACCGATCCATTTCCCTTGCCGGGCCGTAAACGGTGCCCCTGCCTGCATAAACTTCTTACCGTCGAGGCTGTAATAGAAACGGCATACAGCTCCCTTGCCTACCTGCACACGCAGAAAAATGTCGCGTTCGTAGTTGGGATGCAGTCCGGCCTCAAACTTCCGGCTCACCGGTACTTCGGCCAGGGTGACAACCGTCTCCGGTGTCCCCTGTTCGGCATCCTTGCAGACGGTTTGCTTCAGCACAAATGCTTCTCCCTGTTTTTCCACACCGATGCGGCAATAGTCCCAACCCATCACTATCAGGCCCGACTGCTGTCCGTCGTCCTTGGCCGATACCTTCAGTTTAGTGGTGACAGTAAACTCCTCGGCCGGAAACTTCTGCAACAGCAGGTTGGGCACCTCCCAACAGTTCACGAAGTGTTCCGACAGGATGTGCGAGTAAATACGCATATATCCCAGATCGGAAGTAAAGCCAAAACAATCCTGATAATTGGCATGCCATTCCCACTGCAGCCCCAGCTTGCGCGAATCGAACTCATCACTTTCCACCGGAGTCTGTACCGGCCAGTTGCGTCCTACATCCGGCTTGCGATGCCGCTTCACCGGCTCGCCACAACCATCGCCATCCTTGTCTGTCCCGATGACAGGCCAATTGTCTTTCCACTCCACCGGGTTCAGATGGATAACACGTCCGTAAGCACCTTTATCCTGAAAGTGTACGAACCACGACTCACCGGAGCGGGTTTTCACCCAGCCTCCCTGATGCGGACCGTTGATGTCGGTACTTCCCTGTGCCATGACGATTTTCGATTCGTACGGACCATACACATGTTTCGAGCGCAAGGCTATCTGCCAGCCTTCAACCACTCCGCCTGCCGGAGCCAATATATAGTAATACCCATTGTTTTTATAGAATTTTGCGCCTTCCACCGTATGGTTCACTCCGTCATTACCGTCGAACACCAGTACCGGTTCGCCAATTACCTGCGTACCTTCCGCATTCATCTCGCAAATGGTAATGATGCTGTTGAATCCAGCCCGACTACCTGCCCAAGCATGAGCCAGATACACCTTTCCGTCCTCGTCCCACAAAGGCGAAGGATCAATCATTCCCCGACCGGCTTTCACCAGTACCGGTTTCTCCCACTCGCCTTTGGGGTCTTTGGTCTTCACCATAAAGATTCCCCAGTCCGGATCGCCCCAATAGATGTAGAATTCGCCGTTATGATAGCGGATGCAGGGCGCCCAGACTCCTTTTCCGTGCTGTGGTTTGCGGTAAAAATCCTTCGGTTCCACCTCATTCAGGGCATAGTTGACCAATTGCCAGTTGACCAGATCCTTGGAGTGCAGAATAGGCAAACCCGGCGTACACTGAAAGCTGGAAGCCGTCATGTAGAAGTCATCGCCTACCGCACACACGTCGGGGTCGGAATAATCGGCATGAAGCACCGGATTGACATACGTTCCGTCCGACTGGTCGGACACCCATACGTCCGATACGTATTGTGCTTCCGCATTCATTTGCCAACTACCCAACAGGGCCACTACCATTATCAGTCTTTTCATATTCTGTTATCTCTAAAAATTGTTCTGTGTCTGATGTCATCCGGGGATGTGTCAAAATAAAGAATCACTTTCCTTTAGGAACGGATTACACGGGAATTCACGGATTATTCTTCTTCTTTCCCCGTATATTCCGTGTAATCCGTGCCTAAAAGTCAGCCCCTCCTCATATCTGCTCTATTCAGCAGCCTTACACGATATAATACGAATAACAAAGCCCGGACACTCAACGTCGCACACAAATAAAACCAGCATCGGACAAACCGTCCGTTCCGTTACAGTTTCATGTTCTTCCGATACTTCTTATACTTCCCGGTCTCTTCCCCTGTGGCCGGCACCAGGCGGATGGCAGCTCCGCCACGAGGTTGTAAGGTGAAATACAGACGTTGCGAGGCATCTACCAGCAAATAAGTACACCGTACGTGTGTCCGCGTCTTTACCTCTTCCCCGCCATCGGTATAAATATAGGCCAGATACGGCTTGCCTTTGTCCAGAAACGAAAGGTCTACTGTCTGTTGCGAACCTTCGTTGTTGGTCATGGCGGCTACAAACCATTCTTCTCCCTTACGTCGCGCCATCACGATGCCTTTTCCCGGCTCACCCGAAAGCACTTTGGAGTCATCAAACACCGTCTGAAGATGTTCGAACCATTCTATCTCGGGTTCGCCCTGATAGAAGGAAGGACGGTCGTACCAGAAAATCGTCTGCAAAGGACTGTAAAAGATCAGCGACGCAGCCAGCTGATGGGCATGTGTGTTTTTCAGCCGTTTGTCGTAGTAACAGATCGTATAGTCGGCCGCCCCGTTTATCATGCGGGTGAAAGGAAGGATGGTGTTGTGTGTAGCGTCGGGAAACTCCTCGTTGCCACAGATACCTTCCTGTGTCAGCAGATTCGGATAGGTACGGCTGAAACCCGAAGGACGGAACTCGTCGTGAATGTTCATCAACAAATGATTCTCGGCAGCCAGACGAACCAAGTCGTGCAACCACGTAGCCCAGCGATGGCTGGCATACTGCACAAAGCCCGACTTGACACCGACAATGCCCCACTCACGCAACAACGGAAAAAGTTCGCGTGCCTGTTTCATCAGCGCGTGCTGGTTGACGTACAGCCAGATGCCTACACCTTTTTCCCTGCCGTAAGCCACCACACGCGGCATGTCGACTTCGGGCACTACCTTTGTCGCATCGCCATCGTGCGAAGTGCAGGGCATGTACCATTTCCAGTCGAACAGCATGTAAGGAATGCGATGTTCCGCACAGAAGTCGATGGTGGCTATGGCTCCTTCGGTCGTAATAGTTGTTTCACGCATAATTTTGCCCGGCTTCACCCATTGGTCGGCATCGGCTATTGCACAGGGAGGATTCAGATTCTGTATGATGTCGTTATGCTCCAGCAGGTCGCCCGGACGGTCGGCTGCCATAATCACTTTCCAGGGTGTGGCATAGTAGGTCACGATGTCCACAGGACTGTACATGACAGAAGTAAGCGTGTTGTTCTTCTTGTCCGAAGCGACAAACTTGGTCAGACACCAGTCATCCACATCGGCATCAGTCAGGGCAGCCCATATTCCTCCGGGCAGTTCCAATGTCAGAGCTCTTTCTACCGGACGTCGGATATCCCCTACGGCTAAACGTTCGAACCGTGCCTGTGCCCATTCTTCGGCCCATGCCATGCTTCCGGCCGGAAAAGTGTATTCCGTCAGGTCGGCCACCACCTTGTGGAAAATGGCTTTCGGATGCTCCGGAAAATAATAGCGGAAAGCAATTCCCTCGTTGTAAGCCCGTACTTCGATATTCAGCCGGTATTGCGATCCGTCTTTCTTCGAAAGATACATTGTAGCCGAACGGTAACAGTCGCGCACCGTGCTTCGTTCCCCATAAAGCGGATGCCAGGTACGGTCGGCCAAAGGGAAATAACTCACCGAGTCGACTTCCAGATTGTCCATCCAGCAGTCTGGCTGCTTCAGGCTACGTTCGCCAAGTGCCATTTCCCACACACGGTTGTCCATATCGAGTCCGGCACGCGACTCACCGAGCACCGTTTTTCCTTTATAATCCACCCGGTAACACAGTTCGTTGACTCCCGGCGACACCGTCTTCTGCCAGAAAGCGATACGATGTGTTCCGTCGGGCGAAGCAAGTTGCAGGTCTTTCTCTTCACCGGCCCATAATGCTGTGGCAGTAGCCAATGTCCACAGAAATAATCCTATTCTTTTCATATCTCAACTTATATTTAATCCACACATAGATAAATACGAATGAAAAGCACAAACTACCTAATAGCCCGGAAGAAATGTCAGCGCACAATATAGAATGACCTTTCCACCGGTTCCGCAGTCTGTACCCGGCCCGTCAATCCATACTGCCAGGCCACCACCGTCACCTTCAGCGGAAAGCGGCTGCGGGGCGGAATGGAAGTGAACACCAGCTTGTTGCCCACTATCTCGGCAGGTCCTTCCTTCACATAGTACGATACGGGTAAGCCGCAATCGGATGTAGCATCCAGCGACAAGGTGTCGATACCAAACTCCACATCAGGCAAACCGGGGAACAGAATGTGTTGTCGCTTCCCCTCCGTATTCCGGTAGGGAATATTGAAACTCAGTTCCTGCACCGTACTCTTATAGTGACGGTCACCGGGACTGGCAGCCAACAACGTGATACTCCCCGTCCGTTTGCGGTTATACAGTCCCATGCGGTAGAAGCTGACGCGGAAAGTCGTATCGTCCAATTGTTCCACAGGGCCGCAGATACGGGTAATGGTGGGACTGACAGCGGCATGCCGTTCCGTTACAGAACGATAAGTACTGTCTGTATAAACTGCTTTCAGGCAGAAAGTCAGCCCGTCTGCTTCGGGCAGAAAACGGGCAGCCACCCGCTGATGTGCCTTTTCGTCATACGAAAGCAACTTGCCGTCCTGCACAAAGCACAAGTATTGCGGCTGCTTTCCCCGCTCCTCCCGATAAATGGACTCGGTCAGTTCCGCCATCTCACGATCGAAGTACCAGAAAGCATCGTGCGGATCGCCTTTGTATGCCCCGTAAGGTGCGGGACGGGGACGCTTGGGTTGCCGCGACGGAGCAGGCAGACGAGTTTCACCTTCAATGTCATCGCCCCGACGCCAACGTTCGGCCAGCCATCCGTCCTTCGGATTCACTTGCTTCAACTTCACCGGTCCGTCACCCGACATTTCAGGTAAACGCCACTCCAATGCTTTCTTCAAAAATAGTGCAATGTAACGGGCTGTGCGGTCAGACACATCGAAATGTCCCCGTCCTGCATCGCACAGAAAAGAGATGCAACTCTGCGGATACATCATACGGAAAGCCAATGCGGGCCGCACCCGTGCTTCCCACCACTCATATTCTCCTTCAATCATCAACCCCGGTATGCCGTCAATGTTGCGCGTCCGTCCCCACTCCAGATTGGCACGCCCGTATCCTGTCAGGTTGGTGCGTGGTGCATCTCCGTGGTAAGAAACAACGGCCAGCGTCCGTTCCGGATTCCAGGCGGCAAAGTTCCAGGGGAAAGTAGCCATAGCCGAATGTCCCAGTGGAACAATGGGGGCATACGCCAGCTCTGAATAGCCACTCACCTCTGCCAGACTGTCCAGTGCTTCCAACAGCGCGTCGTTACACCCGTTCGTCACATCCCAGGGAAAGTCGAGGATAGGAGAAATCCACACCAACGCTATGCCTGCTTCCTCCATTTCGCGCCTGAAAAGCGGGTTTTCGAACAATGTTTCTTCACACATATTATGCTGTCCCACGACCAACGCCTTCACCCTATTGCACGAAGGCGGCACCCACAGGAAAGCCTGCGGATGCCCGCCCGTCTCATCAGAAACTGCTGCCGTCACCGGCACTGACCATTGCCATTCGGCTGAAAAAGCCTTGCCGCCCCACAAAGACAAGCAAAGCAACGTCATTATAAACCAATTTTTCTTCATATCTGTCTTCCTTTGCGAATATAAAAGAGAAATATAGAAAAACTGTCAGCCCTCAGGCTGTAGCGATAGGGCCGACAGTTTTCATTTTCTATTTTATCATCACATTATCCCTGGACGGAACAAATTTTCTTCCATTCTCTTTCCAGTACAGTTCCAGACGGTCAGCCTCGTCCGCCGTCAGATGAATGACAGCTCCATGTTTGGGAGCATTGAAATTGGTCGACTTCATCACGCCGTCATTAAACCGTCCCAGATTTTTAAACGTTACAAAATCGGTTGTCTCCGTAAATCCGAAATTATGCGGCGTAACGCTGTATACATCATACATCAATACCCATTTCTCCTCTCCGATCCGTTTCCATACAGTCGGTGCCTCACAAGCCTTGGGCTCAAAATCGTACCATTTAGAATCGTATCTGTATCCTCCGTTGATACGGTCTGATACCGCCTGCTTGATACCCGGTGTCCCATCATGTGCTACATAGAACAGATGATAGCGGTCGCCCACCCGTGTTATATCTCCATCTATGGCCGAAATGTTTTCATCGGGATACTCGTAAAGCAATTGAGGCAAACTCTCTATCTGATTAAAATCATCGTTTACATATACATAATACAACTTATTCCTTTCATTACGGAAACGCATGGTATAATATATCATCAATTTCCCTTTCTGTTCGTCAAAACAGATTTCCGGTGCCCAGGCACAACCTATCTCAGACAGTCCGGCGGTCAGTTTGTCAAAACGGATGTTGGCACGGTTCCAGTGTATCAGATCCCACGACTTCATCAGAACCAGTCCCTTGTTATTTCCCCAGCCATAAAGTTTTCCATCACGTTCCCATTCTGTATCCCGATAACCGTCTCTTTTCGCAAATACATGCAAGTCGGTCATAGCAAGATAAAACGCCCCATCCGGACCACGATAGATGTAAGGGTCGCGAATGCCCCGCTGGCTGGCAATAGTGTCACCAGCCAATACCGGCTCTCCACCATTCAAAGCCGTAAACGAATATCCGTCGCGACTGATTGCCATATACAGCCCATGGGTTTCATCCTTATGGAATACCATCAGATAAGCACTCATATCTTTTTCCTGCGGCACCGCATTCTTATACCGGAAATGGCTGAATCCGGCTTTGCCTTTTCCCATACTTACCAGACCGATTCGCAATGCATAGAAGCCTTTGTAGACATTGTGATGCATGCCAGACACGTCGATGTCCTCGGCTATGGCTGTCCAGTCTTTCCGATCCTTACTAACCCAAACAGAAACATGATTTCCCTGATTTTTAATCTTGACAGAGAAGTTCCGTCCGACAGTATTAGGGACTTCCACCGGTTTATCTGCATGACGGTAGACAGTAAACACCTTACCGTCGGAAACAAGACCGGCATAAGCCTGCTCATTATAATACAATACCAGCCCGGCTTTGTTTCCCTTGCCTGTCTGTATGTCGACTTGAGTCTCATAATTCTTGTCTTCAGCTGTCACCAGCAAGAGGCGACCGTCCGCTGGTGTTTTTCCTTTCGCATCCAGCCACAGGGTATTCTTGTCGAACTTCAATGCTTTCGGAGCATACTCCTTCCAGAAGGTCCACTGCATTCCCAATTCCGGACCGGCAAAATCGTCCGACAGCTTTATTCCGTGTTCTATATCAGACCGATTGTCAAGACGGGATTTCGGTTTCTCTGCCGTACGGCACCAGCCGTCCGAAGTCCATTCTATCGGTTCAATCAATGTCTGCCTTCCCAATGTATGGTAGCCGTTGGCATAAGCATGATAGACTACCCACCAGTTGCCGTTTACGTCGTCAACCAGCGTACCGTGGCCTTTCGACCACCAATTGTCGTTTGCGCTATACGTATGTACCAGCGGATTGTAGGGAGAGTTTTCCCACGGCCCCAGCACACTTTTCGAACGGGCCATTACTATCATGTGGCTTGTAGCAGGACCGGCTGTTCCTCCTTCGGCCGAAACCAGGTAATAATAGCCGTCGTGGAAAAACAGCTTCGGCGATTCCAGATACATGCCTTCTGTAACCCAGTGCTTGGGAATCGGCCAACCGTCATACACCTTCGTCACTTCGCCACTGACCGAAAGTCCGTCCTTCGACAAAGGAACGACTTTGCCTTCAGACACATAAAGAAATCGATTTCCGTCCTTATCTACGATATGTCCCGGGTCAATGCCTCCCACCTTCAGATCGACTGGTTCACTCCAAGGGCCTTGTATCCGGTCGGCCCAAATCACCCAATTGGTACCTGCCGCCGGATAATAGATATAATAGCGTTCGCCATACTTGACCAAATCGGGAGCCATAGCAGAGCCTTGCCATTCCGTCATGGCACGACAAACGGGTTCCCAATGTTCCAAATCCTGAGAATGCCAGATTAAAAAGCCCGGCGCATAATAGAATGGAGAATGCGTCATGTAGTAATCCTTGCCATCGCGCAGAATACTCGGATCGGGATAATCACCCGGCAAGATACATTTAGGATACTCTTGCGATTGCACTTGCCACGACAAGAGCACAAAAAGGAGAAAAAGAAAATTCGCTTTCATAAAAAAGATACCAGTTAAATAGGTTATTTTATTATCACATTTATACACAGCACTTGGGGAGGCAGACAGCCACCTACCTTTCTTTAAGCAAAAGCACAACAGAAGCGTATATGAATCTCTACCCTACTTCCAACTGCTTGCTTAGGCATTACGCAACAAGCTCTTGTCTCAACAGTTTCTCACAGCTATGAGAAAGTTATTCTCACAAGTATGAGAAAACTATTCTCACAGTTATGAGAAAAAGATTCTCATAGGCATGAGAAAGAAATTCTCATTCAGTGAGAATGTAGTTCTCATGCTTAGAGAACGGCCAAAAGTCAGTAAGACAAGGAAATAGCAGGTTAAGATAAAATCCGAAACCTGAATTTATATACTATTACGAATAAACACCTCCGTACACTCAATGAGAAATGTCCGATTAACAACGGCCAGCTTGTTATTGAGGAAGATTCAGCAGCCTCCGGTTATCCAGCACGGTCTGCTGAGCCACTTGCTGTATGTATTCCGCCAGTTCGGCATCGAGGTCTGCCGTATAGGTTGTCTGATAATGACGCTGAAAAAGAGTGGAAAAGATTACGTTAGCTGCCAGATAAGTTCCCAAGACAGAGGGATGACTGCCGTCCGGCCAATACAGCGACTGATAGGGACGCTCGGCCCGAACACGCTTCCAGGCCATCCCGACCGGTGCACACCAGGCATCGTTCTGGTAGGCCATTTCCAGATAACTGGTTATCAGCCGATCCTGCATGCCTTCATACGTATCTATCAACGGATATGCTTCATGCGGCTCCTGACAGCCGTCTTTATGTCCCCACGTCATATAAAAGATGACATGTGCCTGCGGATTATACACATGAACCAGACTGTCCAGCTGGCGGGCATACGAATAAGTTTCCCGTTGCACGATGGCGGTCGGCTTGGCGGGAGCGGCGCTCTGCTCCTGCAAAATCACATAATCCCAGTTCCCCTTCCGGATAGCTTCCTGTTCCTCCTTCCGTTGCAAGTGTTTTTTAAATGTACACCCACCGGGGGTATAAGCCTGCCAGGCAATGTTCATCCGATGGTCTACTGCAATGTTCCGGGCAATCTTCTGCACCATGAGCGGCAAGTCGTGATAGTAAGTATAACTGTTCCCTATATAGAGTACACGTACAGAGTCCTTTTCAGCCTGCGCACACAACGAGCCGACGGATTGCACCAACATACAAATGAAAATAAGAATGACTTGTTTCATAATCATATATTTTAATGAGTTCGGACAAAAATAAGAAAAAAGTCTGATTGTCCGCATCCAGGCAGAAGACAATCAGACTTTCTTATCGCAATATAAACAAGCAGGGATTACCAGCCGGGATTCTGCTTCAACTGGCTATTCAGACGCATTTGTGTTCTTGGTATCGGAGAGAGATAGTCACGTTGGCTGAAAAGCAAGTTACCTGCCAAAGTAGCGATGGAACGTCCATAATCAGGATCGTCCGGTCCACTTCCTTCGTAAATGCCGTAGAGCAACGGATATTTCTCGGGATAATAGCAGGGTTCGCCAAAGTAAGTGGCATCGTTGGCCTTTTCGGTCTCGTAGGCAGTGCCCAAAATCTTATGACCCAGTTTCTGTCCGGTCAGGTTGATGTGGGCAATACCCCAGCGCTTCAAGTCATCCAGACGGAAGCCCTCACCAAAGAGCTCGCAAGCACGCTCGCGGCGTATCTCGTCCAGCATATTCATCTTCTTACAGATGGTCTTTCCGGTAGCGTGGTCAAACCAACCGGCATCCCATACGTTGGCAATCAATGCATTGGTCAACGGAGCCACACGGGCACGAGCACGATTCTTGTTAATAGACTTATCCAAATCCTCATCCGAAATCGTTCCACCATTCAGTTCGCAAGTAGCTTCGGCGTAAATCAGGTGTACTTCGGCCAAACGGATCAACGGATAATCGGCCGATTCCGTTTCACTGGGTCTGCCTGCACCTTCAATCAGGAACTTGCGGCTACCATAACTGCTGGCGGTAGAGTTGTTGCGAAGAGTCGGCTTAAACACGGCACAAGTGCTGCTGTATGCAGGATCGCTTGAATCATACACGTCATTGTTCTTGGGGAATACCGGATCGGGATAAGGTTTACCAGTCTCCGTCAGCTGTCGGCCATCTTCCGGACGGCTGCTCCAGAATGTCCGGTCGGGGATGGACATACAGCAACCGATGAAACGATAGTCACGGTTGCGGAACTCACCCACAAACGTATCATAGCCCTCGAACTGGGGATTGTTCTGTGCATCCTTCATGTCGCCCGTATAGCTGATGCGGATAGGCAGACCGTTGCGGCAGAGGAAGGACTCGCCGAAGCTGGAACTGATGTTGGAACCCTGCCAGGTAGCCACGGTGTGTGAGAGGTTGATGCCACCACGTCCCAAATCATAATCGTACTTCTTGAAGAAGATGAACTCCTTGTTGGTACTCTTGCCTGCACCCATGAAGTTAGGAATGTTGCCCGCACCATCGTCGATATTGAACAGATAGAAGTAGCTCAGGCTATCACATTCGTTCCACAATTCGAAGGTACCGCTCTCGGCCTCGTCAATCACTTCACCTGAAAGGCGTTTGGCCTCGCTCAACATTTTCTCGATGCTGTAGTATCCTTCCGGTTTGGCTGTACCGGCACCAGTGTTCACACCGTCTCCGTCCAGGTCGTAACCAATGGTCGGTACATATTTCTCCCATGTTGCCTCGTAAAGCAGTACACGGGCCAGGAAAGACTTGGCGGCTTCCTGGCTAACCTTTCCTTTGGAATCAGCAGGAATATTCTTTTCCTGAGGCAACATCGGAATAGCCTTTTCCAGGTCGGAAATAATGAATGCAGCGACTTCGTAACGGCTCTTGCGTGGACCGTAAAGCACTTCATCGTTGACGTCAAGTACATGATCGACAATGGGCACACCACCAAAGATACGTAACAGATAGAAATGCTGCCATGCACGGAAGAAGTAAGCCGTACCTACCGACTGGGCAATTTCTGCCTGATCGCCTGTATATTCTGCCGCCTTCTGCAACAGAATGTTACAAGTACGGATATGACTGTACGGTTTATCCCACTGATAGTTGCTTTCAGGAGCCGAACCGCCTCCATTACTACCCAATCCGGAAATATCCAGATTGCGGTCCATGCTGTCATAATTTGCCTGATTGTTGTAATTCTTCCACGCTTCTACATTGTAAAGCGCATTGGCAGCCTGCTCAAAATGCTCCGGTGTTTTGAAGACGATAGCTTCCGTACCCTGTGACAAGGGTTCCTTATTCAGGAAATCGCTACATGCCGTCAAAGACAAGGTCATAGCCGAAGCCAGAAATATCTTGTTCAATATTGTTTTCATATTTCAAGTTTTAAGAATTTAGTTAGAAAGTTACGTCCACACCAAAAGTCAACAAACGGCTGAAGGGGAACGTGTTGTTTGAAGCCTCACCATTTTCCGGGTCATAACCATCTTTCACTTTGGTCCATTCCCACAGGTCATCGCCCGAGAAGTAAACCCGCACCTTGTTCAGTCCGGCCTTGGCAATCCATTGTTTGGGAAGCGAATAACCTACTACCAAAGATTTCAGACGGATGTAACGGTTGTTCTGTACGCTGGCATCCACGTTGTTATAGTTGAACTTGTTGAAGTTCTGGTCACGCGAAATAATCGGATATTCAGCATCTGTATAATCAGGCGTCCATGTCTTGTTCAGGAAGGTACTGTTCTGCAGCGTGTAATTTGTTACAAACGGAGCATAGACATTACCCGTTCTCAGAATATTCTGCTTACCTACACCCTGGAAGAAGGCTGAAAAGTCAATACCTTTCCACTCAAGACCCAACTTAATACCGAATGTCAGACGCGGAGCGGCATCACCGGCATAATACAGGTCCTCGGTCGTAATGGCACCATCACCATTCAAGTCTACATAGCGGCGGGCACCCGGACGCAAGCGGTTGGTACCTGTTTCGGACGGAGCCGGCAGGATGTTGTTAGCTTTAGGGCCTGTGCGATCGGCATTCCAGTAATACATTTCATAGTAAGCGTCCACTTCTTCCTGAGTCTGGAAGATTCCGTCTGTCTGATATACATAGATAGCATTCAACGGTCTGCCAACCAAACGGTTCGTGTTCTTACCCGGATCGGGCACGTTTTCATTGTTTGTCAACTCCAGCAATTCAGTAGATGCATCGGCCAACGAAGCACCGATGTTGTATCTTACCTGTCCAATCTGGTCGTTCCAGTTCAAGGCTATTTCCCAACCTTTGGTACGCAACTTACCGTTGTTGGTTTTCGGAGCAGATGCACCTAATACAGAAGGATACGTTACGTCGATGAACATACCATCGTTGGTCTTCACAAAGTAATCGAACGAACCTCTCAACCGATTGCTCAACACAGCAAAGTCAACACCTGCATTGTGGCTGTAAATGGTTTCCCAAGTACGTTGGTCTGAAGTCATGTTGGCCACCCACAACGAAGTATGTTGAGTAGCTGTAGTGCCAAACAACGTAGTACCGGTACTAATAGTAGAAAAGCGTTCGTAATTGTCGATACCGTTCACATTACCGGTCTTACCGTAATTGTAACGCACTTTCAAGTCATCCAGCCAGTTGATGTCCTTCAGGAAATTCTCCCGTGAGATTCTCCAGAAGCCGGAAACAGAATAGAAGTTCTTCCAACGTTGCTCTTTGGAGAGTTTCGACGAACCGTCACGACGTGCCAACACTTCTACCGAGTACTTGTCATCGTAGATATAGTTCAGACGTCCCAAGTAGGAAACAAAACCCCATGAGCTCTGTCCACCACCAGCCGACTTGGTAGCTCCGTCAATCCATACATCCAAATCCGTCAGACCAGATCCCGGATAGAGAGGGCCCATACCACGTGAAGCGGTCACTTTCTTATAACTTTCCTGTTCGGCCGTCATACCCAACATGGCAGACAAACTGTGAACTTCGGCAAATGTGCGCTCATAGTTGGCATAACCTCCCAAAGTCACATTCTCCCAACGTTCCATCTTTTCTTCCAGCGAACCGGGTCCCTGCTTGTTTCCGGTCTGTGTACCTACCCAGTCGTAATACTGCACCTTATTCTTGGCAGTCTGTGTGGCACGCTGAGCCAGTTTATAATTACCCGTAGCAGAGAAAGAAAGACCCTGTACCCATTTGTTGAGGTCGAGCGTCACCTTGCCGTTGGCACGGAAGTTGGTAAACGAGTTCTTTATCTGTCCACCCTGTGTCAAACCACCAACCGGGTTACGGTTTCCACTAAATGTATCGTAAGCATCGCCGTTCTGGTTATATACAGGCCAGAACCAAGGATCGAACCAACCCGCACCGACATCGGTCGAAGGAGTGGTAATGTCGCGCTTCTCATACGACATGCCGGTCTCGAACTTCAGGAAATCGTAAGCCTTATAATCCATGTTCAGTCGGGCACCGTATTTTTTCTCACCATCTTCGGCTATCTTCAACTGCGAATTGGCATCCGAATAGCTCAACGAAGCATAGTATCCGAATTTGTCGTCTGCACCGGAGATGGTCACTGCGTGACGTTGTGAAGTAGCACTACCATACAATACATCCTGCATATAGACATTCGGATCCCAGCGCTCTACCTTGTCGCCGTTCTGCAAAGTCAGTACCCGGCCTGCACGCAGGGCGTTGAACAGTGTCTCCCCTTTATATACAACCGGATTACCAGTTGTCGGATCTACATCCGAAGCATCCAGTGTCGGTCCTCCAAACGAATTGAATATCCACCAGTTGATGTTCTTATGTACTTCCTCCGGCGTACTCAGGCTGGGATTTGCAGCTATCGCATCGTAGTATTGAGCCTGATAGAACATGTCCAGCCATTCACTGTTGGTCGTAAACGAAGGCTGAATACCGGTAATAGAACGGCTGATGGCGCCATTATAAGTCACCTGCGCCTTGCCTTTCTTTCCACGTTTCGTAGTAACCAACACAACACCCGAAGCAGAACGGGCACCGTAGATGGCGGCCGAAGCGTCCTTCAACACAGAGATGTTCTCAATATCATTGGCATTCATGGCATTCAAGTCATCCAACGAACCGGACATACCGTCAATGATCACCAACGGATTACCATCACCGTTGATAGAAACATCACCACGAATCTTCATAGAAGCATTCTCACTACCCGGACGGCTGGACGTACGCGTAATGACCAGTCCCGGAACCTCGCCCTGCAAAGCTACAGTAGCATTGGTAATACCTTTATTGCTGAAAGCCTCTTCACCTTTTACCTGTGTGATGGCACTCGTCAGTGATGCCTTCTTCTGCGTACCGTAACCTACTACTACCACTTCTTCCAGCAATTCGGAATCTTCCTGCAAGGTTACATTATAATCGTTTTGAGCACCGACCTTGATCTCCACTGTCTGGTAACCGATGTAAGAGATAACCAACGTGCCCGAAGCATTGTTCAGCGTAAAGTTACCGTCAATGTCGGTTATCACACCAATTGTTGTTCCTTTCACCATCACGTTGGCACCAATGACCGGTTCGCCGTTTTTATCCAGAACTTTACCTTTCACGGTCTTTCCGCTTTGCTGTACTTCCTGTACCACTTCTACCGCCGCACGTACCTGCGATGCGGGATATAGGGAGGCCGCACACAAGGCGGCAACCCATATAAATTTCTTTCTCATGATGTAAAAACGTATTTTTATGTATTCGTATTAGATTTACTCTTCTGCACCATAGACATTCAAGTCTGCCAACATGGCTTGCGAACCCGTACCTTTGTGTTCGGTACCGAAGTACACCTTAATATATCGGGCACGGGGCGTTGTAGGCAAGCCGCAAGACTGAGGCACGTCGGTATTGGGATCGAAAGCAAAATCACCATGATCGGTCCACTGCCAACTGTCCGGATTGCTGGGATCGGTCGCACCGGCTTCCGTACAAGTATAGATATGCTGTCCTTTCTGTCCACGGGCATCTCCCTGACGACGGATCAGTTCCACGCTGGCAACGGTTACTTCCTTACCCATATCCAGAATGAACCAATGCGGATAGTTGGTAGCCACTTTCCAGGAAGCATGCCAATAAGTATTCAGACTGCTGTCTATCATCGAAACTACACGTCCGTTCTTCAGGCCGTCTTTATCGCCTTCGCCCTGTGCTTCCTGAGAGCTGTAGCCGATAGTTGCGTCATTCGAATTTTCATTATAACCGGGGAAACTCCATAAAGAACGGTCTATCTTGACTGCCGGTATCGGTGTAATCGTCTTCTCAATCGGTTCGGAAGCATTCTCGTACTCGTCTTCTGCACTGACTCTGACCACGCACTCACCCTGCAAGAATTCGTTGTTACTGTCCATCAGCATCACCAGCTGTGTGCCTTCGCTGTTGGCTGGCACCTCGAACTTAGTGCTTCCTGCCTTGCTGGCATCACTTGCCTGATGGTATTCCAATGCTATCAGTACCGTCGTATTGAACTCATTCTTATAGTTCACCAATGTACCGCCCAATACCGGACTCAGTGTAATGGTCTTCACCACTTCCAGATAAGCCGGAGCACCGGGAGCAAACGATACTTCTACCGCACCGGCATTGTTCCCTTTCACTGAGCAGGCATACAACGAAAACTTGCATTCGTCCGTACTGGCAAATCCTTTCACGGTGGCAGTCGAAGGTTTGTCTTTTGCTACCAGCACATACTTCTCTTCACCTTTGGAGTCGGTGTAAGAAATCTTGGTGTACATGAAGCTGGGGCTGTCGGGATTGGTCCAGCTCAAGGTAACCTCACCCGGACCGGCAACTGCCTGCACATTAGTGACCTGAGCAGGAGCCGAATTGTCAATCGTAATCCGTCCCTCCTCATCATTGCAGGAATAGAAAACGGATGCCACACAAGTGGCAAACAGGAAAAGAAGCAGACTTCTTACCTGTAGCAGATTCAATGATCCATTTTTCATAAACAATAAAATTAAATTAGATTTATGTTATTAACTCAATTCTTGCGACATCAGCCGACCGAAGTCTTTTTTCAGATACATTGTCTGATATACTCGCGTACCGTCTTACGTCCCAGACGCAAATGGTTTTCCACCGTACGGATGGAAAGTTGCAATTCGGCAGCAATCTCGGGAACATCTTTGTCCTGGAAGCGTTTCATAGCATACACTTTCCGACGTTGTTCCGAAAGCTTGTTTAAGGTGTATCGTTCCAAGGTCAACAAATCTTTCACCACTACACGGCTTTCTACATCTTCAACCGACGTCGGACAGCAGTCATATATATAAGAGGTATATTCCTGCTTCAGCCCACTACGACGCCAATAGTCCACCAGCAGATTGGAAGCAATGGTAAAGATGAAACTCTTCACCGTCTCGGGACGAAGCATCGGTTTGTAGTCGAGCAGACGCAGGAAGACGTCCTGAGTCAGGTCGCGAGCAGTCTCCCAGTCGTCTATCCTATTAAATAGGTAGGCATGCACAGGCCGTGAATATTGCCGGTAGGAGTTGGCAATAAGTTCGTTGGATGTGGTTTTCATGTCTTCCATGATTCTTAGTTTTTGTAGGTTCAAATTATACGATTCATCGCGCCCTCTTTCCGAGGAGCTCAATGCAAAAATAGAATGAAACCGAGACATGAAAAACAAAAAGAAGGCGGAATACGTATCACGCATAAGCATGATACAACCTTAAGAATATATACTGATTATCAATAGTATACAACAGTATCACAAATGAGTGATACTCGACGAAAAAAGAGAAAAAGAAAAAAACAATAACCATTTGCAGCATTGCACACACCGTTTTGTAGAGACGCAAAATCTTGCGTCTCCCCGTGCGCAGCCTTTTAGTCTCTAACATGCATCTGAGAGCAAAGGAAATCAGGTGGCTGTGTCAAAACCAAGTGATGGTATCTGACTCCCCTCCTTCGAGAAGGAGGGGTGCCCAACGGGCGGGGTGGTAGGTTTTACGACACGCTGTATATTAACACTTTATGTTTTCACCTACCACCTCCCCCTTCGGGTACTCACCCCCTCTTACCTCCCCCGTTATCGGGGGAGAACAACCTTCCCGAAGGAGGAGAGTTTCTGATACTTTTGTTTTGCCCCCTTCGGGTGATGAAATGAAAAGAGTACAGATTAAGGGAACTCTTTCCTTTAGACACAGAGATTACGCAAAACTACACGGATTAATATTCATTTTCTTCCTCCGTGCTTTCCGCGTAATCCGTGCCTAAAATATCAAAATGCGTACCATCCCTTCATCGTAGGGGCAGCCCGCCCCTATTCATGTTTTACAAAGCTGTAAGTACCGGACTGGAGTTCCAGAATCACCCACCCGTCGCGACAAGTCAGCTGCTCCACACCACAACTGCCGGGGCGCAACTTCCGGCCGCCTTCGGTAAGGCTGTCAGCAGAATCTGCACGCAGGTAAAGCGTGGCCGTAGTGTTGGCAGGGATGCTGAACGAGTAGTGCACGCTGCCGTCGTCGGCCAACCGCCACTCACTGCGGATACGGCCGTAAAGGGAATCATAATATCCTTTGGCATACTTCATCTGTCCCGTCGAGTCGGGAGTGGGACGAAGCACAAAATGATGGAAGCCGGGCGAAGCCTCATCACACTGAATACCCAATGAATAGCCATACATCCAGGCGCCCACCGCCCCAAAGGAATAATGGTTGAAGGAGTTCATGCGATTGTTCTCGCCGAAACCGTCGGTGTGGGTGTACGAGTCGAGCCGTTCCCAGATGGTAGTGGCACCTTGCTCCACCGAATAAAGCCACGAAGGATAGGAAGTCTGTTGCAACAGGCGGTAGGCCACGTCATCGTACCCACCGTCCGAAAGTGCCTTACAAATCCAGGCGGTTCCGATGAAGCCCGTCATCAGCGAATAGGATGGACACTGCCGACCGTTGTCCGCCACATTGGCACGGCTGACGGTATGCGCCAGGTTCGCAGCGAAGCGAGTCTTCAAGCTGTCTTCCACCAATCCGAAAGCCAGCGGCAGCACGTACGAGGTCTGTATATCTACCGCCTGCCCTTTGGCAGGACCGTCAGCACCGGAAGCGATGGTCTTGCCTGTCTCAGGGCAGATGTAGATGCGACGGAAGAAGTCGAGCCGTTCTTTGTAAAGCGAACGGAAACGTTCCGCGTCGACCTCACGCCCCAACAGGGCAGCCACCTTCGACATGATTTCCAAATCGTAGAGGAAGTAAGCCTCCCACATCAGGGTCTTGTCGTTTTTGTTGTCCTCGGGACCGAGCCAGTCGCCCAGGTTGCCCCACACCTTTTCCTGTACCAGCACGCCAGTTTGCGGATCGATGTTCTTGGCTAGCACATAGTCGATGTAGCGACACATGGCCTCGTAGTGTTCGGCCAGCAGGGCGCGGTCGCCATACTGCCGGTAGACCTCCCAGGGCACGGTGATACCCGCGCTACCCCACAGCAATCCTCCGAAGCCTACTCCCATCGGTGCCACGTCGGGGAAGCGACCATCCTCGCGCTGCACGTCGCGCATGGCGCGGAGGTAACGGCGCAGGAACTGTCCCGCATCCGTCAGGTAAGTGGACGTGCGCGAAAAGACAGAGATGTCACCTGCCCACCCCATACGCTCATTGCGCTGCGGACAGTCGGTAGGGATGGAAAGGAAATTGGCGTAAGTGGACCATACGATATTCTGCCACAGGCGGTTGACCTTTTCATTCGAAGTTTCGTAGTGGGAAGTCAGACGGTCTACCGAACTGAGCACCACGCCACGGACAGCCTCCACAGGCAGTGCCCGGTCGATGCCGGTAATCTCCACATAGCGGTAACCGTGGAAGGTAAAACGAGGCGCGATGATTTCCCGTCCGCCACGGGTGGTGTAAAGATCCTGCGCCATGGCTGCCCGGATGTTTTCGAGCATCATCAGGCCCGTGTTTCCGGCATAACGGGGCAGGTCGGGATATTTCACCTCGGCAAAGCGCAGGCAGATTTGTCGTCCGGGCTCCATTCCCTCCAGCGTAATTTCGGGCACGCCGGCCATATTCTGCCCCATGTCGTAGACGAAGACACCCGGCCGCACCTCTTCTACCGAGCGTGCCGTCAGTTTCCGCACTGCTTTCACCGTCTGCCCGTACTGGGCTACGAGCTGGAAGCGGGAATAGTCGTCCACACGCGGTGTGTTGCCCCCGCCCACGGTGCTGACGTTGCCCGCCGTCACTACTTCGACCGCAGGCTGCCAGGCTGAGTCGTCGTAACCGGCCCGTGCCCAACCTTCGACCGCCTTCTCACGGGTAGCGTCGTAGACTTCACCTTGGAAGAAGCTGCCGTAAATCACCGGCCCGTCGGTAAAGCACTTCCAGGTGTCGGGTGAGGTGACGATGCGTTGCTCGGTACCGTCGTCGTAGGTCAGAACAAGTTGTGCCAGCAGCGACTGACGGTCGCCAAAGAAGTTCCAGTTCTCACCCGTATAGGTGGCTCCTCCGCTCCACCAGCCCTCAGCCAATATGGCACCTAAGGCATTCCGGCCTTCGGCCAGCAGGGAAGTAACGTCGTAAATCTGATAGAGATGGGTCTTGTTGTATTGCGTCATGCCGGGATTGAAGTAATCGTTGCCAACGCGTTGGCCGTTCAGGTAGATTTCGTAGATACCCCGTGCCGTGACACACAGGCGTGCCTTGCTGACCTTCGCCCGTCGGGTGCTGAACTCCGTACGCAGCATGGGCGCGGCATTGCGGCTGGGATTCACCAGATAATAGCCGTGTGCCGACTGCTCCAGTCGCTCCTGTTCCATCTTCACCAAAGCCAGACGGTTCTCGGGACTGCGGAAGTTACAGATTTCGATGTTTGCTTCCTCCAGGTCTGTCGGACGGCCAACGCTGAACCCGACATCGCCCACCACCGGAAAAGCGATGAAGTCACCACCCCGCCCCAACGGATTGAGATTTTCCTCACCCAAAAGTGTATCGCCCTTATAGAAACGGGTAAAGCCCAAATCGGAATAGAGGGTAAAATGCTGGAAGGCATGCATCCGGCTTTTATCAAGCACAGTAAGCGGTATTTCAAAAGAACGGAGAGGAACGTCCGCACGGTCGGCAACAGCGTACCCTGCCCGATAGACATTCAGACGGGCGGCACGGCCGGAGTCTAATGGCGCAAGGTCGAACTCTACCTTTATATAAGAACTGTCACGCCCGTTCTCCAAGTGCTCCAGATTCATGTTGGCATCCATCAGCCGGCGGTCGTTGGCACCGTACACGAAAGCCAACTTGCGCGAAGCGGCTCCCTCGCGCAGGCGGAAAGTGAGGTTAAGCTTGAATACAGGCAGGTAAGGCGAATAAAACATCCGGTCATCGTCTCCCCCACCAATCCAGCGGGCTCCTCCCCAGCCTTCCACGCCGTCCGTGGTGAGCAGGCTGGTTTCGAAGTGGGAAGTCTGTTGCAGGCGCCGGCCTTCGCTGTCCCACACCGTCACCTGCCAGTCGTAACGCGTCAGTGGTTTCAACGTTTTTCCCTTATATTCAATGTTCTGCGAACGGCTATCTTTCACCCAACCCGAGTTCCACACCAATGTGCCATGCTCATCGGTCACTTCCAGTTGGTAAGCCACCTGCCGCAGTCCGCGCACGGTGCTGTCGCCCACCATACGCCATCCGAAACGCGGACAGCTTACATCGACAGCCAACGGCATTTCCACATATTCCACGCTCATTCCTTCCAGCCGCGGAACGCGTTCATCGGCACAGACACCTGCTGGCAACAGGCAGAACAATAGTCCCAGAAACATCGGGAAGAAGATTTTCCAGCTCATAAAGCAAACAATTTATCAGTTTTTGTTTTCCATAGAGGCATCCCTCTGTAGTTCACTTTACAAATATAAGCAATCGGAATTGAAAAATGAAAGAAAAAACATGGTGAAACGTATCTGTGTTGTCCTGAAATAGGTTGACTCCTATAGCCTCAATTTATGTAATGAAAATGGAAAAAGAGAATCAATTGACAAGAGCACTGAATGACGCAGAGCGTTGTTCCATTGTATGTGAGGTATTATCAGGTAAGATAACTCGTGCCGGTGCGATAAAAAAATATCGAATCGGTGGAGTCACACTTTATCGCTGGATTCGTAAATTTGCATAAGCAAGTTTGCTAGAAATGGAATCACAGAAAAAGAAAGTAACTACACAGAAGAAAGAAAGTCCGCAGGAAGAACTTATCCGCCTGCGTGAAGAATTGCGTGTAACCAAAGCCAAGGCATCCTTGTATGAGGAAATCGTCTCTCTGGCCGGTGAAAAGTATGGCATTGACCTGCTAAAAAACTTTGGTCCCAAGCAGTAGAATCACTTGCAGCAAAGTCTTCGGAATACACCGTATCCGAACTTTGTTCTCTGCTTGGGAAAACAAAGCAAGCCTATTATAAACATAAACGCTTCCAGAACCGTAAGCTTCTGGAAGAGCATATTGTCGTCGAGTTTGCCCGGGATATGCGTTCCCGTGATCCCGGCATCGGCTGCGGGAAGATCTGGTACA
>CDZD01038373.1_pt1 | contig 78445 bp, 96 predicted proteins | sample 554771 | NCBI WGS metagenome assembly CDZD01 (sample SAMEA3182069, study PRJEB8094) | gut metagenome | biome: human; feature: gut; material: Stool; isolation source: human stools | place: Canada | collected 2011-11-08
ATATTATATTATATTATATATAAGTATAGATCTATAGATAAGAATAGATAGTATATGAAATAGGGGGTATGGGGGAAAGAACAAAAAAAGGGTGCTTTCAATTTGCACCCTCTTTACTTGGTTAAACATATCTCATTTCAGAGATACGGATATTGAGCAATGGTAGTATTTTGTTTGATCTCCAAAAACAACAGGTATCATAAAGCCTATTTCCTGATCGCCACGCTTCTTTATCCAGCCCTTATTGTATAGTGACATATCCAAATCTATATAGTCAATAGGGGCAACGCTTCTTACGAGTTTCGTTTCTGGGGCTATCGGTGTTTGTCCTTTTGATCCGTCCTTGTTGATCATCTGTGTATCTTCAAATAGGACTGGAAGAGATTCACCCTCCATAACCATTAGGAACTTATCCCAATCAACCAAAACAACCTCATTCGTCTTGTTCTCTATAGACAATTCGCAGAAGTAGTTTAGTGAATTGAAGCGGAATGATATTTTTACGCTGTCATTTTCCATTGAAAGCGTATCACTCTGGTAGGGCTTTTCCAATCTCAAAAAGCACCCGGCATTTTTCACTTGCGAAAATCCGACAACAGGGATGATCGCAAAGAGCATGAGTATAAGTTTTCTCATTTTGATTCTGTTTTGTTGTTCTCAAACATACTTCCAAATCCGGTAAGTAGCCATCTGGCGTTTACACCATACTCTCTAACCATAGGTTGTAGCCACGATAACTGAAACCATCCACGATCCAAATCTTTGCGCTGGGCAATGAAATTCCGTCTGTCTATGTTATTCAGTCGGCAATATGTATTCACTCCACGAATCTTCTTCATGGCTATTATCGCATCAAGTGCAGTATAAAAACGCTCCATTATTTGTTTGCTCACAGCCGTATTCATAGGATGTTATACTTCAAATAATCAATATCGGCTTTCAGATGCTCCAGAAACTCCGTGCCAGTGTTTTCTATCCTTGCTTTGATTATCGCATTGCTAAGGGCTTCTTGCGCTTCCAGAATTGCATCTACATTAACCGTGTTCCCATTCACATAATCGGTGAAACTCTGTTTGTACAGGTCGATCACCATTCTACTAAAATTTTCCATATCAATAACTATTTAACAGACATACAAAGCAAAACCTTGTACACTCCGTAAATATCTTCAAATGCAACCTCAAAGGGTGCAAAGATAGGATCTTGATTAATAGATACACACTTTACATACCCCTCTTTTTCAGCAGGAACGAGTATCTTAATCACAGTACCGTTACAGGTATCAAGCACATACACCTTTCCCCATTCGATAAAAGCCCTTTCGTTTATCCTCTTTATGAAGATCCGGCTACCGTTGGGATATTCAGGCGACATACTATCACCTGATACGGTCATAGCGAAGTCCACGCCACGGATCGGAGATACTACCTTTTCACAATCGCTTTCCTTGACTGATACAACGAAGTCATTCAAGCTGCCTCCTTGTGCGGACACTGGAAGAAGTAGAACCATCTTTGCAGTCTCTTCCGTTGCATCTTTCTGGTTGCGCTCTTTGGGATGCTCTTCTTTCGGAGTGTACAGAGTTTCCTCACTTTCTCCGTTATTCAGCATTATCCCAACTCCAGACTTTAGCCACGCTATGTTTAGTTCCGGGTAAACCTCACTTATTTTCTTCAATGTGTTTTCACGGATGCTATCACCTACTTTGTTCGCCCAACCGTTACTCATTCCGATTGAGATTTCAAATTTTTGCTGACCCAATCCCTTGTACCGAAGAAATTCCAGCAATCTATCTTTTGTTTCGCTCATTTTACCGACTTTAATTCTAATTTGATAATCAATAACTTATAATTCCCTCGCAAATTTCTTAGAAAAAAACTCCGTAATTATTTGCTTTATTAGAATTATTCTCCGTATATTTGCGGTGTAATCAATGTTATTACAGGGCAAATATATGAAAAATGTGTTTGCCAAACGCTAATTTACTGGGTAAAAATATGGAAAAAAGTAAGTTCAGACAGATTTATGACGCTCTTCCGGCAAAAGCACCCGTAGCTCCGAAAACGGCTTTTGTAAAAGAAGTTGCGGAGTTATGCAAAGTTTCAGAGAAAACTGTACGCTGTTGGTTGGCAGGAGCGCAAAAGCCGGATGCTTTGAAAATTTCCCTGCTTTCCCAAAAGTTAGGCGTACCAGAAAACGAATTGTTCAACTAATCAAATGCAACACTGATTATGAAGTTTGAAACATTAATCAATTTGGCAGGATCGGTAATCTTCGGACTGCTTGGAATCACAGCCCTAATCGGGGCGATCTTCTTTGGCGCATGGTGGCATTTCGTCACATTCGTTATGTGCGCTTTGATGGCTTATGTGCTATACACTGATGATGAGTACGGCACTGAAAGCGTGTCTGCATTCTTCAAACGTATCAAAAGCAAGTAATCATGCCTATCATTCTGGAATTATACGAACTGAAAAACCTATGCGCTGAAATGGCTGAACTGGGTGCGGCAAATTACGCAAAGCGTATCGCCCCGGCAAATGACCTTATTTCACAGCGTGAGGCATACAGGGAGTTTCAGGAGTGCCGGGTTAAGAAGTGGGTACAAAGAGGTACGGTATCTACTACTCGTGGCGGTGCTTCCATACGCTCCAAAGTTCTTTATTCCAGAGCGGAATTACTGGCTGCTGATAAATCGGAAAAACTTAACACTTTAATAAACAAGTAAAATGAGAACAATTAAGTTGGAATGTTTGACCCTAAACAATTTTAAGGGAATCCGTTACCTTACGTTGGACTTCACCAATGCGGAAACGTGGATATATGGTGAGAACGGTACAGGTAAGACAACGGTATGTGATGCCTTTTCGTGGCTTCTTTTCGGAAAGGATAGCAAAGGCAGATCCGATAGTAATTTCAACATTAAGACGTTGGATGAAAACGGAAAGCCTATCTTGAAGATAGAGCATTATGTTAGTGGTTTGCTTTCGGTAGATGGAAAGTCGGTGAAGTTACAGCGTAGGTATGTGGAGAAGTGGGTAAAACCTCGTGGAACTACAGAAGAAACGCTGAAAAACCACCAGACAGAGTTTTATGTGAATGATGTGAAACTGGCTACCAAACAGGAATACGATAGTACGGTAGCTTCCATTTTGCCGGAAGATGTTTCACGGATGATCACCAATCCGTTTTATTTCACCTCTCTTAATCCCGAAATACAGAAAAGTATGCTGCTTGACATGGCAGGCGATGTGACGGATGAAGATGTGGCAGGATTGAAGCCGGAGTATGTGGAACTGCTTGCGCAGTTATCCGGCAAGTCGCTGGCTCAATACTCCAAAGAGATAGCCTCACGGAAAAAGGCGATCAAGGATGAGTTGTTGGTGATACCGTCCAACATTGAGACTGCAAACAGGTTGAAGCCGGAAGAAGAGGATTGGGTGGCTTTGGATGCCGAACTAACGGAAAAGCGCACGAAGAAAGCCGAACTGGAAGCCTCTTTGTCTGATAAATCCAAATTGGTAGAGGAAGAGTACAAGCGGAAAGCCAATATCCAAAAGACTATCGGAGAAAAGCGGATTTCCCTTACCCAAAAGGAGAATGAGTTGAGGGCAACAGCCGACAAAGGTCGCAATGATGTTTCATTGAAGATCCGTGATATGGAATACAAGCTGAAACTACATGAGGGGGATTTGGTGCGGAAGCGCAACGAAATATCCTCTTATGAGGCACAAATCCAGAGAATGAACACGGAACTTGATACGTTTCGTGGGCAATACAGGCAGATAAGCCAAGAGCAACTGACATACCCGGAGGGTGCTTTCGTATGCCCTACTTGCCATAGACAGCTTGAAGCGGATGATATTGCCGCCAAACAGCACGAAATGGAGGCTAATTTCAACCAAAGCAAATCTGCAAGGCTACAGGCTAATTCCACGAAAGGAAAAGGTATCAAATCCTCTCTGGAAGAAACAAAGAAAAAACGTGAGGATGCTTTGGCTAAGGTTGCTGAACTGGAGGCAATGATTGAACAAATCAAGGCAGATATTGAGGCTCAAAAGGCAAGTATGCCGGAAAGCGTGGATGTGCGCCAACTGATAGAATCTGATTCCGATTGCATTGCCATTCGCAATGAGATTGCGGAATTGGAAAACCAGCTTACAATGGAAGCAAAGCCAGTAGATACTACAGATCTCAAAGACGGTATCAAGGTGCTTGACAGTGCCATTTCCGAACTGGTTAAGAGGCTTGCAAAGCGTGAAGCCATAGAACGGGCTGATAAGGAGATTGCAACGCTGGAAGAAAAGCGTATTGCCAACAATCAGGCACTTGCCGATCTGGAGAAAACAGAGTTTGTTATGCTGGATTTCCAAAAGGCAAAGGATAATGAGCTTATGAAGCGCATTAATGGAATGTTCCAGATTGTTTCTTTCTCATTCGTGAATGAGCAACTTAACGGAGGTGAGAAACTGACTTGCGTATGCACTATAGACGGTGTTCCTTATCCAGATCTGAATGATGCAAAGAAACTTAATGCCGGATTGGATATTATCAATGCCATGTGCAAAGTGAAAGGCATATCCGCACCTATCTTCATTGATAACAGGGAGCGTGTGAATGAGATCATACCAACCATTTCACAGGTTATTAATCTGGTGGTTAGCCATGACAAAGAATTAACCATTAAATAATCAATTATGAACGGATGCTGTACAACAGACTTTCAAAAGAAAGTTTCAGAGTTTATTTCTTCTGCTACTTGCATGGTGGCGAAAGATAACAACAACAAACGAGCAATTATTGTAATTGCGGTAGAAGAAAACGAAAAAGGAGATAATGCGAATACACAAGTTCTTGCCGCTGGTACGGAAGAAAAGTTGGTATATGCGATAGCCCAATTTGCAATTAGAAACGAACCAAGAGGTTTGTTTAATAGGGCTATTAAGTTTTTGAATTTTATGAAGTTATCTAAAATATTCGGGAAATGACACAAGTAACAACAGCGGTGGCGACTGCAAACAGTGGAGCGGTTGCCGCAAAGAAAACAAAGGGCGTGGATCTTCTGAAACAGATGCTTAACGCACCCTCTGTAATGGAACAATTCAAGAATGCCTTGCAAAAGAACGCTTCTACTTTCGTGGCTTCTGTGATTGACTTGTACAACAGTGATTCCAAGTTACAGTTATGCGAGCCAAAACAGGTAGTAATGGAGGCTCTGAAAGCTGCTGTATTACACTTGCCTATCAACAAGGCTCTGGGCTATGCCTTTATCATTCCTTTCAACAATAGCAAGAGAGTTGATGATCTGGATGAGAACGGAAAACCAAAGATCGGACGTGACGGTAAGACACTACAGAAGTGGGTTAAGGTCTATGAGCCTACTTTCCAGATAGGCTACAAAGGACTTATCCAGTTGGCTTTGAGATCCGGGCAATACAAAACAATCAATGCTGATGTAGTCTATGATGGCGAATTGCGCAAGGTGAATAGGCTTACTGGAGAAATAGCCTTTGACGGTGAAAGGAAGTCTGATAAGGTGATCGGTTACTTCTGCTACTTCGAGTTGATCAACGGGTTTGCAAAAACCTTGTATATGACAACCGAACAAATGGCTACCCACGCAAAGAGGTATTCTAAGGCTTTGAAGAACGACGAAAAGGCTACTGTTGAGCATCTGTTGAGCCTTTCAAATCTTCCGGTATCTCCAGATAGTACGGCTGTAGGCTGGATGGGTAACTTTCACGGAATGGCTATCAAGACGGTTATACGCAATTTACTTAGTAAATACGGGTATCTGTCTATTGAAATGCAGAATGCTATCACAAGCGACTATGAGGGCGAATACACAGATTTCCGTGATAATCTGATTCAGGACAATGCCAACAAACAGGTATTGGATATGACGGATGCGACCTATGAAGAGGTTGCGACCGAAAGTAACGCTAATCCAAATGCGGCAAATGAGCCGGACTATTAACGGAGTGTGATATGGTTTTGAAAGTGTTAGGATCAAGTAGTCAGGGTAACTGCTACATTCTGGAGAATAAGAATGAGGCACTTATCATTGAGGCTGGAGTAAGATTTATTGAGGTGAAAAAGGCTCTGGGCTTCGATATACGCAAAGTGTCTGGCTGCTTGATCACGCACCAACATAACGATCACGCAAAATACATTAAGGCAATGGTGGAAAGTGGATTCCCAACGCTGGCACTGGAAGAGGTTTGGACTGCAAAGGGGGTTACTGGAAGCCGTGCCTATTGTATTGAGCGTGGAAAGGGCTACAGGTTTGGAAGATTCAAGGTGCTGCCATTCGATGCTTGCCACGATGTGCCTTGTGTCGGCTACCTGATAGACCACCCGGAAACAGGGCGTATAATGTTCCTTACGGATAGTTGTATGTGTGAGTATGTGTTTCCCGGATTAAACCAAGTTATGATAGAGTGCAATTACTCTGATGCAAAGCTGGTGGAGGCTATCAATGCCGGGCGTACACTTCCCTCACAGCGTGAACGCCTGATGACTTCACACATGGAGCTAAATACTTGCAAAGGGTTCTTATGTGCCAATGACCTTACCAATGTGGCAAACATTGTCCTGCTTCACTTATCCGACAACAATAGCGATGAAAAGAACTTTGTTTCGGAGATAGAAAGGCAGACTGGAAAGGTGGTTTATGCGGCACATACTGGACTTGAAATAGAACTGGATAGGATTTAGGTATGGCAAAACTTCTGGTAGAGAAAAGAAACGGGCTGTTTAACCTCAAACCTCTTTATGAATGGTTCAAACATCAATTAGATGGGATGTATCGGATAGAGGTTAAAAGGGTGAGAAAACCACGATCAAACGACCAAAACGGGTGGTTGTGGGGGTGTATCTACCCGATGCTTTTAGATGCTCTTCTGGATGCCGGATATGAGTTTGTAAGCGTGGAGCAAGTGCATGAGTTCTTTAAGGCTCAAATGACTTCTGACAAAGTGGTAAACAAACACACGGGCGAAATCCTGACTTTCCCCGGCTCTACAGCCACTATGGACACGCTTACTTTCTCCACCTATTGCGAAAAGCTAAGGGAGTACGGAAGAGAGTTTCTGAATGTGGAAATACCCGATCCTGATAAATACTGGAAGTGCAATGAAAAGAATACCCAACGGTGTAGTTTCGGAACTGATCCGACTTCTGCCAGTGCTGATTGAAAACATTCCACCCGGACGGAGTACCAGAGTGGATAATGCGATAAGATTAACTAAAAAACTGATTGTCAAACTAAAAACATTGAAAGATGAAAATTCAAATTGAAAAGGAGAAAGTACAAGCCGCCTATAAAGATGCTTGTGATGGTGTAAAGGAAATGCTGATTAAGATGTTCGGCAAAGAAGTCTGTGAGGCTGCAAAACCGACACTTGACGATTACAAAACGATCAAGAGTTACGAAGATGCTTGTGAAGTGCTGGGGCTAACTCCGATCCTTTCGGAAAACAGAAACAAGGCTCTTTGCGCACAGTTTCCAGATCACTACGATTTTCGGCAAAATATGCCTAAGCACATTATAGCCCTTATGAAGCTGGAAATTATTAGCCGGGCTTTGTGGGGTAAAGACTTCCAGCCAAAGCCAGATGCAGAGGGTAAGGAAATTTATTGGTATCCGTGGTTTGCCTTATACACCAAAAAGGAAATGGAAGAAATGAGCGAAGAAAAACGTAAATCTCTGCGTGGTGCTCTGCTCGCTGGGAGTGCGGATTCTGGTGCGCATGCGGGTTTCGGTTATCTGCGTACGCATCTTCGCTCCTCGTACTCGAGTGCGAACATTGGTTTCCGCTTGTGCCAAGAAACGCCAGAGAAAGCGGAATACTTCGGAAAACAATTCATTGAGTTGTGGGCTGAATATCTGGCTTTCGGTTTCAAAGTTACAGGACACTTACAATAATTCATTAATCACTAAAATGTTTGTAGGATGAAAGATGTAATGTTAGCGGACACCCCGATTGAGGAACGGGCGCAAATCTTACGGGATAGTTGCGATAAGATTGTTGAGAAGTGCTACACCCGGAAATTCGACACGAAAGAAACGAATGAAAAACGTGCTGAACTTGCCAATGTTTCCATTCAGATTGCAGATCTGGAAGAGAAACTGGCAGAAGTCCGGGCTGACTTAAAAGGGCGTATAAAGCCACTTGCTGAACGCATGGGTAAGATCCGTGGCGAATTGAAAGCTGGTGGAGAATGGGTATCTGGAGAATGTTACCAGTTCTTAGATGCTGATGAGGGAAAAGTGGCTCTGTATGAGCCTAACGGTTACAAGATTGAAGAGCGTGATATGCGCCCGGAAGAAAGGACACGCACCATATTTCAGGGAATACGGGAAAATATGACGGTACAGATGTCTAAGACAGGTACAGATAACTAATGTTTAACTATTCAAAATTACCAAGATGGAAAGAAACGAAAAAGAGAACGGTTTGACCGTGAACATTGAGAACTACACAGGCGAAAAGCCTATTGAGATTGTGTACCGTGAGGGAGCTGCACCGAAATCGCCCAATCCGCTTGAAACCAAAGAGCCGGAGAAGATAGGTGTTAGTGGCGTTATCTCCACTCCGTTTGACTGGCTGGAGAAGCGTATAGGCACGATCGACCAGAAACGGGCGAATGTGAAAGTGGATCGTGAGAAAATGACGATCACCCTTACCGTGAATGAGGATGATTACTACACGAAAAACACTTTCGTTGGAAAGGTTGAGTTTTCAGAAGCCTTTGAAAAGTTCGGTATCAATGATGCCAGTTCCGGCTGGATTCCGGCAAAGCTGGGTCAGTTCCTGCGAATTAACCGTGTGCTGTTTGCCGACAAAGAAGAGTGCATGAAACTTGTTTCTCAACTCAAAAACTTTTCGGCTAAGGCAAAGGCTGAAATCCAGAAACAGCATGATCCGTCCGGCTCTATGGCTGATGTGTACCGTCAAGAGGTGGAAAGCAACTTGCCGAAGAGTTTCACTATCAATGTGGCTATCTTCAAGGGGACTGCAAAGACACCCATTGAGATAGAGTTTGACCACTATCTGAAAGACGGTGAAGTGCTGTTACAACTTGTTTCTCCGGGCGCAAATGAACTGACGGAAACCTACCGTGACAGTTGCATTGACGATGTTCTTACCAAGATCAAAGCCATTGCGCCAGACATTGCAATCATGGAAATCTAAATGTGTTTCGGGTGGGGGCTTTGTTCCCCACCCTTATAAGAAGTTCCACAATGGCAAGAAAGAAGAAAAATCCAATGCCTTTCGATACTGAATACTGGTTGAGCGATCCAGTATTGAAAGCACTGCCACTTGATGTTAAGGGGCTGTGGATTGATATGCTTTGCTATATGTGGGAAAGTGCGGATCGTGGCGTAATGGTTAAGCCTACAGGCGAAATATATACGCATGAGGAAATACTAAGGCTATTAGGAAAAGAAAGCTCCGTAGGTGAAAACTGGCTTGATATGCTGATAGAAAACGGTTTGTGCGGAGTTCGTGATGATGGTGCTGTATTCAGTAGGCGTATGGTTCGTGATGAGGCTATAAGGGAAAAGAGGCGTGAGGCTGGCAAGAAAGGCGGTGATGTTACAAAGGCTAAGGTTTTTGATGCAACGCCAGTACAACAGCCGCCTATGCAGAAGCCAGAAGAAAAGCCGGAAGAGCAAACCAAGCAGGGAACTGTAGGGGAACAACAGCCGGACTTATTCCCGGAAGAAAGCCCACCGCCATTAACCCCAGAACAGCAGGCAAAAGCGGAGAAAGCCAAGAAGTATAAATATGCCGAATTTGTCACCCTTACAAGGGATGAGTACGCAAAATTATGCGCCCAATACTCCGAAGAGGGGGCAAAGAGGATGATAGAAATACTTGATAACTACAAAGGTTCTAAAGGGAAGAAATACAGATCTGACTATAGGACTATATTAAATTGGGTAGTAGATAGATATAACGAAGAAATACAGAGAAATGGAAAAGCAATTAGCGGAAAGACTTCAAGCGATACTGGCAAGACAGGCAGCTACAGGGACACGCTTTAAGGTCGATATGTTTCCGCAAGAAACGATAGAAGAAATGCTGCGTATGTGCTACCAGTCGGAAGTGGAACGTAGAAGAGTAAAGTACATTGCCGATGATAGCACGCTGGAGAAAATCAAAAAGGCTGCAAAATGGCTTTGTGGTGATTACAAAGTAGGGCTGTTGCTCTATGGAAGTGTTGGTTCTGGTAAAACAACATTGGCAAAGGCAATATGCAACTTGATAGGTATTCTTTATGGTGGAAGTTCAATATCCGCTGAAAGAAGAGGTGTGTACCGTGTTTCGGCTCTGAATCTGGCTAAATCCGTAGTGGACGATCCGGCTTATTTCGCAAGGCTGAAAAACCAAGAGTTGCTGTTTATTGACGATGTGGGTACAGAGCCGGAAAGCGTGAAGAGTTGGGGTAACGAATTTTCACCAGTAACGGAACTGATCTATGCGAGATATGATAGGCAGTTGTTCACTATCGCAACTTCCAATCTGAATGATGAAGAGTTTGGCGAGCGTTACGGTGTTCGTATTGCTGATAGGATGGAAGAAATGTTTGAAAGACTGCATTACAAACAGAACAGCTACAGAAGATAAGGCTATGATTGAGTGGAATATATTAAGGGATAAAGCCCATGCCAATTCCGTAAGACACGGATTTTGGGAGAATAACCCAAGCGATCAACATTTCCTTTGTCTGGTTATCAGCGAACTTATGGAAGCTGTAGAAGCAGATAGAAAGGGCGATTACGCAGGCAAGGATATGAAGAAACTTTTTGAAGATGATTTAGCGTCTGGAGAAGATTTCAAAGGACTGTTTGAATCGCATTTGAAAGATACAGTAGAGGATGAGTTGGCAGATGCCGCAATTCGTTTGCTGGATCTTGCCGGAGCGCACAATCTGAACTTGAATAGATTATGCCTAAAGCACGTTGTTACTCCACGAAAGACTTTCACGGAAAACATCTTTGCCATAGTTAAAGATTTGGTGAATTACAAGTATTCGCAGGAAGAGCAAGTAAACTATGCTTTGCACCAGATACGGAGATTGTCAGAAATTATGGGATTTAATCTTGAATGGCACATAGAACAAAAGATTCGGTACAATGAAAGTAGAGAGGTCAAACACGGAAAAAAGTATTGAACATGAATACAAGTTTTGAAAGATGCGCCAACACCACGGATGAGTGGTACACTCCGAAATGGATCATTGATTCACTCGGTGAATTTGACCTTGATCCGTGTTCCCCTGAAAACCGATTGTGGGACACTGCCAAAAGGCATATAACGCCACAAGAGGACGGTTTGAAAACCTCGTGGGGGGGGGTAAGAGTATGGCTAAATCCCCCTTATTCACGCCCTCTAATAGAGCGGTTTGTGGAAAAGATGGTAGCAAACAACAATGGCATAGCATTGCTTTTCAACAGGTGCGACAGCAAGATGTTCCAAGATCTGATCTTCCCCAACGCAAGTGCCATACTGTTTGTTAGAGGCAGGATCAAGTTCTACAGACCAGACGGGACACAGGGCGATAGTCCGGGATGTGGAAGCGTTCTTATAGCATTTGGAGAAAGCAATGCCGAAGCTCTGGAGAAGTCAAATATACCGGGTAAATACATAAAACTGAAATGATGGACGAATTTGTAAAGACAGTACAGGAAATGAGAAAATACCAAAAGGAGTATTTCAAAACAAGGGATAAAGCTACCCTTGCTAAGTCAAAGGAATTGGAGCGGAAAGTGGATAATATGCTATCCAACTTAGCACCCAATATGCCTAATTTGTTTCAATAAGTGTGTTCAATAAACATATTTAGCAATGGAAAAGAAGAAAGTTATAGTTACCCTCTGCAAAAAGTTCCCGGCTACACACCCGAAAGCCGGAGTGCCTACAGGATTTGAAAGCAAGTTGAAAAATGGCACGAAGATCCACACTATACGGCACAATGCAAAAGGTGTATGGGATGAGCGTTACAAGGGCATTTCCTCTGGCAGAAAGTACCTATCTGTTAGGGAATGGACTGGCAGACCGTATAACTCCGAACAAAGGGAGTTTGCAAGGTATGAGGAAATAGGACTGCAACGCATAACAATGACTTATGACAGCAGCGATGCCGTGCCTCAAATCTGGATTGATGATAAGAGAGTGCCTATTGAAGTGGTAGCCAAGAATGACGGTTTGAGCGTTGAGGACTTCATTTCATGGTTCTTCACTAAGGATAATGTGTTTGAGGGTGTAGTTATTCATTTTACGGATTTTAGATACTAACAATATGAAGAAGATTTATAAATACAGGATTGAAGTAACGGATGATCAGAATATCGAAATGCCAGTTGGCGCAAAAATTCTGACGGTTCAAACTCAAAATGGTGTTCCTTGCATTTGGGCAATGGTTGATCCTAATGCTGAAAAAGAAAGAGTACATATCAGAGTACATGGTACAGGGCATACAATTCAAGACAGCGACAGGCTGGAATACATAGGTACTTTTCAAATGTACGGTGGTTCGCTTGTGTTTCATACTTTCAAGGTGTGCTGATATGGATAAGGAGCGGAAGATTGAGCGGATTAAGGAGCGTGGTTTTAAGGTTGTCACATTGGGCAAACATATCCGTGCTTCAAAGGGGAATGAGGTTTATTCCGGCTCTGTAAGTTATGTTTTTAGAATGATATTCGGTTATTGATATGGATAAGACTTGTGAAAATTGCTCCTATATGAAGCTATTGGAGATTAGAAAAGGCTATAAGGCTTATTGTTGTACGGCTCATTCCTATGTTAAGGGAGGAACACGCTATGAAGATCCGAAAGGTGTAATGCCACACTTCAAATGTAACTGTGGGAAATTCCGTAGCAGATATGAATAGAAATGAAGAGTTGAAAGAAAGTCTGGGCGAAGAGCTATGCGCATATTGCCCGTGGCGTAGAGGTGAAATAGACCATACCCCGGAAATAACGTGTGATGGTATGTTTTGCGATGATGCGCTGGAAGAGTTTCTGGAAGATAACAAAGAATACTTTGATAGCGATGAGTGACGATAGGCATTGTAGCGAATGTAAGCACTTCTGGAGTAATCCGAAAGTAGGTCAGATGTATTGCTGCAAGCTGGCTAAGAGAATAACAGCAAGAAAGAAACCATGTAAGTTTTACCAACAAAACAATAAGTAGAATGAAAAATAATGCAACAAAGAAAACGGATGTGTTCCTGATTGATCCACGAAACATAGTAGTGGAAGATGGCTTCAATGTCCGTAGAGATTTTGATCTGGATGAATTGAAAGAGCAAATCAAGGCGAAAGGGGTGCTGAATCCCTTAACCGTGATCGCTTTCAAGGATGAAAACGGTGATGAGAAATACAGGCTGGTAGATGGTGAACGCAGATTCCGTGCCACTATGATAGCCATTTCAGAGGGTGCGGATATTCCCTTTGTGAAAGCGTTGAAGCGACCGCCAACAATGAGCCGTGAGGATCTGTACATAGAGCAGATGATGAGGAATGAGGGAAAGCGTTTTACTGAATATGAATGCGCTTTGATGTTCCAGCGGTTCAAAGAAGAGTTCGGATATACACAGGTGGAGATAGCGGACAAATTCAAGAAGTCCCCGGCATATATCAGCAAGTGCCTTTCTCTTCTGGATCTTCCAAAGGAGTTGCAAGAGCGGATTATGAGAAATGAGCTATCCATAACAGCGGCAAGGGAGATTGCTTCAAGCTATGAAACGGAATCGGATCAAGTGAAAGCGGCTCAAAATGCTGTTAAGGCGGCAAAGGAACAAGGAAGAGAGACTGCAACCAACAGAGAGGTAACAGCCCACCTGAAAGAATCAAATGAGGCTAAGGCGGTAGCCAATGCCTTGCGTAGTATCTGGGCATATCTGGACGGTGAAAAGATGGTAGATGTGGATCGGCTGATTACGCTTCTGGATAAGGAACAAAGCCTATACCAAGCAATGAAACAATATAAAAAGATGTAAGTATGAAAGTATTATTTTTTGATTTGGAAACTACTGGCACTCTGGTAAATCGGCACGGCATTCACCAGATAAGCGGTATGGTAGTAATTGACGGTGAAGTCCGTGAAAGTTTCAATTTCCATGTACAACCCAATCCGAAAGCCGATATTACACAAGAGGCTCTGGATGTGGCAGGAGTTACAAAGGAGCAAATAATGGCTTACCCACCTATGGGCGAAGTGTACAGGCAGTTTGTGGATATGCTGGCTAAGTATGTGGATAAGTACAACAGGCAGGATAAGTTCTTTCTTGCCGGGTACAACAATGCCTCATTTGATAACCAGTTTCTCCGTGCATGGTTCGTGCAGAATGAAGATAAGTATTTCGGATCGTGGTTCTGGAGCAATTCTATAGATGTGATGGTGCTTGCCACTCCGTATCTTGCCGCCAGACGTGCGGAAATGGAGAATTTCAAGCAGGGGACGGTTGCAAAGTTTCTGGGCATTGATGTAGATTCCAACCGCTTGCATGATGCGCTCTATGATATAGAGATATGCAAGGCGATATTCGATATTGTTTCACCTTACAAAGTCTGATTATGGCAAAGAAGAAAGAAAAGACATTTGAGCCGATGCCGGATGATCTTCTGGCACTACAGGATGAGTATATTTCTCTGGATGCGGATATAGCAAGGCTGGAGGATCGGAAGAGGCAGATACAGGATAAGATGTTGGAACTTATGCAGACGCATGATCTAAAGAAAGCGGAGAATGAGAGAATACGAATATCCTACATTGCACCGTCTAAGCGAAAGAATTTCGATAAAGCCAGATTCCAAGAGGAACACGGAGATATGTATGCGCAATACTTAGTTGATGTAGAAACTAAAGCGTCTATAAGGGTATCAATTAAAAACCAAGAATGATATGAAAACTGACGAAAGTAAGAATGCAAGAGTGATTTACCCGGAATACTGGGCAAAACGTAAGAAAAGGCTCAATGCCGGATTCATTAAGATGCTGGAAGAAACGGCAAAAAAGGAAGTGGAGTGTTCCGATGAGTACGGAGAATACAAGACTGGCACTTTCTTGTACAAGTCTGCGATAGTTACCGTAAGACGGGAAGATAACCGCCTTTGGACTTTGCACATTATGAGCGAAGTTCCTATAGGTCTGCCACTGATCAAGGAAATACGCTACAAGTTTTTGCCAGATAACCTTTTGATGGCTCAACTGTTTGAGCCAAGAAAGGATGCAAGGGAAATGAAAGGCGTGATATTGTACGAGATACCTAACAACCAAGAAGAAGAGGCATGATATACATTGGCATAGATACAGGAACAAATACAGGTTATGCCGAATGGGACAGCAAGAAAGGTAGGCTATTGGAAGTGGATAGCCTACCTATCCATAAGGCTATGGAACGAGTGAAAGCCTATGCGGATCAAGAAAAGGCTACTGGCGAAAAGCTGGTTTGTGTCCGGGTGGAAGATCCGAGGCAAAGAAACTGGTTCGGCACTGAAAGAATGACAAGAGAAGAAGAGCGGAAGAGGCTGCAAGGGGTTGGATCTGTGAAGCGTGATGCCTCTATCTGGGAAGATTACCTGAAAGATCTGGGTGTTTCGTTTGAAATGGTTGCCCCAAAAAGGAATGTAACCAAGCTCAAACAGGAAACTTTCAAGCGTTATACAGGTTGGGACAAACGGACAAATGAGCATGGCAGGGATGCGGCTATGCTTGTTTTCGGGTTTTAGGCTATTTTTATCTCTAAAAGTGTGTTCAATAAACACATAAATTCATATCTTTGTATCATTAACCAAGTAAATTGATAGCTATGTTTGGAATTGTTTTGATTTGCCTTGCCGTTCTGGTTGTGTTTCTGTTTGTCAGATGGGGTGGCTACTTTGTAAACAAGTGGATGCCAGCGGACAACATGAAGAAAGGTGATGTGATGCACATTTACCTCAATAACGAGTATAATAGGAGTGCAACCATTTCAAAGGTTGAGGAAAGCCGTTTGTTTATTTATGACAAGCTGCCTTTGCCTTTGTCTTACCGTGGGAAGTTCTATGCTGTTGGTGTGGATGTGTCGGACAATAGCCGTTTTCTCTATATGAAGAAGCGTATTTATATCATACCTTGCCGCATTGTAGAGCGTTTCCGCAAGTCTATCGGGCTGGATCAGTATCTGGATAATCTTCCAGTAAGCGATGCCGGGGAAGCGGAAGAAAACGAAGAAAAGGAGGCTGACGATGAAGTGTAGCGAGATAACATATCGCCCTTTGTCGGAATTGGTACTTCTGGAAACCAATCCAAGAACTATCAAGAAAGCCGATATGGATCGGCTGGGGGATAGTATCAAGATCTATGGGTTCTGGAAGCACCGACCAATTACGCTATCTGACAGGACTGGCAAACTGGTTGTGATAGCAGGAAACCAACGGCTGAAAGCGGCAAAGAAATTGAAACTGAAAGAAGTTCCAACAGTCGTTTATTCAGATCTAACGGAAGATGAAGAGAAGAATATCATTATCCGGGACAATATCAATAACGGGGAATGGGATTTTAATGCTCTGAAAGTGGATGATGTCTGGAAAGACACCGATTTTGACTTTATGGGGCTTACTATCCCGGAAGATACAGAGCCGAAGAAGTCAAAGAAGAAATCGGTTGAAGAGGATGAGCCGGAAGATGATGCCCTGAATGATGAGCAAGAGGATGATAGCGATGAGGGAAACGACAAAGAGGCTTTTTACCGATCAATGTTCAAAGATGTGCTGTATGAGAGCGACAACATTTTTGAGATCCCTAACTTGCTTCTGGAAATGCAAGCCGGGAAACTGGAGTTGCCGTTATCTCCGTGGGGTGCTAACAGTAGATTGAGGAAAGATGTAGTAACCTATCATTTCTATGTGGATGATTACAGGTTTGAGGCTCTTTTCAAAGATCCGATAAACTTGCTCACAAGTGGCTGCAAAGCGGTGGTAGAGCCGAATTGTAGCTGCCATGACCAGACACCTATAGCATGGGGATTACAGCTTATCTACAAAAAGCGTTGGTTATCCCGTTACTTCCAAGAATGCGGTATAAGGGTGTATGCTGATTTGAATGTATCTCACAAATTCATAGAGTACAACAAAATGGGGATTCCGAAAGGATATAATGCTTTTGCCACACGAGGGCTGGACGGGTGGATGGAAAGCCTTAAATCGGATCTCCAAGTAGCGCAGGAGATTTCCGGGCTTGAAAAGCCTAACCTACTTGTTTATGGAGGTGGTGAGGAAGTGAAAGCGTTTTGCCGGAAACATGGGCTACTGTATGTAACCGATTTTATAAACGCAAAAAAGAAGTAACGAATATGGGTAGAAATTCAAGCGGAACACGTGGAGGCTTACAGCCGGGCGATGCCACTTTCAAGGGTAAAATATCAAAGCCAGAGCCGTTGGTGAACATGAAAGATCCAGCGGTGTACAAAGCGACCAAAGAAGCCATTTCCAGATACCATGCCGTACTGGGTGTAAGGCAGCGTAGTGTGAAGTTGGCGGATCTGCCAGCAGGAACATACGGAGTTCATGTAACGGCTAATGGCAAGTCTGATGGCGTGTATCTTAACAAGGCTCATTTCAACCAGTCAAGAAGTGCTATCGAGGCTTCGCATAGGAAAGGATATGCAAGCGGATGGAGTACCAAGACAAACAAGCCTATTGCGCACACAGTGACACACGAACTGGCACACGCAACATGGAATCAGCACATGACGGGTGCAAAGCAAAAGGCGGCAGGAAAGGAGATCAACAAGCTATACACCCAATGGCGTAAGGATAAAAAGAAGTCCGGCTATGGTAAGTATGCCGCAACCAATGTAAGTGAGTTCTGGGCTGAAACGGTGACGAAAGCCATACATGGAAAGTCCGACAAATACACAACAGCGGTTAAGAACATAGCCAAGAAGTACAAATTATGAGTATTTTTGTAACGTCTAAAGATATTGAATATGAAAAAGATTGAACTTACAGAAAAAGAAATTGAGGTGATCCACCAGCAACTCAACGGAGAAATTGAGGTGCATAGTGCCACCGAAGAGCAGCAAAAGTTGCTCATGGGAGTAATTGACAAAGCAAACAAACTTCTGGATGAAGAAGATGCTTATGATGAACTGGAAGCGCAAGGCAATGACTTGATAGATTGGTATTGGAAGAAGTACCAAGCACAGGAGAATGCCTAAGCAGACCGAATGAGAAAGAGAATCGGGTAAACTATATCCGATTTTCTTTTGGCTTTATAGTGTGTTCAATAAACACAGATTGTTATGATTAAAATGAGTTTCAGTATGCAGAAGAATTTTTCTGATGTGGAAATTTCCACGCAAGGCGTAGAAGAAGCCGGAAGCGTTGAAGCCACATTGTACGATAAGATCAAGGAGGTAGTAAGGGAGTTGCCCCTATTCCTTGTTAGTGACAGCCTGAAAGTAGGAGTAGAAAACCATATTGTGACAGATGCGAGCAAAGAGGCTTTCCCGGTACTGACAAAGGGCTACAAGGTAACAACCAGCTTTAGCGGATATGAAACGGTGATGGGTAGTGTAGATACTACCATTGAAGCTATCTATCTGGATAAGGAGGGTAAGGAGTACAGCGAAACGGATTGTTTGGTTGTGGCAAAGACATACGAAGAAGCAGAGAAAAAGAGGAAAGAATTGTTGAATGGCTAACCCGTCTGTGGAATGAGAAAACAACGGGAAAACAACGGAGAAGTTGAGAAATGGCAAGATTTGAAAAGGGTAATTCAAAGGGTAACAGGTTCACGAAGGACAACCAGCCTGAAAACCCCGGCAGGAAGCCAAAGATATTTTCCATACTGAAAAAGAAGTACGGAATAAATCTGGCTTCCAATGGGACATTTACCCAAAGCCAGATTATTGATTTGCTCCAGTCGCTATTGAGTGTGGATATAAGGCAGACAACAGCCCTAAACCTATCGCTCAACAATGACATGAAGAAGATAGCGGAACAAATACGGAATGGCGAAACTCCAGATGCTCTAAGCAAGGATGAAGTGATAAGCCAAGTGTTTGTTGCGCTATCGCAGGCTATCAACAGGGAAACATCAAAGGGGGAAAGCTACACGATCCGTTGGATCATTGAGTATCTGTTTGGGAAAGCCACACAGCCCATTGAGGGCGATGTGAATGCCCAAGTAACGACAACAAACAATGTGGATTTGTCCGCATTGAGTACGGAGGAACTATTGCAATACAATTCCTTACTTGAAAAGATCAGCATGAAGAAAGATGGCAAGAAGTAGCAAGGCGATAACAGTACCTATGGGGCTTGCAGTCAAAATTGAGTTGTTCAAGCGTGGCTGTTTTGACTTCATTGTTTGCCGTGACGGTAAGAGGCACGACAAACAAGCTGATGCTTTGCGCATTCTTACCGATACAGAACACGTTGAAATCTTGTATGGTGGTGCGGCTGGTGGTGCTAAGTCGTGGACTGGTGCGGCATGGCTTATCTTCATGTGCCTTTGCTACCCCGGCACGAAGTGGTTTATAGGACGTGCGGAGTTGAAGCGTATAACCCAATCCACACTGATAACATTCTACCAAGTGTGCGCCCGTTACGGTGTGAATGATACGCTTTATAAGTACAATGCCAACCTTAACTACATTGAGTTCTACAACGGATCACGCATTGACTTTCTGGATTTGCAATACAAGCCGGGTGATCCTCTGTATGAGCGTTACGGATCTATTGAGTTCACGGGCGGTTGGATTGAAGAGGGCGGAGAAGTAAACTTCGGTGCTTATGATACTCTTAAAACCCGTGTTGGGCGTTTCAAGAATGAGGAATACGGACTAAGGCGAAAGCTGTTTATCACTTGCAACCCCAAAAAGAACTGGATGTATGATTTGTTCTACAAGCCTTTCACTACAGGGAAACTGCCAGAATACAAGTATTACATTTCGTGCCTTGTGCAAGAGAATCCGTTTATAGATCCCGACTACATAGAGGGATTGAAAACAACCTCTGACAAAGTGAAGTTCGAGCGTCTGTTTAAGGGTAACTGGGAGTATGACGATAACCCCAATTCCCTTTGTTCCTATGATGCTATCATGGCTATATTCGGCAATAGGATAGCCAAGAAAACAGGCACTCACTACCTCACTGGCGATATTGCCCGTTTCGGTGCTGACTATGCGAGGATAGCCGTATGGGACGGGTGGAATATCATAGACCTAAAGAGTTTCCCGGTAAGCAAGACTACAGACATACAGGCATACATTATCCGATGCCAGAAGAAATACCGAATACCAAACTATCGGTGTATTGTGGATGAGGACGGTGTGGGCGGTGGTGTTGTGGATAGTTGCAACATACAGGGATTTGTGAATAACAGCCGTGCTTTGAAAGATGAGAACTACCAGAACTTGCAAGCACAATGCGGCTATAAACTGGCGGAACATATCAACGCTTCTGATGTGGGAATAAATGAGGATCTGGTAAGTCAAGCGGACAAAGAGCAGATAGCGAGGGAACTTGAACAACTGCAAACATGGAAGCCTGACGATGACGGAAGTTTGAAGCTGAAACCAAAGGAGGCAATCAAAGAAGATTTGGGCTGTTCCCCGGACTGGCGGGATATGATGCTCATGCGATCGTGGTTTGATTACAACGAGTATGAGATACCAGACGATATAGAACGAAGATTAGGTTTAACCGGGTAAATTCAAAATAGTATGGGATTATTCAATGTACTTACAAACCAAGTGAAAGCGGCTGTTGGCTACCAACAGAGCTTTGCGGAACTTCTGGATGCAAAGGATGTATCAAGAGCCTTAACAATGATGCACGATCATTCCATTGCCGCTACCAAGAATCTACGAGATTACGAGGTAAGCAGCCATAAAATTATGGAAAGAAAGGATCGTGCGGTTTATGATAAGAACGGGAACTTTTTGCGCTGGAGCAAGAGGTGGAAAATACCTATCCCTTACCAGCCGTTTATCAATGAGATCGCATTGGTGTTCCTGTATGGCAGACCTGTAAAATGGGGGCAACTTTCAGAGGGTACGGATGAAGCATTTGAGAATTACAAAAATTTGAATGATGAAGTACACTTCAATGCCCGTGTACGAGAAGCCAAAAGAGCGGCTGGATCGGAGGGAACAGCGGCTATACTATACCATGTGTATAGGGATAAAGAAGATAACCCACGGCTTTTGCTGAATGTGTTATGCAAGAAAAATGGCGATGATATTTACACCGTCAAGGATCAATATAAGCGGCTCACAGCATTTGCATGGGGGTATTATCTTACAGAGGCAGGGAATAGGACTGTTTACCATGTGGATATTTACACAGCCGATACCATATACCGGGCAAAGCGTGGAAATATCGGATGGGAGGTTGCGGTGCTTCAAAACCCTGTTGGTAAAATACCAGTGCTTCTGTTTGAGCAAGAGGTGGAACACGCAGGAGTACAAGCAATGATCGAGCGGTCGGAATCATTGGAAAGCACGGATGCAGATGTGAACGATCGTTTTGCAAACCCGGCTATGGTGGCAACGGCTGAAATCCTCAATTCTTTGCCAAAGTCAGAGGATGAGGCTAAGTTGTTTATCCTCAAAGACGGTGGAAAAATAGAGTATCTTACATGGGATCAAGCCTCACAGAGCAAGGCTAACGAGTATGAGCGTCTGGATAAGCACATTCTTTCCAAGTCGTTTACGCCAAACATTGACTTTGACAACATGAAGAATCTGGGCAACCTTTCCGCAAAGGCTATCCGAAAGGTTATGCTTCTGGCTGTTATCAAGGCAGAGAAACGCAAGGAAACCCACGATGATTACATGAACAGGCACGGAAGTATCATGCTTTCGATCATGGGAAATGTGCTTGACTATAAGAACAAATCCAAGTATGAGGCATTGAAGCTGACACACGAGTTTCAAGAGCCTTTCGGTGATGATGTGAGCGAAATGCTTGCCGATGTCCTGAAACAGTATGGGGCTGGCGCACTCTCTTTGCAGTCCACTCTGGAACTTTCCTACCTTGTTAAGAATGCCCAAAAGGAGTATGAGCAAATCAATAAGGAACAAGCCGAAGCACTGGAGCGACAAATGGCACTAAACAGAACTGATGTATTTGGGGAGGGCGAGTAATGGCAAAGAAACTGAAACGATCCGAATTGAAGTACCATTGTAGGGAGTGCAAGCACTCTCACAGCTACCATGAATTGAACTGGAAAGGCGAGCCGTTTTTGTGCAAATGCCCATTCCATAAGTATTCAAAGTTTCTGGATAGCGACTGGTGCGAACATTTCCAAAAGAAAGGGTAAAACAGTATGGCGAAGTACATAAACGAAAAGAAGCTACAGCAGGAGTTGTTCAAGCGCACAGAGGGGTATGCTTCCGAAGTGCGTAAGATCTATCTTGATTCACTGGGTAAAATCATTGAGCTTGTGAAAGGCACGGAGCTTGAAGATGGTAAGCCGTTTTCCTTTTCGGAGTATGGCTACAGTGAAGATGTTACGCCCATACTTCGCAATATGTACAGCCAGACTTACCAGACGATCCGAAACAGCGTAGAAAAGGAGTGGCTTTTATCCAATGAAAACAATGATGGTTTGGTTAAAAGTGTGTTTGGTGAACACTCTATAGAGGATAAGCACTTTGCCCGGTTCTTTCTCCGAAACATGGAGGCTATGGATGCTTTCTTTGCCAGAAAGACAAAGGACGGCTTAAACCTATCGCAAAAGGTTTGGAAGTACACAGGGATGTACAAAGAAGAGCTTGAAAAGACTTTGGATCTGGCTATCGGTGAGGGCATACCAGCAAACAGACTTGCAACCAAGATTAAAGAGTACCTGAATGACCCGGATAGGTGGTACAGGCGTTTCCGTGTGAAGATCGGAGAAGATGAGAACGGAAACCCCATATATGGCAGGAAGTGGAAACGCAGAGTGTACGACACGGCAACTGAATCCTACAAGTGGATAGATGATAACCCGAAGAAATACCACCCCGGAAAGGGTGTTTACCGTTCCTCATATCGTAACGCACAAAGACTTGCCCGGACTGAAACAAACATTGCCTACAGGACTGCCGACTACACCCGTTGGGCGCAACTGGATTTTGTTGTAGGAATTGAAATCAAGTTGAGCAACAATCACCCCATACATGACATTTGCGATGATCTGAAAGGGATCTATCCGAAAACATTCAAGTGGACTGGCTGGCATCCTAACTGTAGGTGTTACCAAGTGCCAGTGCTGGCAAAGGATGAGGAAATAGAAAAGATGTTGGAGCGGCTTCTGGAGGATGAGAACGCAACACTTGAAAACAGCGAGAATGCCGTAGAGGATTTTCCTACACACTTCAAAGGATGGGTAAAGGCTAATGAGGATCGTATCAATGAAGCGACCTCAAAGGGAACTTTGCCGTACTTCATACGGGACAATAAAAGCGGTGTGGATGAGATATTGCACCCTCTGACACCAGAACAGAAGCATCATAAGGAATTGGTAGGGAAATACGGAGAAAGTGCCGTACAAGCCTTGTATGATGCTTTCGATGCGTTCAAGGCAAAAATATCCGTTGGGGATCTTCCGTACCAGATAAAGAAACTGGAGTTTGAAAAGAAGTGGGTAGCCGACAAAAACAAGTTTCCTACTTCGCCCGAAATGGTGAAGATGCTTGAAAAGGAACTGGAATCCGTCAAGGCTCAATATGAAATACAGTTAGCCGTAGATGCTGCCAAACCTTTGCTGGAGTACAAGAGCAAAAGCAAGCCTTTGAAAGCATTGCAAAATGAACTGAATGAGGCTATCAATGGCGGAAAGACTGCAACGGAGATTAGAACACTGACTGATAAGGTTAAGGCGAAGATCCATGAGGTAGAGAAAGCCAGACTTTCCAAGCTGGCAAAGCAAGGCGATGGATCTACCATTGACTTGTATGCTACAGCGGAAGAGAAATTGGAAGTTGCACGGCTTCAAGATGCTTATGATAAGGCTTTGGCTCAACACGGTAGCCAGTGGGATAGTAATGTTGGGTATGCCTACAAGCGTCTTGCTGAATACAAGAAAGAACTTGCATTGAAGTATGTTGATAAGCAAGGCAAACTGGTTAAACTGAACGGAGAAACGGAAGAACTTGCGAAAAAGGCTCTGGATGAGTATGTCAATGCACCTGTAAACCATTCCGGGAATAATGCTATTGGTGGCAGATGGCAGAACTACAGTAGCGAAGAGGATAAGATGAGGGCATACAGCAAAAAGACTGGCATTCCTGTAGATGAGCTTGCGTTGATCAATCGCTACACCTATGGCTCTAAATGGTGCAATAATTATGGCTATGGCATAGTAGATCCGTACTTCGGGAAAGTTGAGGATTACGGAGGATTGTGCCAGAAATACTATCCGGCTCATAACGCAGCACTGGAGAAAATGCCACGGTATAACGGCACTGTTTTCTCTGGTATTAGCTTTGATTCTATGAAGCTGGAGAAGTATATCAAGGAAATGCAACAATGCTTATCGTCTGGAACTCCCTATGTAAACAAGGCTTTTATGTCAAGCACCACAAGCATAGAGAACACGGCAATCTTTGGCGATAATCTTATGCTGGTGATCAAGAGCAAGAAAGGTGTGGATGTGAAAGCCATATCACACTACCCCAATGAAGATGAGGTTGTGTTTCGTGCCGGATCACGCTTCAAGGTGCTAAAGGTGTACCAAGAAACGGAGCGTAAATTTGGCTTTGGAAGAGGTTGGGTTGTGGAGTTGGAAGAAATATAAAAAAAGAGGGGCTGTTAAGCCTCTCTTTTGCCAGTTTCAAAGGACTTTTCCCAATTTGTAGTATCTCCGTATGGATTTGGGGATTTACCGGGTAAATAGTCATTGATAAGTTCCTTTTTCCACTCATTGTAGGCTTCTGTGAGGCTTTTTTGTGTGTCATCCTTATCAAGATACCCGAAGTGGAAATTACGCTCATATTCCCAAAAAGAAGCGGCTAAGGGATGGAATGTGTCTTTGGTGTACGGATTCTCCTTTTCGCCCTTATACCAATGGTAATTTGAGTAATCTTCTGTTATGCCGGAAAAGAATCCGGCTTTGTTCCAATCTTCATTTGCCATATTGAGATCTGTTGTTTAGTTTCTGAAAGAAATCCCCAAACGTATTGAGCATATCAACGGGCAACCTGTTGAAAGCCTCTTTGCGCATATCCTCTGGTATATCCCATTGCGCTTCTGCCATAGATCCTACTATTGCGCCTATGGTGTCACTATCCCCACCCCAAGAGATCGCCCGTCTTATGGCATCTTCAAAGGAGTTGCTTACACGGACTATTTTCAGACAAACGGGAACTGTACCCGGACACGTTTCATCAAACACGCCAGAGAAGTAATTGCCAAGCATAAAGCATGGGTAGTACCGATTCATTTCCCTTTCAAGTCCGGGCAGATTATGTGTTGTGCGCAGGTGAAAAATAGCGTGTGCAACGGCTACAGCACCTTTTATTCCCTCTGGATGGTTGTGTGTCACACTTGCAGTCTTTTCCGATTCTGTCAGCACATCTTCCAGCCTATCAAATGCCCATGCTACCGGGCTAACTCGCATTGCCGATCCATTCCCGAAACTGTTGTACGGTTGCGGATCACTTGAAGCTATCCAACGGGCAAAGCTACCACCGTATGCTCCTTTGGGATTAGGGTATTTTCTGCACCAGTCAAGCAAGCTGCTTTTGTAGTCAGTGCCTTTTGTTATGGCATCCGCTATCGCAATGGTGCAAATGGTATCATCCGTGAAAGTGCTTTCCTCGGTGAACATTTCAAAATCGTATTTGTCTGTATTGCGGAACTCAAACCGTGATCCTACAATATCTCCAATAATCGCTCCTAACATATCACTTGAAATTTTGATTATAATACCTTTCTGCCTGTATTCTGGCGTACTTCGCTTTCCTGTATTTCATTAGGTAATACCATCGTGTGAACCAGTGAGAAGATACCAGCTTATCCAGCCATTTCATTTCTTTAATGAATGCGTCCGCAATGGATTGTTTCATAACGGAATCAATAGCGGAATCCATGAGTGAATGAAACTCCTTGTCAGTTTCAGCAATGCTTTTCGCCAACTCTTCAAATGCAATGGCGAAATTATTTGCGCTTTCCTCGCACATTCTCTTGATTTTCTCATCTTCCATATTACGATCCTTTCTTTGATTGCTGTTTCCGTTTGAGTTTCCCCATCCGAATAATACAATGCTTGTTTGAGTATTCCCCATTGGAAAGATCCACATTCCAAAGGCTTTCTTTGGCTATTCCTACCAGTTCTTCCGGCAACGTGTCATATATCGCTGCCTTTGAGCCAAAGTAGTAGTGAATCTTTCCTTTGTACGGCTCTCTTAGTTCTACATGGATAACCTTAAATTCTTGCTTCATTATTACTGTGTTTATTGAACGCAAATATACGAATTATATTACATATAACAAACTTTATTACTCTCAATAGTATTTTATAATATCCTGATTCATTAATGCTCTCATAAATTGCTCTTTTTCTTCGTCTGTTGCTTTCCTTACATTACCACCCCAACAGAAGTTTCCCCATCCCGTACTTTTCTTGATTACACCGTCATTCCAGCCAATCAACTTGCCATAGCCATCACCACTTACATATCCATTATGAATGAATACCCTTTGATCTTCCGGGTTGTACTTTGCTGATTCCTCACTTGACGGGATTCCATACAGAAATTCGCCTATTTCAAATTCACTTCTTTTCATAATTCAATCCTCCTATTGTTTTTATAAATTCTACTTTGTTTCAAGTTCCGGGATCAAGTCCTTAATGTATGCCCAGCGGATTATCTTTGCATCACGTAATAAGAAACAAATTCCCTGTTCATCCGTAATCACGTTTGGGTGATCCCCTCGCAGGGGTAATATGTAATCCTTAATGCCGTTATCATATTCGATTTCTATAAGAGCATTTTCCCCGGATTCCGGCTTTTCGCTTGCATCGTGCCACACAGAGTTAATGCGCCAGAGTGCGGCTTCTCTAAAGCCTCTGCAATATCCGCTGTTAAATATACCGTCCCACTGGTTATCCGGTTCATCTAATCGTGCGTCTATCGCCTTTTCAATCGTTTCTTTGTTCATTTCTTGCCTCCTTAATTAGTTCGTTAATAGCTTTCTTTGTTTTATTGAATTTCATTGATAATCTCATACTTAGTATCAGATTAATTATAAGAACGGTTATCAGTATTATGTCGTAGGTCATAATCTTTCTCTTGTAGTTGTTTGATTTTTAATTTCATCCTTTCTTCCGCTTCCTGTACATTGGCTATTTTTGCCCGGAGTTTATCACGGGCTTTTAGTAAATCGGCATCGGTGCGCTCATCAAAAAAGAGGTTGTGAGCTTTGTTGTATGCCACATATTCCTCAATCTTTCGTTTAACCCTTGTTACTTGCGCTTTTGCAGCCAGAAGCCTTTTAAGATCCTCATTCATTTTCAGATCAAGTCCTAAACGCTTATCATAGAAATGCAAGGTGTATCGTACACGCCCTTTCGGGTATTGGCAAACAAGTTTCGCCTTTCTCCATTCCATCACCCACCTTTTGCGATCGTAAATCTCACGGGGTAAATCATAGCTGAATAGCCGTACATAGTTTCCTTGTTCGTCTATTCGCTCAAAGCTAACAAATACCCAACGCTGAACCTCCAAATCTTTTTCTGCTTTGGCGTAATCCTTAGCCATCTGGATAAAATCATCTATGCTTTCTTGTGCCATATCAAAATACTATGTTAAACGGTTTGTTTCTCAAAGTAGGCAGTTTGCTAACCACAAACGCTGATAGCTCTTCAATATCCAGAGGGAAAGCCGGGCAATACCTGTAGCGCAATGTGGCAACAAATCTGCCTTTGAGCATCACATCAATAAACAGTGTTTTCATTTCCTGCCTACTTGCTCTAAAAGTTTATGATATTGATTATCATTCAGGCTCTCTTGCATGAACATGATTTTGATAAGCTGTTTACGCTCATCCTCCGTTAGCTCTCTGTCATTATCATTATCTGGCTTGACATCGCTGTAAAGATGATGCTTTCGGCAGTATGCGAGTAGGATATTCTTTTTCATGTCCTCCAAATCCTTATTGAAGTTCGCTTTATGCCATTCAAAGAGGCTCACAAGCTCTGCATATTGAAGAGCCGTCATTTCTACCGATATTTGGCTTCTTGATTCCTGATAAAAACTCAATGATATTTTTTGGGAAACCTTGCAATAGCATTGAACGAATAGATCCTTATATATAGCATTTCTACCAATATCGAAGCAATATCTTTTTAGTTGATTTTCATCCAATAGCTCCTCAATAGATACGCTGTACTCCTTGCATAGTTTCTCAAGCAATCTTCTGGCGTTATCGGCTTCACCTTGCACACCTTGCTCTGCAAGTGCCAATAGCTTTTTTAGCTTATTTTTAATGCTTTCGTATTGTTCGTCCATATCTTATCCTTTTATTCGTCCTAAAAATGATAAATTCAATACATCGTATGTTTGTCTTAGCACCACAAACTCCAACATCGAATTATAATCCGCTACATCGTTAATCATTAATACTGGATAATCTTCTCCTGTTTTGCTCACATATCCCTCTTGTGAAATATCGTCTATTATGCGATCATCATTTGTGTTGCCAAAATATGAATCAAGGCTTTTTATGATGTGTCCTTTCAAATAGGCTTCACTATATGCAGAAGCTATTTTGTCCTGTTTCCTTAGTGTGTATCTCATAATTCATCCTTTTGTTTTTGTTGTAGCCATTTTACGCCTTTCTTGAATCCCTCTATGAAAGCATCGGAGCATACCCGTTGATATTCTGGTAAGCATATACCTCTGCTGTTTTTCAAAGGGCATTTTACGCATGACTGGCTTTTACCGTTTGCTTGTTTGGCTGCTTTCGTTATGCCCCTCATGGTTTATCTCCTTTCTGAATTGGTTAGGTGATTTAGTTATCGCATCCAGAGCTATGAGCAAAGCCCTTGCGTTGAAGTCGTGCCTTTCGGCTTTCTCGTACTCTTCTCTGTTTTCGCAAACCATCTGCATAGATTCCTCTTCGCCAATCAAACGGTTTATTTTCTTGCGCATCCTGCTTGCTGCTTCGCTCAACAGTTCGTAGTATTCGTTTCTGGGTATTGTGTTAATCGCTCGCTTCATTTCTTTCTGATTCTAATTGTTGTTTGTACTGGTCGTATATCTTATACGCTTCTTCCATTTCACAGTGGGTAATGGCACAAATAGAAGCCATAGCCGGGAACTTTTCTTTGTATGTGGCAACGATCCTCCTTATATGCACTTCGTCTGGAGTATTGAGGAAATCTATTATATGCTGCCTAAATTCAGGGCTGATCATTGTTTGCCTCCTTTCTTGAGTTGTGTACACCTCTGGTATAGTTCCGCTCCACCTTTCGCAAATCATCATACTTGCTTTGTGCAGCCGTTTTCAACACTCTGGGCTTTTCTCCTACCCATTCCGCTTTTACACCTTGCTCTCTTAGAGCCTCCATTATTGCATTTTTCAGTATTCCCATAGCTATAAATTATTCGTTGTAAATCAATCGCATTATTCCAAGATTAACGGCATTGACGATCGCAATGCGTTTGTAGTATCTCTCACACGCCACTTTGAAGCCACCACACCAAGCACACTTTGCTTCATATTGGGCTATTATGTCCTTTTCTACCTTATTCAAGTCTGTAGCTGGAAATGCTTCGCCTATGCGTATCTGGTCGTTCTTATCGTGCTGTAGCACTCTGATGTAAATTAGATTATTCATATTCGATGTTGCATTTATTGGTTAAGGGTGGGTTTCCCCACCCGTTTTGTTATTGTCTTGCCCACTCTTCAAAGGCTCTATAGTAACTATGTCTGATAAACAGCATGTCGCCTGAACCATCACCCCACCAGTCGTTACAGTGGGAAATATATCTGCCTGTCTGGTTTCGGTTTGCCGGGCATAGCTTTTTGTAGATAGATCGGAACATTGCGGCAACCTTTCTACCCGAAAAATGCCCGGCTTCTTTTGCATCATTGGTACAATAGCCATACATTCCTACTGTTTCTATATTCCCGTTCTCATCCAGAAATTCCATATCTGCATCACCCCATGCACCGTATTTGATAGTGTCTTTCAATAGCTGCTGTTGTTCCTCTGTGAGAACTGATACTATTTCCTGTACTTGTTTAATTGTTGCTTCCATATCTTTTTGTTTTAATAAGTTAGTCATTATTGGGTGCATCTTTGAAGTTAAAGCAAAGCATACTCCAATGCTCAATATCTACTTTGAGATCCATTCCTGCCTCTTTGATAAGCTCCGTTGGGTCATAGCTGAAATACAAGTATTCTCCGCTGTAGTGAAAGCACATTTCGCCAGATACCAGAAAGGCGATAAGTTGGCTAATCTCTGAACGTGATCCGTAAACCACATAAACTATCTTTGCGCTCATAATCTTATTTCCTTAGAATGTTATCCAATAACTCTTTATCGGCATCCCAAAGGTTATATCCTCTGGCAATCTTGCGCCTTAGATATTCCCTTTCACCTATCATGGCGATTGCTTTTTCTCGCAAGTCTGATGCACTCCATTTTTCAGCCTGATCAATCAAGAAGTTTGCAAGGCTCTTGCGCTCTTCGTACAGTTCACGAACCAATCTTGTTTTTACCTCAATTTCTTTCAGTGCGGTAGGGTTTTCTATCCACAGCTTGCAGAACTGATCTTTGTCGAGGTCTGTATTCATATAGCACTCTTCTATTTCAGAGTAGCTATCCTCTTTTACCTTTAATCCCGTTCTCTCTTCAAATTCTTTTTTAGTCATATCCGAAATCTTTTTAATGTTGCTATTCTTATTATGTGTGTTCCTTAAACACAGTGCAAATATAGTGTGTTATTTGTAATATACCAAATAATTTGCAGAGAATTTTTCTGTAAAACTCTAATCAATTTTCTATCATACAGAAAATAAATACATTAACTCGGTAAATTTTCTGTGTTCCATGAACACATTTCTACGGAATTATTTTCTATATTTGCGCTGTAGAAGTCACATATTAACGGACTATAAATGCAATTCAAGTATGAATAAGAAACTCTTTGAAAAGGTCAAGGACTTGTGTAAGGACACTGGTCTATCGGAGAAGTACCTTAAAGCGATAACCGAAAAATTGGGTGGCAGCATTGAGGATGATTCGACCGATGATGCAGCGATTGAAACGACTGCAAACCTGATAGCTGACGTGGCTACTGAAAGTCAGGGAGAAGCTACCAGATGGGCAAACAAGAAAAAGGATGATTCCAAGAAAGGGAAAAAGGACGGAGAAGATGACGATCCAGACGATAAGGGCGGCAAAGGCTCTGGCGATGATCCCAACAAAAAGGATGATCCGAATGAGAAGCGGATTAAGGCTCTGGAAGAGAAGTTGGCTAAGTATGAGGCTGACGAAAACAAGGCAAAGCGAATGGCGGATATTAACGCTGCTATGGCAAAGCACAAGATTCCGGCTAAGTTCCGTGATCGCTTCGCCAAATCCATATCCGATGATGAGGATATAGAAGAGGCTGTAGCAAATCTCAAACAAGACTTCATTACGGCAGGTCTTGTGCCTGATGATTCAGAGGGTTCTAAAGCGGCAAGCGAAAAACAGATAGATGAAGCTGCTGATAGCTTGCTGGAATCAATCACTGTTAAATAAAATCGCAATGAAAAGGAAAAAGCACTCATTTACAGGGGAACGCCCGATATTTACGGGTAGTCCCTCTATTGTGCAAGGCGGTTTCAATCTGGATGTCACCAAACAGCGTTTCAATGTTGGTGACACTATCCCGGCTGGAACTCTTGCAATCTACGATGAGCAAACCCGGCTCGTTAGCGTGGTGAAAACCGCTAAGGTGGTGGAGGTAGATGGCGATGATAAGAAGATCGTTCGCTTACTGGTGGATGAGTTTTTTGCTCCTTGCTTCGCTGTTGGCGATAAGGTGGCTAAGGCTGGTGCTATCTCTGGCACTTTTGCCGATGCTGTTTCTATCTCCAAGATTGAGGCTAAGAACGAAAACTACATTATCACGCTTTCCAAAGAAATCACTGGGCTTGCTAAGGATGATGTACTGGTGGAGGTGGTGGAAAAATCTTCCAATGCCGCTGAAATCGGTGAGGCTAACGCTGTAACTATCTACGATGTGGAGGTAAGCGAGTTTGAAACTGGCATTGATGTTTCGGCAGATACAATGCAATACGCAATGTATGAAAGGCGTGTTCCGCCTATCCCGGCAAGCCAGAAAGACACTACAGGAAAGTTCCTGAAAGCCAATCCGCACGTTAAACTCACTCAATCATTCTAAAGAAAGGAGGATAACGCATGAAATCAATTTATTCAAAATTCAAAGGTCTGTACAAGGATGGCAGACCCATTGACTTTCTGGCAACGTGGCGCAAGGCTTTCGATAAGGCTTCTGAAAGGGAAGTAGCCTTGTTCCAGAAGATGTACTCCGATAACTGGTTTACCTACAATACCCCTCAAATGTCACTGACAGCGGAGGGAATTATGGGCAAGTATCGGTTGCGCTTCATGGCTACGCTGCTTGCTGATGAATCACCTACCCCTCAAAGACGCTCTGACGGCTTCGATATTTGGACTAAGGAGATACCCCGTGTGGGTCACAAGTTCTTTATGCCAGCCCGTACCTATCGCAAGCTGATGGAAGTTTACGAGAATCCCCGTCTTTCGGAGGCTCAAAAGGTTAGGGAGATCGAAAAGACGCTCAAAGCGGATGTGCAGGATGCTTATCTGGGCTGCAAAGATGTCATGGACTTCATTGCGCTTATGGCATTCTCCAACTGGGGTGTTGCACAGTTCAAACCAGCTATCAACAATCCGGGTGGTAGGGAGTTTGAGATCGACTACAACATGGATGAGGCTAACAAGCTCGTTTCGGCTTTCAACTGGAGTAAGGAAAACACTAAGGCAGGAAAGGTTAATCCAGTTCTTATGCTTGCTACCCTTTGTGCCGATCTTCGCCAAAGGGGAATTGAGCCGGGCGAAATCCTGATGTCGCAGGATCTCTACTACTGGTTGCGTATGGATCAGACCACACGCTTGCTGGTGCATGGAAACGACAAACAGGCGCAGACCGTCACCAAAACCCAACTTGAAAGCCTTTTGGGTGAAAACGAAATCCCGAACATTACGGTTGTCACCCGTAAGATGGGACAGGACAAAGACGGAAAGCGTGGATCTGTTGAGCCGTGGAATCACAACTTTATCTGTATCAAGCCAGCCGGAGTTATCGGTGAAATCCAGCCGTCTATTGAGGACAGCGAACTCATGGAAGAGGACGATGTGGACTACATGAACGCTGGTAACGGAATCCGTATCGCCAAGTGGCGTACTGGTGAATCCACTGGTCAGGTGGCAGGTGAAGTTACGCAAGGATCTGGACGCTTGCTGCCTATCATTACGGATATTAATGCCATTATCTGTATGCAGGTAAGGGGCATTTCCGAAAAGACGATCCCGGCAGATGCCAACGGAAACGAGCGTATGTATTGCACCAAGCAGGAGTTTGAGGGCATTGATGCACTTATGGAGGGCTAAACTATGAAACTGGTAGTATTAAAGCCTTTCAGAGATAAGAATGATCACCAGACTATTTACAAGTCTGGCGATCTTCTTACCACAAACGACCTAAGCAGGGTAAACGACCTTGTGAAGCGTGGTATGTGTGAGATTACTTCTGTTGATGATGGGAATGATGAAAAGGCTGATGATAAGAAGCCCGAAACAATCTCATTCCAACAGAAAGAATACGGACTTGATGAGGTGAAAGCAGCACTTGAAGAAATCGGTAATCCAGCCGCCAAGAATGCCGGGGTAAAAGGTGTTTCTAAGAAGCTGGAGGAACTGACGGAAGAGCAAGCCGCTTCACTCTCTGAAATACTTAACAAGGAGGTCTAAGATGGGTAATTTGACAAAATACGATGCTCTGATCGGTGAGCTTGAACCATATACGCCAAGTCCTCTTGCGCTGAAAAAGGCTCTTGCTGATGCGAATGTGGGCAATTCTGATGCCGAATACAATGCGGAAACGGATAGGAAACCTATTGCCATTGCCGCTATCAAGGTGCTAAAGAAAATGGTTGTCCTCACAAGTGACAGCATGGGCAAATCCTCACAAGGGTACAGCGTGGATGAGCTAAAGAAGCGTATCAAGGCTATTTGCAGTGAAAACGGTCTGGATGCCTCGGAGTTTGTCGAAGTCCCGTCTATCACGGACGGATCTAATATGTGGTAGCCATGAGATATAACGGTACTTTCAAATACAAGGAAATTCAGGATGAGCAAATAGATCCGAATACCGGGTTTATTGTTTCAGAGCCTCAAACGGGCGACTGGATCAACGGTTGTGAGTGCCAGATAGAAACTTTCGTGCCAGCCAAACAGAAAATCGGTACGGACGGGCAAGTATTCACTTATACCTACGATGTACTTATACCGAAGTGCTTCAAAGGTACGCTGGATATTGCAACGCCAGTACAGATAACAAGCGAGGATGGCAAGGTGTCAGTTTTCGAGATTCAAGGCGTGGATAACCTTAACAGAAGATACATTGAGATATGGGGATAATTCCGACCAACAATCATAGCAGTGTCATTTCAAAGGCGGTGGCAGCGTTTCAAGTAAGGCTTGAAAACGCTACACTATACCTTTTGAAGTTTCTTGGCGAAAGCCTTGTGAAGTACGCTAAGGAGAAGCACAGCTATACTGACAGGACGGGCAACCTCACAAACTCAATATCCTATGCGATAGTGCGTAACAAGAAACTGGAATACTTTAGTGAGGAAAACCAGCCTAACAATGAGGGGGCTAAAGCAAGCCTTAATGTGGCTATGCAGATGGCTAACAGCTTGCCGGATGCTTTCTCTCTCATTATAGTAGCCGGAATGAATTACGCAGCCTACGTTGAGGCTAAGGGGTACAATGTGATTCTGCCAGCGGAATTGAAAGCAAAAAAGGATTTTCCAGCCGCCATGAATACGCTTATGGCTAAAGCTAAGGCAAAGGCAAATGAATTATTCGGAGGTGTGTTATGATTACAACGGAAGAAATAGCGGTACGGGTGTATCAAATGCTGATGGAAAGTGAGGTAAAAACCATGATTACAGGCAGCATTGACTACGAGCGTAACGACTACAGCAAAGAAGATGTGATTATAGTACCCCATGCGATAGACGGTGAGGAATCCGTGCGTTTCGGGCAAATCAACGTAAACATTCATGTGCCGGACATAGTGAGCAAGCGCAAGAATCCACCCGTGTATAGGATAGACTACCAAAGACTGATAGCGATAAGGAAACAAGTGATTGCAGTGCTTCAGAACCACTACGAGAAAGGGAGCGGTTACAACTGGAATATCGGTTTGATCAATCCCCCTATCAAAGAGCCGGAACATAACGAACACTTTGTTTCTATCGCTTTAGAGATAACAGTAAGAGAAAAGAAGTTGAACCAATAAATTTTTACGACTATGCCAGTATATACAGCAATGGGCTTAAAGAAGATCTATGTAGCCGAAGCAAAAGAAGATGGCTCTATGCCAGCCAAAGGCACGGATTGGTTAGATCTTGGCGATGTGTATCAGGACACTTGTCAGCTTGTGGATTCCGACCCGGAAACCACCGTACATAAGTCTGAAACTTCCAACAGGAAACTTACACAGGTAGGCGAAACCGAAACAACGGTAAACCTTTCTCTGATGGATCCTGATCTGGAATTGCTTTCAAGATACTTCGGTGGTACTATCTCTGGGCAGAAAGGATCAAGGAAATGGACACGACCGAAGAAGTTGCCTTACAAAGAATGGGCGATTTGGCAGCAGCCCGAAGAGGGTATTTTCGTTGGATGCGCCAATGTCCGTATCATTCCGAAGTTTGAGATTACTTACTCAAAGACGGGTATCTGCCTTGTTCCTCTGACTATCCAGTATCAAGCGGAGTTACAGGTTGATGAGGCAATGACCGACCCGACTAAAGCGTAATCCTGATGCTTAAATGTAACAGGAAAGCCTCCTGCAAACAACGTAGGGGGCTTTCTTTTTAACAGCAACGTATATGGAAGAGAAGCCCAAAGAACTAACAAGAGAACAACAGCTTGAAATAGAAGAGCAAGCAATACAGGCACTAATTCAGATGGGAGTTAAATTCTCCGTGCCTTTGAAGATTAACCCGGTAAAGCCTCCTAAGTGGGTACGCTGGTGGAACAAACATTTCCCTAACCATATCAAGGTATGGCATGACAGGCGGATTCCGAAAGATTGGAATGTTTCTGTGATGGAATTGCCGGACACCGATAAGGGAAAGATGGTTGAGGTGTATATGCGCCAGTTCCATATAAAGCCGCTCTATCTGGGTACTATTGACTATTTGAGGAAACTGTACCTACAAATAGAACTCAATGAGGAAAAGATACAGGAACAGCCCACGCAAGAGGCTAAGAAGTATTTCAAGTACATTTCCCTCATGGCAGAGATAGCCGCAGTTGCAGTAATCAACAACGGCTCAATCACCAATCCCGTAAGCAAACAGACAAAGATACTCCGTGACTTCTTCATTGAGCATCTGACCGTACCACGCTTGAAGCTGCTTGCCGATGTGATAAGCCAGATGATGAATGCCGGGGGTTTTACGTCCTCTATCATATCAATACGGGAAGTAGGGACAACGAAACCGAAGAGCAGAGCGGATATGATAGAGTAACAGGGCTAAACAGCCCGTGGGGTAATCGTGCGGAATTGCTGAAACTATTCGGCTGGAGCTATGATTACTTGCTCTGGGGTATCTCTTGGATGAATGTAGAGATCATGTTGGCGGATATGGCAAAGACTAAGCCGATGCCGAAAACAGAAACGGATGAGAACGGGTTTCCGAAACCACCGCAGGGAGGCAAGGTTATCCATAGGGAACTCAAAACGAAAGAAGATATTAAGAACTATGTCAAAGGTTTAATTTAGTATGGAAAATATAGGTGGAGCATTAGCTTTCAAAGCCACTCTTGATATAGATGATTTCAAGGTATCAAGCGAAGCGATGGGGCGTTATATCAAAAACGCTTCTGATAATGCCGTGCTGGAAGCAAACCGCATGGAGCAATCGTTTCTGACCTTTGCGCAAAACGGAGCGAGATATATTGTTTCCTACCTTGTTGGGCAAGGAATGATGAGCCTTGTGCAAAGCATAGTGCAAGTGCGTGGGCAGTTCCAGCAACTTGAACTGGCTTTCAATACCATGTTGAGAAGTACCGAAAAATCACAGGTGCTTATGTCGCAACTGGTAGATACAGCCGCCAGAACTCCGTTTGACCTTACCAGCATAGCGCAAGGCGCAAAACAGATGCTTGCTTTCGGCTCGAATATGGAAAGCGTGGTAGATGAGATCGTGATGCTTGGAAACGTGGCTTCTGGTGTGAGTGCGCCACTTGGTGATCTTATCTATCTGTATGGCACATTGAGATCGCAAGGCAGGGCATACACGGTGGATATTCGCCAGTTTGCCGGGCGTGGTATTCCTATCTATGAAGAGTTGGGCAAGGTGCTTAACGCAGACAGGCAAGAACTGAACAAGCTGGTAACGGAGGGAAAAGTTGGATTCCCGGAAGTTGAAAAGGCATTTAAGAACATGACCAGTGAGGGCGGTATTTATTTCAACCTCATGCAAGAGCAAAGTAAGTCGCTTACTGGTATGCTTTCCAACTTGGGCGATGCTTGGGATAGTGCGCTCAACAAGATCGGACAGGATAATCAGGATTTGTTCACTGGGGCTATTCAGGGTGCGATAGACCTTGTGGAGAATATGGATCAGATTATCCGTATCGTACAGGCTGTTACCATTGCTTACGGAAGCTATAAAGCGGCAATCGTGCTGAATACCCTTGCAACAAAGGGCTACACGGGTGTTGCCATGATAGACAATACCGTTAAGCAGGCAAAGATCGCTCTACTGAAAGCGGAAGCCAACATAACGGGACAAACAGCAGCCCAAACAAAGGCTATGACAGCCGCACAACAGGCTCATGTTGCCGCCTTGCAAAAGGAACTTACAGCGGAAGAGCAAGCCAATCTGGTAAAGAAACTCCGCATTGCCACCATACAGCAGTTATTGACAGCCCAACAGCAGGAATACTTATCAAACCTTAACCTTACCACTTCCTCTGCCAATTATGAGGCAGTGGCTACCTCTGTATTGACGGTTGAGCAAAGGGAGGCACTTAGCAAAACCGACCTATCGGCTAAGAGTGCCGTATATCGTGCCGCTCTGGAGCAAGAAGTGGCAGCGAAGCAAAGGAACAATGCCGCCACTCTGGAGGCTATGCGTACCGATGTCAAGGCGGCAGCACAAAAGATGGAATCCGCCAAACAAACGGCTGTTTCTGCCATGCAAGCAACCGAAATGGCACGGTATGAATTGTATTGGGCAAGGCAAGCCGGGGATGCCACCAGAATTGCAACGGCTGAAAAGAAACTGGAGGCAGCACAGGACAACCAGAGTGCCGCCAGAAAAGCCGCATTAGCCGCTCAAACGGACTTATACACCAAACGCAAGCAGTTGGAGGCTACAGCCACAAAACAGGCTACAGCCGCTTCTGTAGCGGACACAGCGGCAAAGACAACACAAGGTGCTGTTACGACTGCACTAACATCAATCACGAAGAAAGCCACCCTTGCAATGAAAGCTCTTTGGGCTTCCATGAAGAGCAATCCTATCGGGTGGATTCTTTCACTGGTTGGGATGCTGGTTAGTGCGCTCACGTTGTTCAAAAGCTCCGAAGAGGAAGCCACCGATGCAATGGGAGAATTTCAGGACACCACCAAAAAGCAGATTGATAATCTGGATTTGCTGTTTGCCATTCTCCGCAACACAGAGAAAGGTACAAAAACGCATGGTGATGCCATTCGCAAGGTGAATGCGATTTGCAAGGAGTATAACAAAACCTTGCTGGATGAGAATGCCACCATTGATGAGCAAAAATTGAAGTATGCAGAACTGACAGCCGCAATCCAGCAGACTACAGCCGAAAAAATCAAGGCTAAGTATGTCGAGCAGGAACTACAGGAATATCTGGAGAAGTCGGATGAAAACTATGCAAACTTCATAAAGAATCTGGGGAATGCAAGCTATGACACTGGAAAGACAAGGACGGTAACGAACCGTAGCACTGGTGGAGATTCATACGAAGTGCCGATATATGAAGCCTCTGAAAACATACGGAACATGGGAGGTGCTGTACAGGAAGCCATAAGAAGCCAGATTGAGGATAACGCAAAATTACTGGCTTCCATGTCCGGGGATGCTTTCACCAAGCAATACAATGATGTAGTAGCAAGCATATTGAACTCCACAAAGGCAGCGACAAAAGCCACCGATGCGGAGATAGCAGGATTCAAGGGTATAGTTGAATCCTACCTTACCTCACAGATCAACAAGGCTAAGGAAATGAACGAGGCTATTAACCAAGTTGATAATAGCCTTAGTGCCTATTTTGCCCCAAAGGATGCCACGCCAGTAACTGACAGCGTGGACTATGTAAGTATGTCCTTTGAAGAGCTTGATAAGAAGATACAGGAAACCCAAACACAAATTGATACGCTCAATGCAAAGAAAGTCAAGGTTGAGGCGGACACAACGGAACTACAGAGCCTTAAAAAGCTGATGGATGAGCTAACGGGCGCAAGGGACACCAAGACTGCCAACCTTAACACGGAATCGGGCATAAACGAGCGTATCAAGCAGCTAAAAGAAGAGCGTTCCAATGTGGTTATCAACAGTGCCAAATACAAGGAACTGACTAAAACCATAAACGGACTTGAAGCGAGGTTGCCAAAGACTTCCACCAAACAGGCTAATAATGCAGATCCTTTGAGAGATAAGCAACTGGAAGCGGATCGCAAGCTGGAAGAGGCACGGATCTCTATCATGGAAGATGGGTATGAGAAACGGAAAGCCTTGTTGGACTTACAGCATAAAGAGAATCTGGATCGCATAGACCGTGAGGAAAGGGAACTGGAGAAAGCCCGTAAAGCAGCCGGAAAAGGCGGATTGACTGCAACGGAGCAAGAGGGATTCGATGAGAGAAGAAGCATTGAGAATACCAGCTACCAGAGAGAACAAAACAAGCTGTTTGACGGTGAAATTGCCTACAAGAAACAGCAGTATGAGTTGTATTTCCGCTGGGTAAGGAATCTGGGCGAAGATGTGGCGAACACACAGTTTGCAAACTTGCTGAAAGGCGGTGCTTCATTCAAACAATATCTGGAAAACCAGATTGCGGAAATGAACCAGAAGAAGCAAGCCGGAACATTGACAGAGGGCGAGGGAAACCACCTTATTTCCCTGAATATGCAATACGATGAGATCACGGGCGCAAAGTCCGCAATGGATCTTTTCAAGGAAAGTGTGACGGAAGCCATATCACAAGCCACCACGCTTGCCGAAAAGGTGCAAGCCATAGCAGATGCCAAAGAAAGGCTGGCAAATGGAAGTACTGGGCTTGTCGGTGCTGATGAGCAAGCAGAAGCAAGCCTATTCGTATCGGAGAAGCAGGCGGAAGCCGATAAGGAGATACAGGAAAAGATCCTTACCAACTATCGGAGTTATGAGGAACAAAAGAAAGCCATTCAGGATGAGTATGCGATGTTGCGCTCACAAGCCATTGCGCAAAACAATGAAGAGATACTGGCAAAACTGAATGAGGGCGAGAATGAGGCTCTTTCTGCCTTAAACGCTTCTTTCCTCATGCAGAGCGAAAGTTGGCGCAATCTGTTTACCGACTTGGATGCTTTGACCGTTGAGCAAATAGATAAGCTGGTTAAGGATATTCAGGATAAGATGAATACAGCCGACCTGAAACTGAATCCGGCAGACCTTAGCGCAGTTCTGGATAAACTGGATGAGGCAAAGAAGAAGATACTTGATGTGAACCCATTTAAGGCTCTTGGAAATTCACTTACACAGGTATTCAAGAAACAGCAGGACGGATCAAAGAAAACTTCAAAGCAGATAAAGACGGACTGGAGCAACCTTGCGGATGCAACCGAGGGCTGTTTCAACTTCGTAAATGATGCGATCAACAGTTGCGATGTTCTGGGCGATTTACTGGGTGAAACAGGAAAGTCCACTATTGCGATGATACAGGGTGTTGCCACCGCTGGTATAGCCATGTCAGCAGCCATAGCAACGGCAGAAAAAGGCTCTGTTATCCTTGCCGCCATATCCATTGCTTTACAGGCTATCCAGTGGATTGCCGGGCTGTTTAACAATGATGATGAACTGGAGGAAAGAATACAGAACATACAAATGGAAGTGGATGCGCTATCCAATGCCTTTGATAGACTGCAACACTCCTACGATCAGACTTTCTGGGTGTACAGCGATGAGGAAAGGGCGGCACATCAACAAAGGTTACAAGGTATTGAAGATGAAATAGCCGCTTTGGAGCAACAAAAGGCAGTCGCTCTACAAAGTTGGAATTTCGTAAAATATGCCCAACTGACAAAGCAGATAAAGGAACTCAAAAACGCTCTGGAGAAAGAACAAAACAACGGAGATATGTTTGAGATCTACGAATTGCAGAAACAGAATCTCCGGGAACAACAGGAACTCATTAAACAGCAGATACAAGCCGAAAAGGATAAAAAGGACACCGACAACAATAAGATTGCCGAATGGGAAGAAGCCATTAAGGACATTGACACGCAGATTGAGGATCTGGAGCGTGATATGCTTGAAACGCTTGCCGGAACTGATGTACAAACCGCCATAGATGATTTTGCCGATGCGCTGGTAGATGCCTATTGTCAAGGTGAGGATGCCGCAAAAGCATTGGGCGAAGTGACGAAAGAAACGCTGAAAAATGCGGTTGTGGAAGCTCTGAAACGCCAGTTCCTTGCAAAAGCCATTAATGATGCCGTGCTTTATCTTGGTGAAGCTATGCAAGACGGTGTACTTTCCGACTATGAAAAGAAACGGTTTGAGGAAATGGTTAAGGAGGGTGCGGATAAGTTCAATATGGCTCTGGAGGGTGTAGGTGACTGGATCAAGGATCAGACGGAAGAAGAAGAGGAATCCGATCCCCTTACTGGTGCTGTTACTTCTATGAGCGAGGAAACAGGCGGTGTGATTGCCGGGCGGTTGAATGCCTTTGTGATCAACCAGAGCGACCAGATAGCCATTATGAAGCAGAACATTATCTATCAGGCTCAAATAGCGCAGAACACAAAGGTAAGTGCGGATGAACTGACAGAGATTAAAGAAACCCTGAAAAGGATTGAGAACAAAGACAACTCATTACTATCACAAGGAATATCGTAATTATGGAACTGGTGCATCAAATCAAACAGGATGGAATAGCTAAGGGATTGTGCCGCTTGTGGCAAATGAAACTCAAACCAGATTTGGGTGTGGATTCCCTTGCTGGATTGTATATACGAGGGATAGACTTCTGCATAAAGAATGACTATCCAACACTGGACTTCATACGCAGGAACTTCAAAGGAAAGTGTGAGGCTTACGGTGTGTATGTGGATGATGAGGTGGTGGAGAGAAACAGGAAAGATGTAGTGCTGAACGGGTACTGCAAAGCGATGCTGGAGTATGACGGTTTTACCGTTTCCAACATCTATATCCGGCACAACTCCAAAGCCTCTGTAACTGTTGGCGACCATGCTATTGTGACCATTGACGTTTTCGATGATTCATACCTTGCTATCGCTGTGGCTGGCAGCGATGCAGAGGTGCTTGTGAATGTGTACGGTAATGCCACCGTTGAAACCGTTGGTGGAAGAGTTAAGATTATACGAACCAATAAAAAGACTTACGGATATGATAGACAATAATTTAATCCTCTACTTGCCGTTTGACGATCCGGACGGTAGCAAGGCATACGATTTTTCATTAAGCAGGGCTGATGCAACGCTTTCTGATGGTGCAACATTTTCCAAAATAGCGAAGAGCGGTAAATCTTTGTCTATGAATGGTGCTGGTGAATGCCAAACAGATAAAGCGATACCCCTAAGTGGTGATTTCACGCTGTGTTGCTATGTGTACCCGGCAACAAACAAACTGGGCTGGCTTCTGAACTTTGACGGAGTGGATAACTATCTGGAGCAATGGGTGAGCGTAATGCCTAACAACTGGTATTTCTTTGCCTTTGTGAAGTCCGGCAACACATTCGAGGTGTACCAGAACACAAGCCGGATCTTCAAAGATACCATATCCGGCACTCCGAAAGGTCTATCACTGAATGATGAGAGCCTTAACGGTACAAAGTCACTCATAGATGAGTTGCGTTTGTTCAATGTGGCAAAGTCTGCCACGGAGGTAATGAAGCTACAGGCAAATACCGATGTGGAATACTATATAGACGGAAAGAACACTAAAGACTTTGGCGTATATGTTTCCGCTTCTTCCGGGCTTCTGGGTAGGTTGGAAAGGAAAGAAAGTCTGGAAGTGGATTGGGATAACTACCACGGAAAGGTGATTGACTTGAAGCGACCACGATACAAGGAGCGCACGATCACGCTTGATTGCTTTATAGAGGCTTCCAGCCGATCGGAGTTTGTAAACTGGGTAAATCTCTTTATGGAGCAATTCGACAAAGAGGGTACGGTGCGCCTGAAATGCGAGTATGACGGAAAGGCAAAGCCTCTGGTGTATGAGGTGTATGTGCCTGATGAGGTTGATGTGGAAAAGACTTGGGGGACATACAACAATGATCTGATGGTTGGCACATTCTCTTTGAAGCTGGTAGAATGTGAGCCAGTGAAAAAAGTATTGCGCCATATCGGAAATGCCAACAGCAAGGCTACAATAACCGTTACCAGCACGAAGTTCCTTAATGTGTATTGGGGCGATGGAAGCCACACATTCAATGTGCATGGAACGGATGTAGCTTTGGAACACACTTATACCGAAGCCGGAGAATACGACATTATTGTAAGCGGTGTGATTGAGGATATAGAGGAATTTTCCACTAATGCGATCGTGATATGGGAGAAATTGAAGTAATCAAGCGCAAAGGCGGCACTATCCAGCTATTCAGCAGAGATCCGTTCTGTACCATAAAATCGGCAACGCAGAACATATCTCTGATGGGTGATGATAACATACAGTTGTCTATTATCTCCACTGAATTGCTGGACTTCGAGAAAGGCGATAAAATCATAGTGGGCGGTGAAGAGTACACTATCCGCACACGTGTAGCCCGTGAAATGAAAACGGATAGATACTACCAGTATGATGCAGTATTCTATGGCGTGATGTATGAACTGATGAAAGCCCAATACAGGAATACGGACGAAAGCGGAAAATCTACTTCCATGACTTTTGACCTTACTTATTCCATTAGGGATTTCGTCAAGGTGATCATATACAATATGAACCGTGATTATCCGGGCTTGTGGGCTTTTGATGAAGCGAATTGCCCGGACACAGAGCCACGCACTATATCATTTTCACGGCAGAACTGCCTACAGGTGTTGCAATCGCTATGTAGCAAGGATAATTTCAAACTGGAGTTCCGCATTACCCAAAATAACGGAGTGCGTACTATCCATATCGGAAAATTCGGCACAAAGGTTATTCCACCAAGCGGAAGTGATTACTTTGAGTGGGGTAAGGGTGGCGGTTTGTTTACCCTCAAAGATCAAAAGGTGGATGATAAAGCCATTATTACCCGTCTTTGGGTGGAGGGCGGCACTACCAACATACGGAGCGACTACAGGGACTATTCAGAACGCTTGCAACTGCCTTACCCAAAGCGTATGAATAAGAATGAGCATACGTTGGCTGACGGTACTGTTATCCCGGCAAACAGTGAAATGATCGGTATTGATGATGATACCAAGCGTTATATTGAGGATGCGGAACTGGCGCAGGAGATAGGCAGCGAAGAGGATAGCGAACAATATGATGATATTTTCCCGAAGCGTACAGGAAAGGTTACTGCCATTGTTGAGGATGATATAAACTCATTCGTTGATGATACAATGGATTTCGACCTGAACGAAAAGGACGAAAACGGGACAAAGTACCTTATCAATGGAGTAACGGCAAAAATCACATTCATAACTGGCAGGCTTGCCGGACAGCAGTTTGAAGTAAAAGCAGATGGAGGATATGACCATTCGGCTAAGAAGTTCACGATCATACCTTTCACTGACAAACGAGGGCTGACCATACCCACCACCGACAATGAGGCTTTCCGCATTGAGGTTGGAAACAGCTATAAGATCACGGATATAAATCTGCCAAAGTCCTATGAGGATAATGCGGAAGAAGATCTTTGGTATGCCGGGTATGATGATTTCAAGCCACGCACACAGTCCAGAGTGCAGTATGCTTTGACCTTTGATCGCTCCTATTTTCTGGAGAATATGCCGGATGATAGCGAAACCAGCGTGTTCAAGGTTGGGGACTATGTGCCAGTGCGTGATGTGCGTTTCGGTGTGGAGAAGAGCATAAGAATCCAGAAGATAAGCCGTAACTTGCTTGTGGATCACGATTACAGCCTTACCCTATCCGACACTACCACCATATCCATAAGCCAACAGACGGTTATAGATGTGATTGAGCATAACAAGATTATAGAAGCAAACCGACTGAAAGATTTGAGCAAGGCACGCAGGGGATGGCGTACAACAGAAGAGCTAAGGAATATGGTGTATGACACAGACGGGTATTTTGATCCAGAAAACATACGACCTAATTCTATTGATACCAATATGCTTACCGTTGGCTCAAAGAGCCAGCAGTTTGTTTTGATCGGAGTTGTGATGCAAGCCAATGTAAACGGCAATGCCAACAGGTTTGATGCTTCTTCGGGCATACTGGTACACCTTACCATAGACGAAACCACCATAAAGCAATGGACTTTAGGCGAATTGAGCGTTACCCTATCGGAGCAAGGCGGCTACTATGTGTTTGCGAAGTGTAGCAAGACTGGAACGAATGGCGTGTTTGTCGTTACGCAGACACCCTACAAGTTTGAGCCTACCGAAGATCCGAACAACTACTATTTCCAGATAGGTATCATTAGTTCGCTCTATCCTGATGATAATTTCCGTGATTTTGTAACCACTTACGGATTTACCCGTATCAACGGAAAGACTATCACAACGGGAACTATTGTAACCAGTGATGGAGAGTGCTATTTGGATCTGGACGGGAACAAATTCAGAATCGGTGATGCAACAAGCTCTATTGACTGGAATGTGACGGCATTAAAACAACTTACCTTGCATAATGTACGCCTATTAAGCGATTCTGGCGATGTGTCGTTTATCGGTGTGTATCGTGGAGATTACAACGAGGAATATGTGTACTATACAGGCGATGAGGTTAGCTATAGCAACGGTGCGGAAACTTGTACATACAGGTACATTTATCCAACTCCGGCAAAGGGAATTACACCAACCAATACGACTTATTGGAAAGTAGTAGCGAAAGGGCAGCAGGGACAGAAAGGCGATGATGGTTTACCCGGTAAAGACGGATTACCCGGAAAAACCACATATACATGGATAAGGTATGCCGATGATGAAAACGGAAACGGTATCTCTGACAACCCTACTGGAAAAGGCTTCATAGGTTTTGCATATAACAAGGAAACAGCGACCGAAAGCAACGACCCAAAGGATTACAAGTGGTCTGACATTATGGGAAAGGACGGTGTTCCGGGAGAGCCGGGAGAAGATGGGAAAACGCTTTATACTTGGATTGCCTACTCTGACAATGCCGATGGAAACCCGATGTACCAGCAACCGAAAGATTCAACGAAGTACATAGGCATTGCCACCAACAAGGAAACGGCTACAGAAAGCACAAATCCGAAAGATTATGTTTGGAGCAAGTTTAAGGGTGATGATGGTTTGCCGGGTGTTCCGGGTGCAGATGGCAAGACAAGCTATTTCCATATCAAATACTCTTCCGTGCAAAATCCAACCAGTGCCTCACAAATGACCGAAACCCCGTCTGATTACATAGGTACTTATGTGGACTATACGCAAGCTGATAGCAACGATCCGAAAAAATACACATGGGCAAGATTCAAGGGCTTCAATGGTGAGGACGGATTGCCGGGCATAAATGGTGAGGATGGAAAGACTTCCTATCTGCATATCAAATATAGCGATAACGGGGGATTGTCGTTCACTGCAAACAACGGTGAAGAGCCGGGCGCATACATTGGGCAATATGTGGACTTCATACAGAAAGACAGCGACAACCCCACTGATTACACTTGGAGTTTGATTAAGGGTGAAAGTGGTGCGGCTGGTAGCGATGCAACCACTGGAGAATACTATGAATACAGGTATGCCAAAAACGGATCTACCGTTTCACCTCCGGCTCTGGATGCTGATGCTGAAAATCCGGCTGGGTGGAGTACGACAATGCCGACCGTTGGCACACTGGAATACTTGTGGTGTACGATGGCTAAGAAGTCCGGGCTATCGGATAAGAAAGTGTTTGATATTCCCGTGCAGCAAGGGGAAACTACGCTTCTGGATATTACCGGGCATGGCGTGTCTGGGGCATTGAAAAATGGTGCTTCCGTTGTGCAAGACGGTAGCCGATATGCCGTTGATCTTAGCGACAATGCGGAGTGTCAGATTAATTGGGATCTTCCGTTTGGTCAAAGTTTCACGCTCTGTTTTTGGATGAAAACGGATCAGACGCTCATACGGTGGATGCTGAACGGCTACAATGGCAGGGACTATGTGGAGAAGAGCATAACCGTGTCAAAGAACACTTGGTTTCATGTTGCCTTGCGTTTCAATGACAGAACGGTATCTATATTCATTAATGGATCTCTGGTGCAGACAGGCAGCATAAATGAAGAGGTGGTAGGCTTTTCCATGTACGATGATAATATGTTTGGATCTTCCGTGTTCTATGACAACATAAGGCTTTATGACGGTGCATTATCGGCTACCGATATAGGAAAAGACAAGAGCGGAGAAAGCGACAAACTTGTTCAGAACTGGTGTACACCTTTCCGTATCAATCCTTACGATGGAAAGGATGGGAAAGACGGTGTAGGCGTTAAATCTGTTGATGTAGAATATGCGAAAAGCTCTTCAAACACAACAGCACCTACAAGCGGATGGCAAACCACCGCTCCGGCTTGGGAAGATGGGAAATATATCTGGTCACGGACTAAAACAGTTCTTACGGATGGATCTTCTGAATACACTAAGGCTGTTTGTATCACAGGCGGCAAGGGTGCAACTGGATCACCGGGTTCTAATGGCGTGGGCGTGAAATCCATTGTGGAGCAATACTACCTATCAAGCAGCCCTACTTCGCAATCTGGCGGCTCATGGAGTACCACCAGACCGACTTGGAAAGACGGCTGGTATATCTGGACGAGATCCGTTATCACTTACACCAACGGCACTTCTACCACTACTTCGCCTATCTGTGTGACAGGTGGAAAGGGTGAAACTGGTGATAAAGGAGATAAAGGCGACAAGGGAGATAGCCCGGTAATGGTTTACCGTGGTGATTACAGCAGTTCAAAAACCTATTATGGGAATAAAAACAGATTGGATGCAGTAAAATACAACAACCAATACTATATTGCCCGTATAGATGCTGATACATTCTCAAATGTAGTGCCAACAAATACAAGCAAGTGGAATCCATTTGGAGCGCAATTTGAAAGCATAGCTACAAACCTTTTACTCGCAGAGGGAGCAAGTATTGGCGACTGGTTTATACAAGGGGGAAAGATTGTATCAACACTCGGATCAGGCAACAAGATTACTTTGGATGCTTCAATGGCTCGCATACTGATTGAATCAAGTAGATCTGGTGGAGACTATTCAGAGGCAACAACGCAAGGATCTAAGATCACGATTGATGCAAATAACGGAACTGTTGAAGCAAGAAGTAAAAGCAACACATCACGTGTAGCCTATATGTCTCCTACTGGAATATTTTGCAACAATGCAGAAACACAAGCAGTTGCACTATCTACAGGAATAACAAGAAAGGCAGCTATAGTTGGTATTGGATATGGAAATGTCAGCTCAAATGTATGGGATAATGAAAATATGCTCGCTGGTATATATGGTTATGCCTCTAATAGTGGTAATGCACCAGAATACGGTGGATATTTTCAAAAACTAATGGCGGCAGGTCTTTTCCTTAGCACTAAAATTATTGATGATAATGATGGAACAACCTACTTATCTGAAACTACATCGCTCGTTATAGGATATTCAAGTAGTGATAAAAGTGTTTATTTACCTAATGATGGTGTAATAGGCAGGATCATATTTTTCAAACAATGGTGGACTGGCTCTATGACTATACGGGCAAGAAGCGGTCAGAAATTGTATGATGACAACACACCAAACAATTATCATAAAGTTCTTTGTGGAAGAATGGCTATAGCTATATTTACTGTTGGATATATTAATGGGGTAAAAACCTCGGCATGGCTAATCAATAAATTACCAGATTTAATACAAGAATAATGAAATATGGAAGAGTACGGTTACATAAATGAAGATGGATATTTGGTTTCAAAGATATTAGAGCCTCACGAAATCAAGTATAAGGATGAGGAAGGCAATTTGAAATCCAAAACGGTTACTATTGCGGAACAGCTTGCAGAAATGGGCGATAAGTGGAAGCCTGTTGAGCTTGTTGATGATGAGAAGATGGATTCTGGAGATCCATATTATACCATTCAAATAATTCCTTATGATGCTGGAGATAGAATATCATACAAGTATGAGAAAGTTCCAGATAACGCATACTTGAAAACGGTAATAGACGGACTAAAGAAACAACTAAGAGATGATGATTACAAGGTAATAAAATGCTATGAGTTTTCTTTGGTTGGTGAGGAAATGCCTTATGATATAGTGTCGTTGAACAGCAAGAGGCAAGCGATAAGAGATCAGATAAACGAACTTGAAGCAAAACAAGTTAAACTTAATAGCTTATGAACTGGCTGAAAGAAAGCAACAGGACAAAACATTTGGTGTATGCCATACCATGTGCGTTTTTGCTGACGATTCTGTTTGTGGCAGGATTGGCGGCTGGTATGGAGTTTAAGGATCGTGCCTACGGTGGCAAATGGGACTGGCTGGATCTCATTGCCACGCTGTTAGGCGGCTTGGTAGGTCAAATCTTGCAAGCCTTAGTAATCTATCTTATATGGAAAGGAGGTGTATAATGGTTTGAGGGCATATTTTTTCGTCTAAAAGTGTGTTTGAGGAACACATAAATAAGTATATTTGCAGTTAGAAATTAACTTGGTGAATTATGGATAATGATATGTACAGCCTTAGAGTGTTAGCCAAAGGGCAAGTATCGGATCTTAGCAAGGGATTCAATCTTGGCGGCAAGCCGTTTTCGGTCTATGTGCGTAGCAAGAGCGCAACGGAAATGGCTACCGATACGCTTCTGAATTGCAAGCTGATCTGTGATACTTCGTTTGGCAACATACCAGTACCAGTTGGCGACTGGACACCAGCGGCTATAGTGGAGATTGCCCCAAACGCTATAGACTTGCAGAAGTATGAGATTTATTGGGGTGCAGGTGAAATCATTAGAAACAACTGATATGGGACTTTTGTTAGGTAGCGGTAACACGAAACCGCAATATCCGTATGATATGTGGTACGGAATAGAGGGAGATTTTACAAGCCGTGATTACAAGCTCAAAAGAGTTGGTAATCTGGACTTGCACAAGACGCTTCCGATTCAGGCGAAGCTGAAAAGGTTTGTTGAAAACCCGGACGGCTCTGTGAAATACTACTTGCATCCGAATGACAGCCGGAAGAAAGATAGTGGTGCTGCTGCTATCATTGACAGTACGGACGGTAATGTGATGCTCGAAAAGCCGGAGTATTATTTCAGATTTGAGATAGAGGGTACAAAGTGGATTCGTGCATATTCTGAATATCCATTGCCGGGCTTTATCAAAATGGAGCGTAAAACGGTTTCTCCGTGGTTTGCCACTATCAAGATTGATACGAATGAAGCTGTTTCCGGCTGTTTCCTCACTTGGGATGGTGACAATATCGCCCGTGATACAAGCGGATTTGTGAAGCTAACTGCCAACGCTGCCAACTACAGGGGTGGTTCTGGTGCTGGTGATGCTGCCAAAGATGGCACTTACAACTCCATGCTTGGTATGCCTCGCACTTCTATCTCTAAGGTAACAGCCCGTGCCGCTTGCAAGAATGGCACTCACTTGGGCGTGTACCGTGTGTACAATGAAATCGCTTGGTTGCAGAGGCTGGAGTATGCTTCTCTTCATTGTCAGGACACCTACAATGAATCTTTGACCTCGGAGGGGTATCATCAAGGCGGACTGGGCAACGGTACGGCTGTGAACGGTACGGAATGGAACACTTGGGGCGGCTATAAGCCTTTCATCCCTTGCGGTGTGACTGCAACGCTGGGCAACAATACAGGCAGAGTGCCTTATGTGATCAAGGGATGGACTGGTGGCGATAAGACGGTACAGGTTACTTCTTATCGTGGATTGGAAGTGCCTTATGAATGCCTCTGGTATCTTGCGGATGATGTGCTTATCTGGCACAAGTCAGATGTTTCTATCGCCTATGTCTGTGAAGATCCTACCAAATTCACTTCACACTCCGATTCCGCTACTTCCGTGCCAGATGGCTATGAGGCTATCACTGAATTGCCACGCAAGGATGGATATATCCTACAGTTTGCCCATTCAAGCAAGGGGTATGCTTTCCCTGAAACGGTAGGTGGTTCTGCCGCTGCTGGTGGCTGTGATTATTTCTACACTTGTGTAGATGATTCAGGCTGGGCTTCTCCGGGCTGGTATGGTGCTCTGCTCGCTGGGGCTGCGACTTCTGGTGCGGATGCGGGTTTCGGTTGTCTGCATACGAATGATCGCTCCTCGCGCTCGAATGCGTACCTTGGTTTCCGCTTGTGCCGTTTTTAACGGACTGCAAAGCGGCGGTACACGGGGGCTTTTTGCGAACGTGAATTGAGAAAGAAATGAGAATAAACAGGTTGATGGTGATAGGTGGTGCTCTGCTCGCTGGGAATGCGAATAATGGTGCGAATGCGGGTTTCGGTTATCTGAATACGAATAATCGCTCCTCGAACTCGAATGCGAACATTGGTTTCCGCTTTTACCGTGGTTTCAACTTTACAAGATATAACTGTGATCACCATGACCTTACCACACAGGGGCTATCGGCACTGCTGGTAGCTGGTAAAAAAAGACGAATTAAAACGGTGTTAGTAAGTAATTGAACGCTCCGATTTAGACCAACGGCACAATGGGCTTGATAAAGACAGAATACGGCTTATGTTACAGTAGCGATACGATGTTTAACGGCTATAGTGATATGGAGGATTGCGGATATTATATTGGCGATACTGGTAGCCTCTATATATCCCAAAGCAAGAAGCTAAAGAATATCTATCCTCTTATCTACGAATCCGCAAACCTCGTTAGGGCGCAATATAATGCACAGAAAGGCAAGGGCGATCGTACAGAGATACGGAAGTTCAACAATAACATTATTGAGTGCCTGACAGACTTGTATTTCCAGCTAAGGAATATGACCTACCAGCCGGGCGAATACAAGACTAAGACTATATATGAGCCGAAAGAAAGGCTGATTATGATTGCGCCTTTCTATCCTGATCGTATAGTCCACCATTGCGTTATCAATGTGCTTGGGCAACATTGGACGCACATATTCACGTCAAACACTTACGCTTGTATCAAAGGCAGAGGCGTACACAAATGCATGGAAGATCTGCATAGGGATATGATGCTGGATAAGAAAGGCACTAAGTATTGCTTGAAGATAGATATAAGAAAGTATTTCGACAATGTGGATCACGCATCTATGAAGCGGATAATCCGTTACACCATAGCGGATGATCAGATGCTTTGGCTGTTGGATAGAATTATAGATAGCAACGGTAAAACAATCGGTTTGCCAATAGGTAATTTCAAAAGCCAGTATTTTGCCAACCTATACCTCGCATACTTCGATCACTGGGTGAAAGAAGATCTTGCAAGAATGGTGATGGCGAAATTTGGGGTGAAGATATACTACTACCGATATATGGATGATATAGTAGTCCTTTGCTCCAGCAAGGAAGCACTGCATTTCATACTTGACATGATGGGGCTTTACTTGGCTTCGAAACTGAAACTGGAGATAAAACCGAACTGGCAGATCTTCCCGGTCGATGATCGTTGTATAGACTATGTTGGCTTCAAACAGAATCACTACGGTATCTTGCTCCGCAAGGGCATACTTATGAGGTTCTATAGGAAGCTGAACAAAGTCAAGAAGAGATACGAGATCAAAGACATGAACGATGTAAAACACCTCTTCCCGTCTGAATACGGCTGGGTAATCAGATGCTCGGAGGAACACAGTAAATTCATCTTTAATAAATGTTTGAACAATGGAAACAACAGGATTATTTATCGGGTTGCTGGCTGACGAAAAGCCGGAGGTTATCTATGACTTGTACAACGGGCAGGGTACATTCATGTACAACCACAACATCAAAGAAGTATCGGTAATCAAGGAAAAAGAGGGTGGCATAACTGTTACCTCTGACGATGACGAAAAGGCTACTGGCAAGATGTTCCAGTATGACAGCGTTAGGGTGGAATACCCAAAGACAGCGGACAACATTTTCAGCACATTGCTTACTGCAAAGTACCCGTCTAAGACGGAAAGCAAGCTGATGAATGAATACCAGTCTGCCATGCTCGGACTGCTGGATGAGAGCTACAAGAAGCCTTATGAGGACTTTTTGAAAGATCGTCTTGCTATACGCAACATGATTGATGCCGATGCCGAAACGTACAACATTCCAACTGATTTATAGTATGATTGAAGATTTTGAAGAAGAGCTGGATTCCAACGCTGGGGATAGCGATCTGTTTGATTGCGAATACTCCAGCGTGGATGCTCTGATAAATGAAGTGATCGTATTCACTGGCGTAAAGTCTGATGTACAGACAGAGAACGGAACGAGAACACTTGTTTCCTTTGGTGAGGGCGCAGGTCGGTCGGCTTTCTTTACTGATAGTAAGAGGCTAAAAGATGTAGTGTGCAATCCAAATCGCACTTTCCCATTCCGTGCTATCATTAAGGTAGTGCGTTTCGGGAATAATACAGGATTCAAGTTCTTTTCTCCGAAGTCAAAGATCACGCAGGAGGATAAAGACAACTTCGAGTATTATAAACGCAACAAGTATAGAAGAAAAAGGTAATGAATGACTGGAAAGAAATACTACTTGCCTTTGCCTCCGTAGTTACGGCACTTGGCGGATTGGAGTTCTTGAAATATCTTCTTAATCGCAAAAACATAAATCGTGTTTCAGCGGCAGACGCTTTCAAAGCGGAATACAAATCTATCATTGAAGATTATCATAGGGTAAGAAAAGAGGTAGATGATGCCAAAAGTGAGATACAATCTCTGAATAAGAAAGTGGATGAGCTATACAGGCAAGTACATTCACTGGAGAATGAAAGGCTGGGACTGATTAAAAGGAATGCCGAACTGGAACTTGCGCTAAGAGAGGCAAGGCATAACGAATGTGTCAGACCAGACGATGAGTGTTTCAAAGGCAGACTGCCTAAGCGCACATATTGTAGGCTCAAAAAACTTGCTGCTGGAGATTATGATGAGTATTACGATGAAGAGGATGTAACCGAAAACAAAAAAGGCAATGAAAGTAAGAATAGCGGAGTATCTGAAAAGCCTGATAAGGGCTAACACGCTTGATAGTAGCAAGTCCTTTGCGCTTGTGCTATCAATCCTTGTGGGTGCTTTTGTTGGGCTGTGTGTCGGGTTCTGCCTGATATGGGATGTTTGCACCAACGGCTATCTGAAAACCGATCTGGATGCGCTGGGCGTATTCATGCTCTGTATCGGTGGCTTTATGGCTGGCGGTGGGATAAACAAAGCAATTAGTGAACGAAATAAAAAAGGAAAGGAACAAAACAATGTTGGTACTGATTGATAACGGACATGGTGAAAATACACCGGGTAAACGGTCGCCAAAGTGGGCTGATGGCTCACAGTTGTTTGAATGGCAGTATGCCAGAGAGGTAGCCAATGCGGTATATAACCAGCTTATCGCAAAAGGCGTAGATTGTGAATTACTGGTTAAGGAAAGCGTGGATGTACCGCTGGCAGAGAGAGCAAGAAGAGCCAATGAAGCGGCTGCAAAATATGGGAAGAGCAAGACGATCCTTGTATCTATCCATGTGAACGCTTCCGGCACTGGCAAAGGTACAGGCTGGGAAATACATACCTATCCCGGAAAGACAAAAGCCGATGATCTTGCACAAATCTTCTGGGACACCGCAAATGAAATGTTCGGTAAGGACTGGAAGATCCGTGGTGACTGGAGCGATGGGGACGGTGATTGGGAAAGCAATTTCTACATTCTCCGAAAAACCACTTGCCCGGCTGTACTTACAGAAAACTTCTTCATGGATAACGAAAGGGATTGCAAGTTTCTTCTTTCCCCGGAGGGCAAGGCGGCTGTTGTGAAACTTCATGTGGATTCAATAACCAAATACATTGAGAAGTATGCGTAAATATGTAATTATAGCGTTTGCCGTTCTTTTGGCGGCAACAGCTTTCCTATCCTACCGTGTCCGATCGCTCCAGTCGGAGCGTGACAGACTACAGAACAACCAGACAGCACTACTGGAGGATGTAGCCTACTACAAGACAGAATCCGGCAAGTATGCCGCATCCGTTCAATCATTGGAGTTGTCTAAGTCGGAGCTACAGAAACATTGCGATGAGCTTGTTAAGACAGTTGAGGATCTCAATGTGAAGATAAAGCGCATCCAGTCTGTTTCAACGACTGCAACGAAAACAGAAGTGCCGATAAAGACGGAGGTACGGGATAGCATAGTTTACCGTGTGCCGGATAGCTTGAAGTTGCTTCCAGTTCGCCCTACCTTGATAGACACATTGAAAAGGATCACATTCAAAGATCCGTGGGTTGAGCTTGACGGTACTATTGACAAAGGTATGTTTACTGGCAGGATTCAAACAGTAGATACGCTCATTCAGGTAGTACATAGAGTGCCGCATCAATGGTGGTTCTTCAAATGGGGGACAAAAGCCATAAGGCAGGAGATAAGAAGCTCCAGCCCGTACACCAAGATAGTTTACTCTGAATACATAGAGTTGAAACGAAAGAAGAAGAAATAATTTGTGGAACATAAGAACTTTTTGAGCCGTGCCAACTGTGAAGTCCGCACGGCTTGTTTATTTGGAATGGAATGCCTATCTTTGCACCATCCGATCCGAAATCGGTGTTGCATTAAAAATCCTCTGCCGCTTTCGGGTGACAGGGGATTTTCCATAGAAATTGCAGAAGTTCTACAATAGTTCTACAGAAAATCAAAAAAGCCTTGCAAGTGGTTGATTTACAAGAATGGGACATAAGTTTCCTAAACTTTAGATCCGGGTTCGATTCCCGGCGAGACTACTTGGGCTATGATTTTTCCCCAGTTAGGAAAAAATTATTCCCCAGTTGGGAAAAAATTATTTCCTAACTGGGGAATTTTTGTAGTGTTGCTGGTTAGGATTATCTATTTATATTAGTATTGTTATATGGGAATGAATAATTCATATCATCTGTTTTTTGAATTGGCTGTGATTCTGATATGCTATTCTCTTATGATAGGTAGACTGATTATTGCACTTAGGCGTCATGACTATGGTGTGGTAAAAGTACAATCATTGTTGCTACTGATTGCAACCATACTTGTGGGTAGTATTTATATTATCTAATTACCGGACGTTACTTATACAAGTAAAAGTTCTCTCAATTAATTGTGCTGTTGATGCAGGCTTTATTGTATTTTTTCTTTTAGTATAATCAGTGATTTTTTCTCTTGCTCTTGTAAGTAAGGCGTAACATCTTGTTTTGTAGGTATATTCCTTTAGTGAGATGATGATTATTTTCAGGCAGTTCGAGCTGCTGTGAAACACTTGTACGGCTCGCGTTCCACACTTGTGTGGCTCACGAGTATTACAAGTGTCTCTCATGAACAGTGCAAGCGCTTTTCGTTGTACGTTTGTTTTTCTTTTATTCCCCGCATTTTCTTCATAAACGAAACTCAGTGGAATACCCTTTTTTTGTTCAACTTACCTTTCTTCTTTTCAATACAACAATCTATAAATTCGTTTTTGTGTTGAAACGTATAGCTAAAACATTTTTTTGGAGCGTATTTGTTTATTCGCAGAATGTTATAAAGCCGATTGCCTTAATTGAAAGTATTGGCTACCGATGTTTGTATGCGCTGTGCTTACGATTAAAGGATGGGGGAAGGAATAGATGGATAATATGATGCTATGCGCTGACCATGTTGGCATTGAGGGATAAAAAAGAGGATGCATCCATTTGCGGATACATCCTCTGTATAGGGAACTTAATCTTTTGTTTTTAGCCCTTAAGCTGAAGAGAGTCTTTTGCAACTCATCAACTTAAGAACTTAAAAACTCAGAAACTTATTTTTCTGCGACTACTTCTTCGTTTTTCTTCTTCAACAGCATGAAGGCGATAGGAGAAGCGACGAAGAGTGAAGACAGTGTACCGAATACGACACCCAGAATCATGGCGAAGGCGAAGCTGCGGATAGAGTCACCACCGAGGATGAAGATACACAGCAACACGATCAAGGTACTCAGTGACGTATTGATGGTACGTGCTAGTGTCGTGTTCAGTGAGTCGTTGAACAGAGTCAGCTTGTCACGCTTCGGATAGAGACCGAAGAATTCACGTACACGGTCGAAGATAACCACCTTATCGTTGATAGAGTAACCGATAGCCGTCAGGATGGCACCGATAAATGTCTGGTCGATTTCGAGCGAGAACGGCAGGATGCCCCAGAAGATGGAGTATGCACCCAAGATGACGATGGTATCGCAAGCCAGAGCTGCTACAGAACCGATACTGTAAGCGATATTACGGAAGCGGAGCAGGATGTACAGACCGATGGCGATCAGAGCCAGTACAACAGACCAGATAGCTGATACCTTGATGTCGTCGGCGATGCTCGGACCTACCTTCTGCGAACTGATGATACTTCCGCCGGTGTGGTTCTCGCGGTCGATGAATGTTTCCAGCGAAATGTTCTGAGTGAGCAGCGGTTTCAGAGTCTCGTACAGATAAGCTTCGATTTCAGAGTCAACGTTGCTACCTTCTTCCTGAATGCGGTAGTTGGTACTGATACGTACAGTCTTACCGTCGGTACCGATGGCGATAACGCTTACGTTAGCATCACCAAACTTGCTGGAGATGAGCTCACGTACCTGTTCAGGTTCAACTTCTTTCTCGAACTGTACCTTGAAGTTACGTCCACCGGTGAAGTCGATACTTTGGCTCAGACCGCGTGTAAACAGGAAGCCGAGGCAAACTACGACAACGATGAGTGTAGTAGTCATCCATACTTTTCTGCGACCCATGAAGTCGAAGTGAGTATTGGCCATTAGGTTCTTGGAGATACCGGTGCAGAATGTCAGGTTCAGCAGCTTGTCCTTACCCATGAAGTGTTCGTAGAACAGACGAGTCATGAACACGGCTGTAAAGAATGAAATCAGGATACCGATGATCAAGGTAGTAGCAAAACCACGGATAGGACCTGTACCGAAGTTGAACAGGATGATACCGGTGATGATAGATGTCAAGTTAGAGTCGAAGATGGCCGAGAAGGCGTTCGAATAACCATCAGCCAAGGCTTTCTTCACACCCTTGCCTGCGCGAAGCTCTTCCTTGGTACGTTCGTAGATCAACACGTTGGCATCCACAGCCATACCCAGTGACAGCACCATACCGGCGATACCGGACATTGTCAGTGCAGCTTGGAAGGAAGAAAGAATACCCAGTGTGAAGAACAGGTTCAGGATGAGGGCGCCGTTGGCAACCATACCGGGGATGAAACCATACATGGAGCACATGTAGATCATCAACAGCACGAGAGCCACGATGAATGAAATGATACCGGCGTTGATAGAAGCCTGACCGAGTGACGGACCTACGATGTCTTCCTGTACGATGTGGGCAGGAGCCGGCATCTTACCAGATTTCAATACGTTGGCCAAGTCTTTCGTTTCGTCGGGGGTGAAGTGACCGGTGATGACAGAGTTACCGCCAGTAATTTCGTTCATTACATTCGGAGCAGAATATACGTAGCCATCCAATACGATAGCGATGCTGCGGTTGATGTTCTGCTTGGTCAGCTGTGCCCAGCGGCGTGCACCGTCAGTATTCATAGACATGCTTACGCACGGTTTGCCATATTGGTCGTAGTCGTCCTTGGCGTCTACGATTACGTCACCTTCCATAGCGGCACGGCCGTTACGCTCGGTCGACTTGATGGCATAGAGTTCGAAAGTCTGTGCTTTCGGGTCGAAAGCTACGGCAGAAACACCCCACTTCAGACGCAGGTCTTTCGGCAGTTCAGACAGAACTTCGGGCATTGACAGATATCTGTTGATTTCTGCTGTATCCTTATAGCTGGCATAGCCTACTACCGGACCACCATTGGGGTTCACCTGCAGAATGGCCAGTAACGGATGTTCTTTCTTGATTTGTTCCAGATCGGCAGCCTGTGATTTGCTTTCGCCTTTCAGAGCGGCTGCAAGACTGTCGGTAGTGCTGGTAGCTTGAGCTACAACGGGAGCTTCGGTAGCAACTGTATCAACGGCAGTGCTGTCGGCTGCAGTCTGTGTGCTCTGCAGAACGCGCAACTTGTTGTCGGCTGATTGCAGGTAAGGAGCTACTTCGTTTGCATTGTAAGTTTCCCAGAATTCGAGGTTGGCAGAACCTTGCAACAATTTTCTTACACGTTCGGGCTCTTTGATACCAGGCAGTTCGACCATGATGCGGCCCATCTTGTCTTCCAGACTCTGGATGTTGGGCTGAACGACACCGAAACGGTCGATACGTGTACGGAGCACGTTGTATGAGTTGTCGACTGCGGCTTTAACTTCTTCGCGCAGAACCTTCTCAACTTCTGCATCCGAAGATTTCTGGTTTACTTTGTCTTTCAACTGTTGGGTAGCGAACAATTGTGCAAGAGGTTGGTCCGGAGCAAGTCTGTGGTACTCGCGAACGAACAGTGTGATAACGTCGTCCTGGCTTGTTGTAGCTTGTTTAGCGGCTGTTGACAATGCCTGGTTGAACGCTTCGTCGGTTTTGTTGTCCGCCAATGTCTTGATGACATCGGGTACAGAAACTTCGAGAATGACGTTCATACCACCCTTCAAGTCCAAACCAAGACTGATTTCCATCTCACGACAATCTTTCAGAGTCCAGTTGCCAAACCACACTTTCTCGTTCGCCAGAGAATCCAGGTAGTCCTGCTCCACTTTCTCGTCTCCTTTTGCATACTCCTTAGCCTTGTTGGTATAGTAGCGAGTTACAAAAGAAAAGGACAAGTAGAACACGCAGACCAGTGTGAGCAAGATGGCAAAAACTCTTACAAATCCTTTGTTTTGCATGTTACTTTTAGTTTATTATGATTACTTTATTTAATTAATTCTGATGTATATAGGGCTGCAAATATAGCTTTTTTTTCACATTTGGAAGTAAAAGGAACTCAAATATTTGCATATTATTTCATTCCGCGGTTTTTTAACATCGCTTCCAGTTGGGGCTCGGCGCCGCGGAAATTCCTGTAAAGAGTCATGGCGTCTTCGCTGTCGCCTTTCTCCAGTACGTTGCGTCGGAACAGGTCGGCTGTGTGGCGGTCGAAGATGCCGTTTTCCTTGAAGGCTTCGAAAGCGTCGTTGTCGAGCACGTTGGCCCAAAGATAGCTGTAATAACCTGCTGCATAACCGCCGATGATGTGGCTGAAGTAGGTGGTACGGTAACGCGGAGCTATTTCGGGAATCAGTCCCAGACGGTCCATGGCTTCTTTCTCGAAGGCTACTACGTCCAGACCAGTCGTATCGGTCAGGTTATGCAGGTTCATATCCAGAAAGGCGGCTGCCATCAGTTCGGTCGTGATGAATCCCTGATTGAAAGTCTTCTGATTGAGGATCTTTTCGATCAGTTCGTCAGGAATTGTTTCGCCGGTCTGGTAATGCTTAGCATACATCTTCAGCACTTCGGGTTCGGTAGCCCAGTGCTCGTTGATCTGTGAGGGCAGCTCTACAAAGTCGCGTACGACGTTCGTGCCTGATGTTCCCTTATATTGGCACTTGGTTAACAGACCGTGCAAGGCATGACCGAATTCATGGAACAGAGTTTCTACTTCGTCGATGGTAAGCAGAGAGGGAGTGTCGCCTACAGGTTTGGTAAAGCTAGCCACATTGCATACCAGCGGACGGATATCACCTTGCTGCTCGCGGTAATTGCTCATCCAGGCACCACCGCTTTTGCCTGCACGTGGGAAGTAGTCGGTATAGAAGATTCCCAGTTGCGAGCCGTCGGCATCTTTCACTTCGAATACTTGTACGTCGGGATTGTAGACGGGAATGCTGTCCATTGGTGTAAGGGTGATGCCGTACAGCTTGTTGGCTACGGCGAAAGCGCCTTCGCGTACGTTTTCGAGTTTGAAGTAGGGCTTGATTTGCTCTTCTTCGAGGTTGTACTTCTCTTTACGCAGTTTTTCGGTGTAGTACCACCAGTCCCAGGCTTCCAGCTTTTCGCCTTTGTTTTCGCGGTCCATCAGTTTTTGTAACTCGGCTGCTTCGGCCTTGGCTTTGGGCAGGGCGTACTGCCACAGGTTGTTCAGGAAGTTCATGACGGTCTTTGAATCCTTCGCCATGGTATTGTCGAGTACAAAGTTGGAGTAGCAGTCGAATCCCAGCAGGCGGGCTTTTTCGAGGCGCAAGCTGACGATTTCGGTGATGATTTTCTTATTGTCATTCTTGTCGTTGTTATTGCCACGCTGGATGTAGGCTTTATATACCTTCTCGCGTAGCGGGCGATTGGCCGAATATTGCAGGAAAGGCAAGCGGCTGGAGTTGTGCAGGGTGAACAGCCATTTACCTTCCTGTCCGGCTGCCTTGGCTTCGGCGGCTGCACTCTGGCGGAACCATTCGGGCAGTCCGGTCAGGTCTTCTTCCTTGTCGACAAAGAGCTTGAATTCGTTGTTTTCGTTCAGAATGTTCTTGTCGAAACGAATGCCGAGGGTAGAGAGTTGTTTGTTGATCTCGCGCAGGCGTGCCTGTTTGTCGGCCGGGAGGTTGGCACCCGAGCGGACGAAACTTTTATAAGTCTTCTCCAGCAGACGGCGTTGTTCGGTGGTCAGTTGCAGGCTGTCTTTCTGCTGATAGACGGCTTTTATCTTGGCGAACAGTGCTTCGTTAAGAAGGATATTGTCATTGTGCTCGGACATGACAGGAGCCAGCTTCATGGACAGTGCTGTGAGCTCGTCGGTAGTTTCGGCTTCGGTCAGGTTGTAGAATACACCTCCTACACGGTCCAGAATGGGCGAGCTGTTGTCGAAGGCTACAATGACGTTATCGAATGTAGGTGCTTCGGCATTGGAAGTGATGGCCTGGATGTTGGCGTTTTGTTCGTCGATGCCTTTCATGAAGGCAGGTTCGTAGTGTTCCAGTTTGATCTGGTCGAACGGTGGAACACCGTACGGGGTTTGGAACTCGGTAAGGAACGGATTGGTTTCCGTCTGAGTAGTACAAGAGTACATCATACAGCTTGCTGCTAAAATTAGAATACTTTTCTTTATCATGGTATTAAGGATTTATGTTTCGTAAATCAGTTGATAGATTCCGGTTGTCACTTTCTCGGGGCAATGTAGCACCAGATGGGGTAATGGTCGGACTCTTTTATGGAGCGGTCTACCGTACAGTTAAAACTCTGCAGGTTCGGGCTGACCAGTATGTTGTCTATCCGGAAATAGAATTTGTTCTGGTTGTACGAGATGCCCAGCCCACATCCCGACTGGGTGAAGGCATCATCCATGTCCTGACTGATGACGCGGTGGGTATAAGAGATAGGGGTATCGTTGAAGTCACCGCATACTATGATGTAGGGATGTTTGGAGCGGGCAATGGCTTTGGCTATACTGTCGGCTTGTGGAGCACGTATGGCGGAGGCTTCGGCCAATTTGCGGACAAGCAGACGGGCACCGCTTTTTACTTTTTCTTTTTGCGGGTCTTTCAGCATGCTTTCGTATACTACTTTGTCTTCTTTGGTCAGTTTGTTCGATTCCAGGTGATTGTTGATAAGAGTCAGGGTGTCTTCTCCAATCTTTATTTCGTAGACGACGGAACCGTTGTAGTCGCTTTTGTAGTTCAGGGTATGTGCCGAAAGGATGGGGAACTTGGAGTAACAGGCCATTTTATTGGTCGATCCTTTCCCTTCGCCTACCGTATGGATGCGGTGGTAAGGGTAGTCTTTCAGCGCTTTTTCTACATCTTTCTGCATCAGGAACTTCTTGGCTGTAGACGTTGCATACTCCTGCAGACACAGAATGTCGGCTTCGCTGTCTTTAAGATAATTCAGAATGGGGTTCTGTCCGTCTTTCTTCATGGTTCCGTCAAACCCCATGATGTTGTACGACAATACTTTGAAACTGCCTTCGGGCAGGTTGTCCGTATGCCAGTTAATAGGACAATACGTATGCAGCTGTGGAAAGCAAAGCAGGAAGCCTGCCAGTGGTACCAGTGCCTGCTTGAAGCGCTGTATGATGAGCCAGAAAATCAGAAAGCCACCATTGACAAGTGCAAATATCGGAAAAGTCAGCCCGAAACAGGACTGTACGGGGTGTAACTCCGGATTGATGTACGGACTGTAGGCAGCAAACAGCAGGAGCCCGGTAAAGAGCACGTTGGCTGCCAGAATCAGAAATACTACAAAGTAACCGAGATGTTTCACTTGCTTTCGTCAATAATGGATGTTCTTTTTGCTGTCGAAGAGAACGGCTACCGTTTGCTGGCGTCGAACAGACTCTTCTTTTCGTCGGCTGTCAGACTTTCGTAACCCGACTTTTTCAGTTTGTCGAGTATGCGGTCTATTTCTTCCGACTGTGCCTTTTTACGGGCATTGTATTCGTAGTCGCTTTTCCGGTTGGCGCTGTAGTGCACCTTCATTTTGGGCTTGCGCGGCTTGAAACTGAACAACGAACTGACAGCATCGATCAGTTTGTTGATCCAGGCTGTTGCGTCCGTTCCTTTACTGAGACCGGCAGCAAACCAAAGTCCGGCCAAGGCCCCTCCCAGGTGTGCGATGTGTCCGCCGGCATTGCTCGAAGTAATGAACAGCAAATCGGTTCCGATGACAATCAGTGCCAGATATTTCAGACGGATGGTACCGAAAAGCAGCAGGCGGATAGGGTAGTTGGGTTCGCGGTAGGCTGTGGCCGTCACAATGGCCAGTACCGAAGCCGAAGCGCCCAGCATGAATGAGTAGTCGACCATGGGGCGGAAGTAGGGGAAGACGTTATAGGCAGCCATGTAGAGGATACCGCCGCAGATGCCGCCCAGCAGATAGACACCCCGCAGGTGTTTGGACGTGAAGAACTGCAGAAACAAAGCCCCGAACCAGTAAAGCCACAGCATATTGAACAGGATGTGCAACAATCCACCATGCATGAACATGTACGTCAGGATGGACCACGGCTGCACGATGAAACGTGCAGGGGAAGCCGGCAGTTCGAACCACTCGTAGAGTCCGGAAAGACTGCGGTTGAAAAGCTGTACGATAACTCCGCATAAGGTAGTCAGTACAAATACGGCCACATTGATGTAGATCAGCCGGATATAAATATTACCTCTACGGAAGGTCTCTCTCAATTCATTGATAATAGTAGCCATTTCTTCTGTTCTTTCTTCTCCAATACATTATTAATATAAAGCCGAATATCATACCGCCCAGGTGTGCAAAGTGAGCCACGTTGTCGCTGGGGTTGTTGGCGAAGCCCGACCACAGCTCAATCAGGGCATATCCCATGACAAAGTATTTGGCCTTGATGGGGAAAGGCAGGGGGAAAATGAACATCGGCTGGTTGGGGAACAGCATGCCAAATCCCAACAGGATGGCATAAACAGCTCCCGAGGCACCTACGGTCGAGGCGTTCAATGTCAGGTTCAGGCTGGCCATGGCCGGATCGACGAAATTCATGTTACGACTCAGAGCTTTGGCTCCTTCGTTGAATACGCCTTCGATGGCTTCGGGCGACATACCCGACTCCAGCGTGATGTAGCGTATACCGGTCACCAGCTCCTGAATGATTCCGGCTCCGATGCCGCACAGCAGATAGTAGAACAGGAAGCGTCGCGGTCCCCATACCTGCTCCAGAATGCGACCAAACATCCATACGGCAAACATATTGAAGAACAGGTGCGTGAATCCACCGTGCATAAACATGTAAGTGATGAGCTGGGCCGCGTTGAAATTGTCGGCCAGAATAAAGTGCAGTCCCAAGTATTCATTCAGATCAATGCCATAGCTTTGGGCAACGATGGTACCAAGAAACATCAGTACGTTGATGATTAAAAGGTTCTTGGTGACAGTAGGTATATTGTTCATAATCTGTTTTTTCGTTCTGTGAGTTGCAAAAATACGAATAATTTCTGTTCTATAACAGAAAATGGGCTGACTATTCTTTGTTTTTATCAGAAATCCAATCTTTTTTTAGTGTTTTTATTTGATATTCAGAAATATTACTCTATTTTTGTAGATACCTGATTTAGTGGAGGTAATCACTATTGTATAACATAACTTATTAATTCGTCCATTATGAATAAAGCAGAACTTATCAGTGCAATGGCTGCTGAGTCGGGATTGACAAAAGCCGATTGCCAAAAGGCGCTGGATGCATTTACCGCATCGGTGATCAAGACTTTGAAGGAAGGTGGAAAAGTGTCCTTGGTGGGGTTCGGTACCTTTTCGGTGATAGAAAGAGCTGAACGTTCGGGAATTAACCCTACGACGAAGGAAAAGATTGTTATTCCAGCTAGGAAAGCTGCGAAATTCAAACCCGGTAATGAGCTGACCTTCGAATAAAAGGAAATACGGGTCGGCAGACAATACGACGAGGAGACGTGTCGAAGGAAAATGAGGTGACGGCATCCGGTAGGACGGATGAAGCGTGCCGAGAGGTTTCTTCTGACACGTCTCCTCGTTTTGGTTACTGCCCTTCGGAGTGCTGTGTTGCAACCGAAAACGTTTCGCAGGCCGGCATCCGCTTTGTTTACAGGTGAAAATCGTCTTTCAGTGAAAGAGAAGCTTGTACCTTTCCGTGCTTTTATGTACTTTTGCACCAGGAAAATACATTATAAGTCATGAATATAGAACAGAAACTGGTTTCGTCCGTAGTCAACGGACTGAAAGCACTGTACGGACAGGACGTTCCTGCCGCACAGGTGCAACTGCAAAAGACCAAGAAAGAATTTGAAGGCCACCTTACACTTGTGGTGTTCCCCTTCCTGCGCATGTCGAAGAAAGGACCGGAACAGACCGCACAGGAAATCGGTGAATACCTGAAGGCAAACGAACCTTCGGTAGCGGCATTCAACGTAATCAAGGGTTTCCTGAACCTGACCATTGCATCGTCGGCATGGATTGAATTGCTGAACGGCATTCATACAGACAAGCAGTATGGTATTACGGCTGCCGGCGAACAGTCGCCGCTGGTGATGATCGAGTATTCGTCGCCCAACACCAACAAGCCTCTTCACCTGGGACACGTGCGCAATAACCTGCTGGGTAATGCACTGGCCAATATCATTGCCGCCAACGGTAACCGTGTAGTGAAGACTAATATCGTGAACGACCGTGGTATACACATCTGCAAGTCGATGCTGGCCTGGTTGAAGTATGGAAACGGCGAGACTCCCGAGTCGAGCGGCAAGAAAGGCGACCACCTGATTGGTGATTACTACGTAGCTTTCGACAAGCACTTCAAAGCCGAAGTGAAGGAACTGATGGCCCAATATATGGCCGAAGGCATGGGCGAAGAAGAAGCTAAGGCAAAGGCCGAAGCCGAATCACCTTTGATGAAGGAAGCCCGCGAAATGCTGGTGAAATGGGAAGCTGGCGACCCCGAAGTACGTGCACTTTGGCAAAAGATGAACGACTGGGTATATGCCGGATTTGACGAGACTTACAAGCTGATGGGTGTCAGCTTCGACAAGATATATTACGAGTCGAATACCTATCTGGAAGGCAAGAAGAAAGTGCTCGAAGGACTGGAGAAAGGACTTTTCTACCGCAAGGAAGACGGTTCCGTATGGGCCGACCTGACAGGCGAAGGCCTCGACCACAAGCTGCTGCTCCGTGCCGACGGTACGTCGGTCTACATGACGCAGGATATCGGTACTGCCGAACAACGTTTCTCCGACTATCCCATTGACAAGATGATCTATGTAGTGGGTAACGAACAGAACTACCATTTCCAGGTACTGTCCATCCTGCTCGACCGTCTGGGCTTTGAGTGGGGTAAGAGCCTGGTGCACTTCTCTTACGGTATGGTGGAACTGCCCGAAGGCAAGATGAAGAGCCGCGAAGGTACCGTAGTCGATGCCGACGATCTGATGGAAGAAATGATCAATACAGCCAAGGAAACGAGTAACGAACTGGGCAAGCTTGACGGACTGACACAGGAAGAGGCCGATGACATTGCCCGCATCGTCGGTCTGGGTGCGTTGAAGTATTTCATTCTGAAGGTGGATGCCCGTAAGAACATGACGTTCAATCCGAAAGAATCAATCGACTTCAACGGCAATACCGGTCCGTTTATCCAATATACGTATGCCCGTATTCAGTCGGTACTGCGCAAGGCAAAGGAAGCCGGTATCACGGTTCCCGAACAGCTTCATGCCGGCATCGAGCTGAGCGAGAAGGAAGAAGGCTTGATTCAGATGGTAGCCGATTTTGCTGCGGTTGTGAAGCAAGCCGGTACGGACTACAGTCCTTCTATCATTGCTAATTACTGTTATGATCTGGTGAAGGAATACAATCAGTTCTACCACGACTTCAGCATCTTGCGCGAAGAGAATATCGATGTCAAGGTGTTCCGTCTGGCATTGTCAGAGAATGTAGCCAAGGTCGTTCGCCTGGGTATGGGACTGCTGGGCATCGAGGTGCCGGAACGCATGTAAGCCAAAGCCTATAAAGACTAAAAACGCATTAGCATATATGCCTTGATTTTTCCCCAGTTAGGAAAAAATATTTTCCTAACTGGGGAAATTTTTTTGCATACTTGGCCTTAAAAATCCATGGAGGTGATGCCGGTGTGTAATGCAAGTACGGCTCATGAGCCACACTTGCACGGTTCGCGAGCCGTACAAGTGTTGTTCATGAGCCGTGCAAGTGTTCTGCAAAGCTGCTATTTTCAGTTCAGTTTTTAGCGTTTGCCTGTGCTTTTGGCTTTTGCTTTTCCGCGTTTGGGCTTGTCGCCATCTTTGTCTTCCTGCAACTTGACGAGTTCCAGACATGATTGCAGGCTGAGGTCTTGCGGAACAATGTCTTTGGGTATCTTATAATTGTTGCCTTTGTAGGAAATGTAGGGGCCGTAGCGTCCGTTCATGATTTCCAGTTCGGGTTCTTCGTCAAACTTCTTCAGGTGGCGTTTGGCTTCTTCGGCTTCTTTTTCTTTGATCAGTTCCAGAGCTTCCTCCAGCGTAATAGCCAGCGGGTCAGCACCCTTGGGCAGGGAAACATACATGCCATTGTAGTGGACGTAAGGACCAAAGCGTCCGGCACCGATGGTGATAGACTTTCCTTCGTGATCGCCCAGTGTACGGGGCAACTTGAAGAGGTCGAGCACTTCTTCCAGGGTAACGGTTTCGATGGACATGTCTTTCTTCAGCTGGGCGAAGCGGGGCTTGTCCTTGTCGTCGGCTGTGCCAATCTGGGCAACCGGACCGAAACGGCCGATTTTGACCGATACTTGCCGGCCGCTTGCAGGGTCTGTACCCAAGATACGTTCACCGGCTTTGTGGGCGCTCTTGGTGGCAAGAGTCGATTCTACCGAAGGATGGAAATCCTTGTAGAACGTTTTCAGGATGGATGTCCACTGCTTTTCTCCCTCGGCAATTTCATCGAACTGCTTCTCGACATTGGCCGTGAAGTTGTAGTCGAGGATGTTGGGGAAGTATTCCAGCAGAAAATCGTTCACAACCGTTCCGGTATCTGTCGGAATCAGTTTGGCCTTTTCGGCACCGGTGATTTCCGTCCGGTTGGTGTCGGCGATGGTGCCGTTCTGCAGTGTAAGTACATTGTAAGTACGTTCTTCTCCTGCCTTGTCTCCTTTCTCTACATATTCGCGTTGCTGGATGGTAGAGATGGTGGGGGCGTAGGTTGACGGACGTCCGATACCCAGTTCTTCGAGCTTGCGCACCAAGCTGGCCTCAGTGTAGCGTGGAGGATGCTGGGTGAAGCGCTCGGTAGCTACGATGTCCTGATATTCTAGCTTCTGTCCTTTTTTCAAAGGCGGCAGCAGGCGTGCTTCGTCTTCCTGCTCCATATCGTCGTCGTAAGATTCGCGGTAAACGCGCAGGAAACCGTCGAACTTGACCACTTCGCCAGTAGCTGTAAAGGCATCCGCTTCGTTGCTGATGCTGACGGTAACGGTGGTCTTTTCTACTTCGGCGTCGGCCATCTGTGAGGCGATGGTACGTTTCCATATCAGGTCGTACAAACGTTTCTCTTGCGGAGTAGCGTCTATTTTCGATTTCTGCATATCGGTGGGGCGGATGGCTTCGTGCGCTTCCTGTGCACCCTTGGTCTTGGTGGCATAGTGGCGCGGGCTGACGTAGCGTTCGCCCATCAGGTTAAGGATGGCTTCTTTGCTACCATTGATGGCGTATTCGGACAGGTTCACGGAGTCGGTACGCATGTAGGTGATGTTTCCCGATTCGTACAGCCGTTGTGCTACCATCATGGTTTGTGCTACGGTGAATCCCAATTTACGGGCGGCTTCCTGTTGCAGGGTCGAAGTGGTGAAGGGGGCGGCAGGCGACTTCTTCAGCGGACGGGTAGTGATGTCGCTGATGGTGAACGTAGCTGTGCGGCAACCTTCCAGAAACTTCTGCGCTTCGGCCTTGGTCTTGAAGCGGCGAGGCAGTTCGGCTTTCATTTCGACTGTTTTTCCGTCGGCATCGGGCACCAGGAAAACTGCTGTCACACGGTAGGCGGCTTCGGTACGGAAAGCTTGTATCTCGCGTTCGCGCTCTACGATGAGGCGTACGGCTACCGACTGTACACGGCCGGCCGAGAGGGCAGGCTTTACTTTCTTCCACAGTACGGGTGAGAGCTCGAAACCTACGATGCGGTCCAGTACACGGCGTGCCTGTTGGGCATCAACCAGGTTGATGTCGATGCTGCGCGGGTGCTCGATAGCTTTCAGGATGGCGCTTTTCGTAATCTCGTGGAAGACGATGCGCTTCGTATGTTCGGGATTGAGTTTCAGTACTTCGTACAGATGCCATGCGATGGCTTCTCCTTCGCGGTCCTCATCGGAAGCCAACCATACGGTTTCGGCGTTGGCAGCCTCTTCCTTCAGTTCAGATACCACTTTCTTTTTGTCGGCCGGTATTTCATAGTGCGGCTCAAAGTTGTTTTCAATGTCGATACTGAATTCTTTTTTCTTCAAGTCGCGTATATGGCCATAGCTGGAAAGTACCTTGAAATCTTTTCCAAGGAATTTTTCGATGGTTTTAGCTTTGGCCGGAGACTCAACTATAACAAGGTTTTTTTGCATAAATTTTTGTTTTGTAGCGACTCCTGTCACTGAGTTTGCCCGCAAAAGTAGGAAAAAACATATTTCCCACCTTATAATATAAGAGATTTTAGCAAAAAAGACCTTTTTTTGTAGGAAGAGTTCTGCCCTTTAGAAGCAGAAACTTACTCCTCCTACGAAATTGATGCCTTCTGCCGGATATCCCAGGTAGTATTGATACTTCTGGTTCAGCAGGTTGTTGGCACGGGCATAGATCGAAATTCCCTTGAACAGCTTGTACTCCAGTCCGGCATAGAGGTTGCTGACGGCGTCGATTGTTTGGCCTTCCACTTCCTGACGGGCAATGTGCTGGTAGCCCAGCTTCAGCAGGAATGGAGAGATGGGGCGGATGTCGACATGCAGGTCAGCTTCGAGAGCGGGCTTGAAGAGGAGGGCTGCTTCGGCATAGGGATTTGTTTCGTCTTTCTTTGTATCCCAGTTGCGGTACGTGCCCGAGGCGGCGATGGCGAAAATATCCTTGTAAGAGTAGCTGACTTCGGCTCCGAAGTAGACGTTGCTGGTGTTCTGTCCGTACAGCAGCAGAGCATCGTCGCCGAAGCCCTGTACCAAGTCATTCTTCAGGTTCTGGTAGCCGCCGTAAATGTTCATCCACAATCCGGTGACGGGACTGGCTTTGAAGCCGAGGGCAGCATTCAGCTGTTCGTAAGTGGCGTCGGCCTGGCTGGCCAACTGGCCGTAGGGGCATATCGTCTCCAGTCGGCGGAAGTCGTTTTGCTGTTTGCCGCCTTTGGCCTGTACGTAGAGCAGATAGCTGTCGGCAAAGTTGTATTGGGCATAAACGTCGGGGGCTGCGCGGAACGTCTTACCGAATCCGAATGCCAAGTCGACGTGTGCACCCAGACGGAGTGTCCAGTCGTCGTTCTGCAGGAGGTAATACGGATTCATGTCGAGCGACGTGTAGTTCTCGAAGTCCGTATGCTGATAGAGGACGTTGTCCATGGCAAGAGCGACACTGATGGACTGGCCGTCGCTGATGTCGCCTGTTACTTCGGCTTTGGTGCGTATCAGGGTTTCCTGCAGGTCGTCGTAAGGCAGATCGTGCTGGCGCTGATAGAGCATGAGGTTGGTCTCGGCACTGAAGCGGAAAGACATTTCGTCGTCGGTCGACAGAACGCCTACATGGAAGTCGCCCGAAGTGAATTTCTGTTTATTGCCGGGCAGGGCAGGCAGCAGGTTGAAGTTGCTCAGTCCGAAGCGGCCGGCTACATTCAGATCTACTTTATTAAAGGCGTGCAGATAGTCGATGGCTGCACGGGTGCGGTAGTAGAAGGCATCCCATTCTCCGTTTTCGTCGGGCAGGTCGAGACTTCCGTTCATGCCATCCATACCGAAATTCAAGTTTAGGCGGTCGCGCGACGAGAGGCTGAACAGGTAGTTGGCCTGAGCGTCCAGATTGCCATAATTACCATAACCCAGCCGGACGTAGCCCGGAGCGGCTTTGGGTTGTGTTTCCTGTCCGGTATAGGCCTGCATGGTAGTTGCCGGAATCTGTGCGGCCGGAACCATTCGTGCATCGTACTCTACAGCTTTCTTGCTGACGGTAGGCGGAGTCACCTGAGGCACTACATTGATTTTGGTTGCATCGTTGATGTCGGGGGCGTATTCTTGTTCCACTACGACTGTACGGTTCACAGTGGTATCTTTGGCTTGTTCCTGTACTTGGGCTTGCATCGGGAAGACGCAAGCCGATAAAGCGGTAGCTATCAGAATGGATTGTATCGTTTTCATTGTCTATTATTTCAATTTTTCCAGTCGTTCTTCAATCATGGTCTCTATGTCGTCATCAGCCTGATAATTCTGTTGCAGGCTGAGCAGGTATTGGCGCGCGTCTACTTTCTTGTCCAAGGCCACGTAAACATCGGACAGAAGGATGAAGCTGCGTGCCAGCCAATAGGCATGTGGTGTGCTCTGGTCGATGAAATTCAGTATTTCCTTTTCGGCCTTGGCATATTCGCCTTGGTTATAGAGCTGTTGTGCCAGCAGGTATTTGGCTTCGGCACCATAGAGAGTGCGGGTATCCTTGGCCAGTACTTCCAGGTCGGCCATAGCTTTTTGCGTGGCTTTCTGGTTCAGGTAGGCTTTGGCACGGAAGTACAGGGCTTCGTTGTGCAGCTCGGGCGAAAGTTTGGCTTCACTCAGCAGGCTGGTAGCGGCATGTATGACTTCGGTGTCGTCTTTCAGCAGGGCGGCACAGCGCAATATTCCGGTCGTACCCAGCTGTCGGCGTTCGGCAGTCGAGGCTTTGGCTTGCAGCTGTTTGTAGTCGGCCATGGCCTGGTCATACTGCTGACGGTTGAACAGAATTTCGCTGTGCATCAGCAGAGCTTCTTCAGAGTAAGGATTGTCGGGATATTCCAACAACTTCTCGGCATGTTCGAGTACGGCATTGTCGTCCTGTTGCTTTTTGGCAATGACGCAGAGGTAGTAGCGTGCATTCAGAATGAAAGCACCGTTCGGGAAGCTTTGCAGGTAGCGGCTGAAGCTTTCCTTGGCAGGGGCGATTTCTCCCTTCATGTACACCTTTTCGGCTGCGATGTAGGTCAGAGAGTCTTGTTCGCTGGGTTCGAAGCTGATATTGCCGGGCAGTTGTGCGGCAAGGGCTGCGAACTCGTCTACGCGGTTGGCATCGACATAGATTGACTTCAGGTCGCGCATGGCCAGACGAGCTTCTTCACTACCAGGGTATTGGGTGACTACGTGCTTATAAGCTTCGATGGCACGGTTGTAGTCGTTATTCTGATAATAGAGCAATCCGATTTCGGCTGCAGCCTTGCGGCTGACTGGGCTTTCGGGGTATTTCTTCAGCAGTTCGCCGAAGGTAGCAATGGCTTGGCTGCTGTTGCCTGTCTGTACGTAGGAACGTCCTTTTTCGTAGAGGGCGTTGACGGCATAGGGCGAACTGGGGTATTTGGCCGCCAGCTGGTTCAGTAATTGCACCTTGCCGGAGTAGTCTTTCTGCAATCCGGCTACCAAAGCCAGCTGATAATAGGAGTAATCGCCCGACGGCGTATTCAGGTTCTCTGCACGGGTATAGTATTGACGGGCTTCGTCGAAGTAGCGGTTGTGCAGGTAGCTGTCGCCGATACGGTTGTAGGCATCGGCCAGCAGTGCGGGGTTATTCCCTTTTTGCAGCTGAATGAACTTCTGGAAGTTGTTTTGTGCCGTACCGTAATCTTTACGATGAAAAGCAATGTAACCCAAGTTATAGTAGGCCAGGGCAAACATATCTGAGTTTCGCTGGGGGGTAAGAGCCAGATAATCGTTGAAGTTGCGTGCGGCTTCCTGCATGCGGTTCAGACGGTAGTAAGATTCGCCGCGCCAGTAGTAGGATTCGGCTTTGGTTTGTAGGTTATACTGCCCCAAGCTAATGCTTTGGCTGAAGTAGCCGATGGCCTGTTCGAACTGGGTGTTGGTAAATGCCTGTGTGCCTAATTGGAAGAGAATCTTCTGTTTGGCTTCCAGTATGGCTGTGCCCGGATGGGCGATGCGTTCGATGGACTGCAGGGCAGCATCGTAGCTGCGGGTATTCATATAGACTTCTACCAGGTAGTTGCTTGCCTTGTCAGCGTAAACCGAATTGGGGAAGTCGTTCAGGAACTTCTCGAAAACGGTGACTGATTCGCCGAAAGCCGAGTACGAGGTTTCGTGTATGCAGAGGGCATGGTTGTAGGCAGCCTGTTCCTTTACACTGAGGTCGGCGTTGGAAGTGGCAGCCTGTTCGAAAGCCATGCGTGCCTTATTTTTGTCGTCCAGTTGAAGGTAAGCCAGACCCATGTGCAGCCATGCGTTCTGAGCCAGAGCGTCTTGTCCGTCGGCTACTTCGTTCAGCAGTTCGGGGACACGGGTGTAGACTTTGCAATGATAGCAGGCAAGGCCTTGCATGTAGCGGGCATCGCGTCGCAGAGGATGCGAGTTGCTCTCGCTGGCATATTGGTCGAAGGACTTCATGGCTTCGAGGTATTTGCCCGTATGGTATTCGGCCGTACCGAGTACGCGGTACATTTCAGCTTCATCGGGCTGGCCGGAGTAGGCCGACAGGTAGTTTTGTGCTACGATTTCAGCCTTGTCGAAATTCTTCTTGATAAGGTAGATTTCGGCTATATAATAAGGAACCAGTGATTGGTATTTCTTGTCATCCTGCAAGGAAAGGAATCCTTTGAGAGCATCGTCATACTGTTGTTGTGCATAGCGGATGTACGACAAATAATAAGTACAGTCGGCAGCATACTTCTCGCTGACGATGCGCAGTGTCTCGAACCAGGTAGCAGCTTCACGGGTATTCCCTGTTTTCAGATAGCTGACGGCGAGGCGGTAAGTCATGTCGTCGCGTTCGGCGTTACTGAGCAAGTCGAGCTGTGAACCGTTGAACATGGCCAGTGCTGCGTCGTAATCGCCTTTGAAGAAGTAAGTCGAGGCGATAAGTGCCTGCAGACGGTTGGCGTGAGGCGTGTCGGGGTGTTTCTCCAGAAAGGCTTGCAATAGCTCGGTGCTGCGAGGGTTGCGCAGTTCGTATTCGGCACATACCAGCATATATTCGGCTTCCAGCCGTTCAGCGGTTTCGGAAAGGGGTTGTCCGTCTCGGTCGGTTTGCTGGATGAAGGCCTGCAAGGGAGGGATGGCTGCCGAATAGGCTTTCTGCTGAAACAGGTTTACTCCCTCCTGATAAAGCCGTTGGGGAGAGGTGCTTTGCCCGTTGGTCTGTGCCGTGGCGAGCAGGGGTGCACAGCAAAGGGCTGTGCAGAGTATCCGGGAGATTTTATTCTTCATTTTCTTGGTTTTAGAATGTGTATCTGACAAAAATACGCTTTTCGGGTTGATTTTGTTGCATTTGTTTGGCTTTTTTATAGATTCGCGCGGAGTCTGCGGCTTTCCAGAAACTTTTGCAGGCCTTTGCGGATGGAAGTCAGGCCGAAGTCTTCAGGCCGGATGTCTTTTATCGGAAGGAAAAAGGCATCGGCGGCATCGTCCATGGCTTTGAAGTGAAGCAAGTCTTTCACAGTGCAGTGGAAAAACATGTCCAGCGTATGTACGGGGAAGCCCGAATAGATGTAAATGTTGGGTATCGAGAAAAGATATTCGGCACGGGTCACTTCCATACCGGTTTCTTCCTTTACTTCACGGCACACACCTTCTTCTCCGGTTTCGAACATATCGACAAAACCGCCTGGAAGGTCAAGAGTGCCTTTAGCCGGTTCCTTACCGCGCCGGCAGACCAGCAGTTCGTCCTGTTCATTGACGATGAGTGCTACGGTTGCCGATGAAGGGTTGAAATAGTAGACGAAACCGCAGTCGGGGCATTGCTTGGATTTTTCGTTATGAACCTCGAAGCGGTGTGAGCCACACTTTGGGCAATATTGAAATTGTGATAAAGGATGTTCCATGTTCTTTGTCTTTTAGCTTTGTCGGCAAAGATAATGCAATTTGGAGGGATAAGTTTCAAATGCAAAAGATTTATTTTCACGCTATTTTGCTACATTTGTCACTTGAATAACTGTATGGATGCAGAATTTAGTAAACAGACATATATATGGAAAAGATATTAGATCTGGAGAAGCTGACGGCAGACGTCTGCCGCATAGCCCGCGAAGCGGGTGCATTTCTGAAAAGCGAACGGTTGAACTTCCGTCGCGAAATGGCACAGGAGAAACATGCGCACGATTATGTATCATACGTGGACAAGGAGTCGGAACGCCGGTTGGTGATGGCATTGCGTGACTTGTTGCCCGAGGCAGGTTTTATCACTGAAGAGGGATCGGCCGAATATCACGACGAACCTTACTGTTGGGTGGTCGATCCGCTGGACGGAACGACGAATTATATTCATGACAATGCTCCGTATTGTGTCAGCATAGCCTTGCGCAACAAGCAGTCGCTTTTGTCGGGTGTGGTTTATGACCCGTGTCGGGATGAGTGTTTCTATGCCTGGCAGGGTGGAGGTGCTTATGTGAACGGGCAGCCGATGCGGGTATCTGCAGTAGAACGTGTCGAAGATTCGTTTTTGGTAGTAGAACTTCCTTATAATTCGGACAGTTATGCCCGTACCGGCGAGCATTTGATACACGAACTTTATGGTAAGGTAGGCGGTATTCGTATGAATGGTTCGGCAGCATTGGCTATCTGTTATGTGGCTGCCGGTCGGTTCGATGGCTGGCTGGAGGCTTTTATTGGTAAGTGGGATTTCTCTGCAGCAGCCCTTATGGTGCAGGAAGCCGGCGGACGAGTAACCGATTTCTATGGAAATGAGAAATTTCTGGAAGGTCATCACGTTGTGGCTACTAACGGTTATCTGCATCCGCTGTTACTGGAACTGGTGGCTCAAGTTCCGCCGAAAATGTAACCCGGTGGCTTATGTGGGAGGTTGTAAAACTCTGGCTTCATTCGTTCCTGCACTTGCTTTTTCCTTATCGTTGTGCAGTGTGTGGCGAAGTCCTGATGGAGGGTGAAGAGGGAATCTGCATCTCCTGCAATATCGATATGCCCCGTACGAATTATCATTTGAAGAAAGATAATCCGGTAGAACGCATGTTTTGGGGAAAGTTTCCGATAGAGCGTGCTTCGGCATACTTTTTCTATCGGAAGGGAAGTGCTTATCACAGTATTCTGCATTTGCTGAAGTACGAGGAGCGGCAGGACTTGGGAGATGTGATGGGGCGTTTCATGGCGGCTGAGTTAAAGATGAGCGGTTTCTTTGACGGGATCGATGTCATTGTGCCTGTGCCTCTGCATCCGCGTAAAGAACGTGTACGTGGGTATAATCAAAGTGCTTGTCTGGCAAAAGGTATTTCGCGTGTGACAGGCATTCCGGTTGATCTTACCTCGGTTGTACGCGAAAAATATACGGAATCGCAAACGCAAAAGTCGGCGTACGAACGTTGGGAAAATATGAACGGTGTCTTCAGACTTCTTCGTCCCGAACGGTTTGTAGGGAAGCACATCTTGCTGGTAGACGATGTGCTGACTACAGGTGCTACGACTACAGCCTGTGCCGATGCGTTCGAGTCTGTGGACGACATACGTATTAGTGTGCTGGCATTGGCGCTGGCCGGTGACTGACAGATATGAAAAAAGCCACCTTGATGGTGGCTTTCTGCTCTTCGTCTTGGACTTGAACCAAGGACCCTCTGATTAACAGTCAGATGCTCTAACCGACTGAGCTAACGAAGAATGTTGCATTTGAGTTTCGCTCTTCGTCTTGGACTTGAACCAAGGACCCTCTGATTAACAGTCAGATGCTCTAACCGACTGAGCTAACGAAGAATGTTGCATTTGAGTTTCGCTCTTCGTCTTGGACTTGAACCAAGGACCCTCTGATTAACAGTCAGATGCTCTAACCGACTGAGCTAACGAAGAATGTTGCATTTGAGTTTCGCTCTTCGTCTTGGACTTGAACCAAGGACCCTCTGATTAACAGTCAGATGCTCTAACCGACTGAGCTAACGAAGAATGTTGCATTTGAGTTTCGCTCTTCGTCTTGGACTTGAACCAAGGACCCTCTGATTAACAGTCAGATGCTCTAACCGACTGAGCTAACGAAGAATGTTGCATTTGAGTTTCGCTCTTCGTCTTGGACTTGAACCAAGGACCCTCTGATTAACAGTCAGATGCTCTAACC
>CDZD01033460.1_pt1 | contig 70947 bp, 47 predicted proteins | sample 554771 | NCBI WGS metagenome assembly CDZD01 (sample SAMEA3182069, study PRJEB8094) | gut metagenome | biome: human; feature: gut; material: Stool; isolation source: human stools | place: Canada | collected 2011-11-08
CAAAAAAAAGAGATGTGCCAACCTTGACACATCTCCTTTCTTACTATATATCTGTTGGTAGATTATTCCTCTACTTTCTCGTCAACTGCATAGTCGAGCACAGTCTTCTTGTTGGCAAGCATACGGTCGTATTCTTCTTTCGAACCAACAATGATCTTCTCGAAGTCGCGTTGGCCTGTACCGGCAGGAATCAGGTGACCGCAAATCACGTTCTCCTTCATACCCTCCAGCTTGTCGACCTTACCGTTGATGGCAGCTTCGTTGAGCACCTTCGTTGTTTCCTGGAAGGAAGCAGCCGACATGAAGCTTGAAGTCTGCAATGCAGCGCGGGTAATACCCTGAAGAATCTGAGTAGAAGTGGCGGGAACGGCATCGCGTACCTCAACCAGTTTCATGTCACGACGCTTCAGCATCGAGTTCTCGTCACGCAGCTTGCGGGCAGTTACGATCTGACCCGGTTGCAGGTTCTGCGAATCGCCTGCATCGACAACCACCTTCTTGCCCCAGATGCGGTCGTTCTCTTCCATGAACTCCAGCTTGTCCACTACCTGCTGTTCGAGGAAGCGGGTATCGCCCGGCTCGTCGATTTCGACCTTACGCATCATCTGGCGTACGATGATTTCGAAGTGCTTGTCGTTGATCTTCACACCCTGCAGACGGTATACGTCCTGAACTTCGTTCACGATATATTCCTGTACGGCCGTAGGACCTTTGATGGCCAGGATATCGGCCGGAGTAATGGCACCGTCGGACAACGGAGTACCGGCACGTACATAGTCGTTCTCCTGAACCAGAATCTGCTTGGACAGAGGTACCAGATACTTCTTCACCTCACCCGTCTTGGAAGTAACAACAATTTCGCGGTTACCACGTTTTACCTTACCCATCGTAATCTCACCGTCGATTTCGGAAACCACGGCAGGATTGGACGGATTACGTGCTTCGAACAACTCGGTAACACGAGGAAGACCACCCGTGATATCACCCGCCTTACCTACGGCACGCGGAATCTTCACGATCACCTCACCGGCTTTCACCTTCTGGCCGTCTTCCACAACAACGTGACCACCCACCGGCAAGTTGTAAGTACGTATCAGTTCGCCGTCTTCGGTCATAATGTGTGCGGTAGGCACTTTCGTCTTGTCCTTCGACTCGATGATAATGATTTCACGCAAACCGGTAGATTCATCCGATTCTACCTTATATGTTACATTCTCGATTACACCTTCGAACTCAATCTTACCGGTAGCTTCGGTAATGATAACGGCGTTGAACGGGTCCCAACGGGCAATCAGCTTGCCCTTCTCTACCAGTTCGCCATCGGCAGCATACAGAGTAGAACCATAAGGCACATTGTGTGTAGAAAGCACGATTCCTGTATTTACATCCACGAAACGTACTTCAGCCAGACGGCCTACAACTACCTTGGCCGGTTCGCCCGACTCGTCAACGATGTCTACCGTACGAAGTTCCTCAAACTCCAGACGGGCATCGTTCTTGGCTACGATACTTGCGTTGGCCGCAATATTGGCGGCCGTACCACCGGCGTGGAATGTACGAAGTGTCAGCTGTGTACCCGGTTCACCGATAGACTGCGCTGCAATGACACCGACAGCCTCGCCCTTCTGTACCATACGGCTGGTAGCCAGGTTACGTCCGTAACACTTGGCACAAACACCTTTCTTCGATTCGCAAGTCAGCACGGAACGGATTTCGACACTTTCGATCGGAGAATCTTCGATCTTCTGTGCGATGGCTTCGGTGATTTCCTCACCACCGGCAACAATCAGCTCACCTGTAGTAGGATGAACGATGTCGTGCACAGATACACGTCCCAAAATACGTTCGTACAAAGTAGCGATCACTTCATCGTTGTTCTTCAATGCCGTGCAAACCAATCCACGAAGCGTACCGCAGTCTTCTTCGTTGATGATCACATCGTGAGAAACGTCTACCAGACGACGTGTCAGATATCCGGCATCGGCTGTCTTCAAGGCTGTATCGGCCAAACCCTTACGGGCACCGTGCGTAGAAATAAAGTACTCCAACACGGACAAACCTTCCTTAAAGTTCGAAAGAATCGGGTTCTCGATGATCTGACCACCTTCGGCACCGGCTTTCTGCGGCTTGGCCATCAAACCACGCATACCGGACAACTGACGGATCTGCTCTTTAGAACCACGGGCTCCGGAATCCAACATCATGTATACAGAGTTGAATCCCTGGTCGTCGTTCGAAATGGTTTTCATCAAGATATTGGACAACTCTGAGTTGACATGTGTCCAGATATCAATCACCTGATTATAACGTTCGTTATTGGTGATGAAACCCATATTATAGTTATTGATCACCTGTTCTACCTCTTCATATCCCTTCTGTACCAAGGCCTCTTTCTCTTCGGGGATGATGATATCGCCCAAGTTGAACGACAAACCACCCTTGAAGGCCATGTAGTAACCCAGGTTCTTGATTCCATCCAGGAAGTCGGCAGCTTCGGACACACCACAAACCTTGATTACGTGGCTGATGATATCGCGAAGTGACTTTTTAGATATAATCGTATTGATATAACCGGCTTTAGCAGGTACTATCTCATTCACAATAACACGTCCTACAGAAGTATCATGCATCATTTTGTCGACGATATTTCCATTCTCGTCCACATCCTTGACTACGACACTTACCGGAGCGTGAATGTCGCACTTGCCTTCATTGTAGGCAATAAGCGCTTCTTCGGGACCATAGAAAGTCAGGCCTTCACCTTTGGCACCCTTACGCAACTTGGTGATGTAATACAAACCAAGCACCATATCCTGTGCAGGCACTGTGATAGGAGCACCATTGGCAGGATTCAAGATGTTGTGCGACTGAAGCATCAGCATCTGTGCTTCCAGAATTGCCTCGTTGCTCAAAGGCAAGTGAACGGCCATCTGGTCACCGTCGAAGTCGGCGTTGAATGCCGTACAAGCCAACGGGTGCAACTGAATAGCCTTACCTTCGATCATCTTCGGCTGGAATGCCTGAATACCCAGACGGTGCAGTGTCGGGGCACGGTTCAGCAACACCGGATGACCTTTCATCACATGCTCAAGGATATCCCAGATAACAGGCTCTTTGCGGTCTACAATCTTCTTGGCGCTCTTTACAGTCTTCACAATACCGCGCTCAATCAGCTTACGGATGATAAACGGTTTGTAAAGCTCGGCAGCCATCAGTTTAGGAATACCGCATTCGCCCATTCTCAGTTCCGGACCTACAACGATTACCGAACGTGCAGAATAGTCGACACGTTTACCCAGTAAGTTCTGACGGAAACGTCCTTGCTTACCTTTCAAACTGTCGGAAAGAGACTTCAAAGGACGGTTAGCGTCGGTCTTCACTGCACTTGACTTACGCGAGTTGTCGAACAATGAATCGACAGCTTCCTGCAACATACGTTTTTCATTACGCAGAATCACCTCAGGAGCCTTAATCTCGATGAGTCGTTTCAGACGGTTGTTACGTATGATAACACGACGGTAAAGGTCGTTCAAGTCGGAAGTTGCAAAACGTCCACCATCCAACGGAACCAACGGACGAAGTTCGGGCGGAATGACGGGGACAATGCGTACAATCATCCATTCGGGCTTGTTGCGTCCACGCGAAGCACGGAACGATTCTACTACCTGAAGACGCTTCAAAGCTTCAGTCTTACGTTGTTGCGAAGCATCGCTTCCTGCACGGTGGCGCAGTTCGTAAGACAGAGCATCCAGATCGATGTGCGACAACAGGTCGTAAATAGCCTCGGCACCCATCTTGGCGATAAACTTATTCGGATCGGAGTCTTCAAGGAACTGGTTTTCCTTAGGCAGTTTCTCCAAAAGATCCAGATATTCGCCTTCTTCAAGCAAATCGTATTTCGCTACTTCGTCAGACAAAACACCCGGCTGAATAACGACATAACGCTCGTAATAAATAATGGCATCAAGCTTCTTTGTGGGCAATCCCAACAAATAGCCGATCTTATTAGGCAGTGAACGGAAATACCAGATGTGTGCAACAGGCACTACCAACTGGATGTGTCCCATACGTTCACGGCGAACCTTCTTTTCGGTTACTTCAACACCACAACGGTCGCAGACAATTCCTTTATAACGAATGCGCTTGTATTTACCACAATGGCACTCATAGTCCTTGACGGGTCCGAAGATACGTTCGCAAAACAGACCGTCCCGTTCAGGCTTGTACGTACGATAGTTGATGGTTTCAGGCTTTAAAACTTCACCACTCGAATTCTCCAGGATTTCCTCGGGAGAGGCCAAACCGATTGAGATTTTCGAGAAATTACTCTTTATCTTATTATCTTTTCTAAAAGCCATACTTTATATATAATTGATAATTGACAATTGATTATTGATAAGCAGACGTTAGTTATTCCAAGTTGATACTCAGTCCCAAGCCTCTCAACTCGTGCAACAACACATTCAACGACTCAGGAATGCCCGGAGTAGGCATAGGCTCACCCTTCACAATAGCTTCGTATGCCTTGGAACGTCCTACAACGTCATCAGACTTGATTGTCAAAATCTCCTGCAGAATGTGGGCAGCGCCAAAGGCTTCCAATGCCCAAACCTCCATTTCTCCGAAACGCTGACCACCAAACTGTGCTTTACCACCTAACGGCTGCTGGGTAATCAACGAGTACGGACCAATAGAACGTGCATGCATCTTATCCTCAACCATGTGACCCAGTTTCAACATGTAAGTCACACCTACAGTAGCCTGCTGCTCGAAGGCTTCACCCGTACCACCATCGTACAGAGTTGTCTTTCCGTAACGCGGCAGTCCAGCCTTGTCAGTCCATTCATTCAAGTCGTCCAGCGTAGCACCATCGAAGATAGGAGTAGCAAACTTCACGCCCAGTTTCTTTCCGGCACTACCTAAAACAGCCTCGAATATCTGTCCGATGTTCATACGCGAAGGCACACCCAGCGGGTTCAATACAATATCTACCGGTGTACCGTCGGCCAAGAACGGCATATCCTCCTGACGAACGACACGAGAAACAATACCCTTATTTCCGTGACGACCTGCCATCTTATCACCAACACCGATCTTACGTTTCTTGGCGATATAAACTTTCGCCATCTGAATAATACCGGCAGGCAGCTCATCACCAATGGTAATGGCAAACTTCTTACGCTTCAGTTCTGCATCCAGCTCTTTGTACTTTCTGATGAAGTTCATTATCAAAGCATGGATCAGCTCATTGGTATGCGCATCTTTCGTCCAGTTGCTTAACTGTATGGTTGTGAAATCAAGATCGCTGAAATCGGAAGCTGAGAAACGTGCGCCTTTAGCAATTACGTCGGTTCCCAGATAATCCTTCACACCTTCGGATGTGTAGTTTTCTGTCAGCTTCAACAGCTTATTGATAAGGATCTTTTTCAGATCAGCAACCTTTCCTTCAAATTCATCATCGATCTTGGGCAACAGTGCCTTGTCGGCCAGCTTGGAGCTGCGGGTCTTGATAACACGCGAGAACAGGCGCTTGCCGATAACAACACCCTTCAATGACGGAGATGCCTTCAAAGAAGCGTCTTTCACATCGCCAGCCTTGTCACCAAAGATAGCACGAAGAAGTTTCTCCTCCGGCGACGGATCAGATTCACCCTTCGGAGTAATCTTACCGATAAGGATATCACCCGGCTCGATGCGAGCACCTACACGAACAATACCATTATCATCCAAGTCTTTCGTAGCTTCTTCACTGACGTTAGGAATATCTGACGTCAATTCTTCCATACCACGTTTCGTTTCACGAACTTCCAAAGAATATTCTTCAACGTGTACAGAAGTCAAAATATCTTCACGAACAACACGTTCATTCAATACAATAGCATCCTCGTAGTTGTAACCCTTCCAAGGCATATAAGCCACCAAAAGGTTCTTACCCAATGCCAATTCACCATTTTCGGTAGAATAACCTTCGGTCAGGATCTGGCCTTTCGTCACACGTTGACCCTTTTCACAAATCGGGCGGAGGTCGATGGTCATATTCTGGTTCGTTCTGCGCCATTTCGGAATGCGGTATTCCTTCAATGCAGGCTCAAAACTTACAAATTCTTCATCTTCCGTACGGTCGTAAAGGATGCGAATCGTTGTTGCGTCTACGAAATCAACCACACCTTCACCCTCGGCAGCGATTTGTGTACGAGAATCACGAGCCAACTGACGCTCGATACCAGTACCCACAATCGGCGCTTCGCTACGAAGCAGAGGAACAGCCTGGCGCATCATGTTCGATCCCATCAACGCACGGTTAGCATCATCGTGCTCAAGGAACGGAATCAATGAAGCGGCAATAGAGGCAATCTGCTGCGGAGATACGTCCATCAATTCTACTTCACTGGGCGGTACAACCGGGTAATCGGCATCCTGACGTGACTTAACCTTATCGCGAATAAACGTACCGTCATCATTCAACGGTGCATTTCCCTGCGCAATAATCTTGCCTTCTTCTTCTTCGGCCGACAGGTAAAGCAAACCTTCGGGCGACAAATCGACCTTGCCGTTGGAAACCTTACGGTAAGGAGTCTCAATAAAGCCCAGATCGTTGATCTTCGCAAATACACAGAGCGAAGAAATCAAACCGATGTTCGGACCTTCAGGCGTTTCAATCGGACACAGACGACCATAGTGAGTATAGTGTACGTCGCGCACCTCGAAACCTGCACGTTCACGAGACAAACCACCAGGACCCAGCGCAGACATACGGCGCTTGTGCGTAATTTCTGCCAAAGGATTGGTCTGGTCCATGAACTGAGACAAAGCATTCGTTCCGAAGAATGAATTTATAACAGAAGAGATTGTCTTCGCATTGATCAAATCAATCGGAGTGAACACCTCATTATCACGGACATTCATGCGTTCACGAATCGTACGTGACATACGGGCCAGACCGATAGCGAACTGATTGGAAAGCTGCTCTCCCACTGTACGTACACGACGGTTGCTCAAGTGGTCGATATCATCGACATCAGCCTTCGAGTTAATCAGTTCAATCAGATACTTGATAATCTCAATAATGTCTTCTTTTGTAAGTACCCTTACAGACATATCTGTTGTCAGATTCAGTTTCTTATTGATACGGTAACGACCAACATCACCCAAATCATATCTCTTTTCAGAGAAGAACAGATTATTGATGACTTCACGGGCACTCGCATCATCGGCAGGATCGGCATTACGCAACTGACGATAGATGTAAAGGACAGCTTCCTTCTCAGAGTTACTCGGGTCCTTCTGCAGGGTATTATATATAATAGAGTAATCAGACTGGTTCGGTTCTTCCTTATGAACAAGGATATTCTGAATGCCTGACTCAAGAATAATATCAATATGTTCCGGTTCAATTACAGTTTCACGGTCGATAACAACCTCGTTACGCTCGATAGAAACTACTTCACCGGTATCCTCATCAACAAAATCTTCAATCCACGTTTTCAACACACGTGCAGCCAACTTACGGCCCACAATCTTCTTCAGATTGGCCTTGTTCACTTTCACGTCTTCTGCCAAATCGAAAATTTCAAGAATATCTTTATCATTCTCGAAACCAATAGCTCTAAGCAAAGTTGTTACAGGCAACTTCTTCTTACGGTCGATATATGCATACATAACGTTGTTAATGTCTGTAGCAAATTCGATCCAAGAGCCTTTAAACGGAATAATACGGGCAGAATATAATTTTGTACCATTAGCATGTACGCTCTGACCAAAGAACACACCCGGAGAACGGTGCAACTGCGATACAACAACACGCTCAGCACCATTAATAACGAACGTCGCCTTATCGGTCATATAAGGGATAGGTCCCAAAAAGACATCCTGAATCACTGTATCAAAATCCTCGTGATCAGGGTCGGTACAATACAGTTTCAACTTTGCCTTCAAGGGGACACTATAAGTAAGCCCTCGCTCTATACATTCGTCGATGCTATAGCGCGGCGGATCAATATAGTAGTCCAAAAACTCAAGAACAAAATTGTTTCTTGTATCAGCTATGGGGAAGTTTTCAGCAAATACCTTGTATAGTCCCTCGTTCTTACGTTTCTCGGGCGGGGTATCCAGTTGTAAAAAGTCTTTAAATGACTTCAATTGTACTTCCAAGAAATCTGGATATTCCAGTGGGTTCTTAGTTGAAGCAAAATTAACTCGTTGATTTACAGTATTTGAAGACATCTGTTAATGGATTTGTAGAACTTAATTTTAAATATATACACAAAAAGGTTAAGAACCCTTTTCACGAAGGGTTCCTAACCGACTTACCTGATTTACAGGCTAATTTTATTTAAGTTCAACTTCAGCTCCAGCTTCTTCCAATGTTTTCTTCAATGATTCTGCTTCGTCCTTAGCCAAACCTTCTTTTACTACACTAGGAGCACCATCAACCATGTCCTTAGCTTCTTTCAAGCCAAGACCACAAGCTTCCTTAACGGCCTTAACAACCTGAAGTTTAGCTGCACCAGCGCTCTTCAATACTACATCGAAAGAAGTCTTTTCTTCAGCAGCAGCTGCACCAGCAGCAGCAGGGCCAGCAGCAACAGCAACAGCTGCAGCAGCAGGTTCAATACCATATTCTTCTTTCAAGATTGTTGCAAGTTCATTAACTTCTTTTACTGTCAAGTTAACTAATTGTTCTGCAAAAGCTTTCAAATCTGCCATTTTTGTATGATTTTAATTGTTTAATACTAAATAAATTGATTATAATTTTTTTGAATCACACAAGCTTATAACAAGCCTGCGACTCTTTGTTTGAAGCTTACGCTTCGGTACGTTCACCAAGAGTTTTGAGAACTCCGTGAAGGGTGTTACCACCTGATTGCAGAGCAGAAATAACGTTCTTGGCCGGAGATTGCAGCAATGCAACAATATCAGCAATAACTTCATTTTTACTCTTAATAGCTACGAGAGCATCCAACTGGTCAGCACCAACATAGAAGCTTTCCTCTGCATATGCAGCCTTCAGTCCAGGAATACCATCTTTAGCCTTATCCTTGATCAACTTAGCCGGTGCGTTTGCAACATTGCAGAACATTACGGCAGTTGTTCCTTTCAAGCATCCATAAACCGGAGAAAAATCGCCCTCCAAGCTTTCCAAAGCTTTGTGGAAAAGAGTATTCTTAACCACCATCAGCTTAATGCCTGCCTTGAAACACTCAGCTCTTAATGCGCTAGTAGCAGCAGCATTCATAGCTGTAGTATCTACCAGATAGAAATGGCCATATTCCTTTACTGTAGCAGCAATCTGCTCAATAATCGTACTTTTATCTTCCTTTCTCATTATTACTCCGTTTTATTAGATTTCTTCAACAGATTTCGGGTCAATCTTAATGCCTGCACTCATTGTGCTAGAAAGATAAATACTCTTAATATATGTACCCTTGGCTGCGGTCGGCTTCAATTTATTCAAAGTAGAGATGAATTCTTTCGCATTATCGCGAATTTGCTCAGCACTAAATGAAACTTTGCCAATTGAAGTATGAACAATACCACTCTTATCAACCTTAAAGTCGATCTTACCTTGTTTTACTTCTCTTACAGCTTTAGCAACATCCATAGTTACAGTGCCACTTTTCGGGTTAGGCATCAATCCACGGGGACCGAGCACACGACCGAGTGCACCAATTTTACCCATGATAGACGGCATCGTGATAATCACATCAACATCAGTCCATCCACCTTTGATCTTTTCAATATATTCGTCAAGACCAACATAGTCAGCACCAGCTTCTTTTGCAGCAGCTTCAGCATCGGGAGTACAAAGTACCAAAACCCGTACAACCTTACCTGTTCCATGAGGAAGTGATACAACGCCTCTCACCATCTGGTTAGCTTTACGAGGGTCAACGCCCAAACGTACGTCTATATCCAATGAAGCATCAAACTTAGTAAAAGTAATATCCTTTACCAATTGAGAAGCTTCTTTGAGAGAGTATGCTTTCCCTGCTTCAATTTTTTCTGCAGCTAACTTTTGATTTTTTGTCAGTTTACCCATTCTAATTGAAGTTTATTAATTATTAACCGGGAACTCCCCTTTTACAGTAATACCCATACTTCTCGCTGTACCTGCAACCATTTTCATAGCAGCTTCTACAGTAAAACAGTTCAAGTCAACCAATTTGTCTTGAGCAATTGCACGTACCTGTTCCCAAGTTACCTCGGCAACTTTCTTACGGTTAGGCTCAGCAGAACCACTCTTTACCTTAGCTATCTCAAGCAACTGAATAGCAACGGGAGGAGTCTTGATTACAAAATCGAAAGACTTGTCTGCGTAGTAAGTGATAATAACAGGAAGAATCTTTCCTGCTTTGTCTTGGGTTCTGGCGTTGAATTGCTTGCAAAATTCCATGATATTGATTCCCTTAGAACCCAATGCAGGTCCAACGGGAGGTGATGGATTTGCCGCGCCTCCTTTAATCTGTAATTTGATTAGTCCAGCAACTTCTTTAGCCATTTTTTTAATGATTTATATATAAAACATTAATGAAGAATACTACAGCGTAACACCTGCACTATTCTTTCTCAACTTGCATAAAGCCTAATTCAAGCGGAGTTTTCCGCCCAAATATCTTTACCATGACCTTCAGTTTCTTCTTCTCAGTATTCACTTCCTCAATGATTCCACTGAAGCCTGTGAACGGACCGTAATTCACCTTTACCGTCTCGCCGACAACATACGGGATATTCAACTCTTCAGTTGCATCCTGAAGTTCATCGACCGTACCAAGAATACGGTTAACCTCCGATTGTCTCAAAGGAACCGGTTTTTCTGATCCACCTAAAAAGCCTATCACATTAGGAGTATTTCTCAAATGATGAGCAACCTCACCCACAAGAGCAGCCTCCACCAAAACATACCCAGGAAGATAACTTCTTTCCTTCACAATTTTCTTACCATTGCGAACCTGGTATACCTTTTCGGTAGGAATCAACACCTGAGATACATAATCACCAAGGTCGCTGTTCTTAATATCAGCTTCAAGGTATTCCTTTACCTTAGTTTCTTTTCCGCTAATAGCACGCAGAACGTACCACTTCTTTTCAACCTCAGACATTTTTCCTTAATTTTTAATGTGGATAAACAAATTCCATTACATTCTGGAAACATAGATCCATCAGAAATACTACCACTGCAATTAGTAGGGAAGCATATAAAACAACTACTGCACTGCTAGTAAGTTCAGAATACGTGGGCCACGACACTTTATGCACAAGTTCGTCGTAAGTCTCTTTAAAATAAGCTATAATCTTCTTCATTTTAAAAATATTAGCACGGGAGGAGAGGCTCGAACTCCCGACACCCGGTTTTGGAGACCGGTGCTCTACCAACTGAGCTACTCCCGTTTGAACATAATCAGTTCCCAGCTGAAGACCGGGAACTGATTTATATATTTAGACTATTAGTCCAGAATTTCTGTAATCTGACCAGAACCTACTGTACGTCCACCTTCGCGGATAGCGAAACGCAAACCTACGTTCAAGGCAACCGGATAGATCAAAGTAACAGTGATTTCTACGTTATCACCAGGCATTACCATTTCTACACCTTCAGGAAGAGTGATTTCACCTGTACAGTCCATAGTACGCAGATAGAACTGAGGACGGTATTTGTTGTGGAACGGAGTGTGACGACCACCTTCTTCTTTCTTCAAAACATAGATAGAAGCTTTGAACTTAGAGTGAGGCTTAATCTGACCCGGCTTGCAGAGAACCATACCACGTTTGATTTCGTTCTTGTCGATACCACGGAGCAACAGACCTACGTTATCACCAGCTTCACCTTCGTCCAACAGTTTGCGGAACATTTCAACACCAGTTACAACTGACTTCTTATCTTCACCCAAACCAAGGATTTCAACTTCATCACCTACGTGGATAACACCAGCCTCGATACGACCAGTTGCTACAGTACCACGACCAGTAATTGAGAATACGTCCTCAACAGGCATCAAGAAAGGTTTATCGATATCACGCGGAGGCAGAGGAATCCAAGTATCGCAAGCATCCATCAACTCCATAACTTTCTCTTCCCACTTTTCAACGCCGTTCAATGCGCCAAGAGCAGAACCCTGGATAAACGGAGTGTTGTCACCATCAAATTCATAAGCAGACAACAGTTCACGCATTTCCATTTCAACGAGTTCCAACATTTCGGGATCGTCTACCATATCGCACTTGTTCATAAATACAACAAGTCTCGGTACGTTTACCTGACGAGCCAACAGGATGTGCTCACGAGTCTGAGGCATCGGACCATCAGTTGCAGCAACTACGATGATAGCACCATCCATCTGAGCAGCACCAGTAACCATGTTCTTTACGTAGTCGGCGTGTCCCGGGCAGTCTACGTGAGCATAGTGACGGTTAGCAGTTTCATATTCTACGTGAGAAGTATTAATAGTGATACCTCTTTCCTTTTCTTCAGGAGCGTTATCAATCTGATCGAAAGACTTAACTTCTGACAGACCTTTCTTTGCCAACACTGTAGTGATAGCAGCTGTCAACGTGGTTTTACCGTGGTCTACGTGACCAATTGTACCAATGTTTACGTGAGGTTTGGTACGTTCGAATTTCTCTTTAGCCATAGCTTTACTTGTTATTTATTTGATTAATAATCAGCTTACACTTTTATGAGCTGTTACCGGGACTTGAACCCGGGACCTCTTCCTTACCAAGGAAGTGCTCTACCGCTGAGCTATAACAGCAAGAGGAGGAAATAAGAGTGTGGGCAAAGATGGATTCGAACCACCGAAGGCGTAAGCCAGCAGATTTACAGTCTGCCCCATTTGGCCACTCTGGTATTTGCCCTAAAAAGCAAAGAACTCTTTTCCTTTTTTTTGAGAGCCTCTTGTCGGATTCGAACCAACGACCCCGAGATTACAAATCACGTGCTCTGGCCAACTGAGCTAAAGAGGCTTATTTTATGCAGCCGCTGCATCCTTGCTTAGGCTAAGCGGCTGCAAATTTAGGCATTTATTTTTTACCCGCAAAATTTTAGCGGATTTTTATTTGTTTCGTTGTTTTTCCTTGTACTTAACCAGCTGCTTTTCCAAAGCATCCAGACACAAGTCTACCGCTTCTTCGAAAGAGTCGCAAACTTTATTTGCATAAAATTCGCCATTCGGAACCAGTACTTTAACACCAGCTTCCTTGTTTTCTGCAGTTTCTGGTTTAACTACCTTTAATGACACCTCTACTTTCTGTATATCATCGTAAAATCGCTCCAACTTAGCAGCTTTCTTCTGAATAAAAGCCTGCAATTGCTCTGACGCATCAAAGTGAATTGATTGAATTCTTACTTCCATAGTTACCTCCTTTTTTATTTAGGCCCGAGGATGAGCCTGGTTATACACTTTTTTTAGCTCCTCAAATGTAGTATGCGTATAAACCTCAGTCGTCGCCAAACTTTCATGCCCCAGCAATTCTTTTATCGCGACCAACTTTGCATCATGATTCAGCATCGTTGTCGCAAAAGTATGCCGCAGCACGTGTGGACTCCTTTTCTTTATAGCAACCACTTTTGAAAGAGTTCGTTTCACAAGGTTGGTAACGAAACTCCGAGAAAGACGTTCACCGTTTTCGCGAATAAAAAAAGCATTCGACCGAACCGGCGCTACCTCATTTCTCCTGTTGACATACTCGGACATCATCACCTTCAGCTCTTCGCCAAAAGGAATCAAGCGTTGCTTATTTCTTTTTCCCGTCACTTTAATCTGAGAAAGAGAAAAATCAACATCTCCATCATCGAGTCCGATCAGTTCGGCGAGACGCATTCCTGTTACATAGAACATTTCTATAACCAAGCGGTCCCGACAACCTTTAAATCCTTCACCGAAATCCGTATCATCCAGCACACGATCCATATCACTCTCCTTTAAAAAGACAGGCAAGACCTTCTTCTTTTTAGGAGCCACCACCCTTCGCAACGGATCAGAATTCACTTCTTCTTTGCGGAGCAGAAACTTGTAATAAGATCTGAGCGAACTCAACTTTCGGTTAATCGTAGAAGCAAGAAGTCCTTTATCCATCAAGCTTATCACCCATTCACGGATAAGTTCCGCATCTACTTCCGAAGGAGTCAAGTCTCCGACTTTTTCTTCTATAAAATCTTGCAGTTCTTGGATATCAGCTTTATAATAGACTACTGTCCCCGCCGAATAATTCCGCTCATACCGCAAATATTCTATAAAAGCATCTGTCAACAACATATCGCTACATCAATAATTCATGCAACGAATGTATGAAAAGAATTCAATACTTCAAAGGAATTTACGAATTATTAATCCTCTACTTGCTGAAGTTTTTGAACATAAACGGCATGTTCTTTCTTAAGTCTCTTAATTACAGACGGTTTGTCGAATTGTTGTCTGTTTCTTAATTCCTTAATAATGCCAGTCTTTTCAAATTTTCTTTTGAACTTCTTCAGCGCTTTTTCAATGTTTTCGCCTTCTTTTACAGGTACTACAATCATTTTTTTGTTTTTTAGTTGTTAATAGGTTAAAAATCTCACGATTAATTCGAGCCGCAAAAATACACATACTTTCTTTATTCACAAAACATTCCGAAGAAAAATCATAGAATAAGACTGAAAATCATGTTTTTCCAACAACAACAAGCTAGTCATTCTTCAAAGCTATCAACCCAAAGACTCCCAATTCCCAAATACAGAAAACCGACGAAATGAACTCTCCTCTCTTCGATTCAACACAACTTAAACCCACCAAAGTTGAATTATTAAAAGAAAGTAAGTAACTTTGGTGAAAAATCATCCCTTTTATATATAATATGTACGCAATATGAATCCAAACACCAATCTGCGTATTAAAGCGCTCCGAACTATTATGGAAAAAGAAGGCATAGCAGCCTTCATCATTCCAAGTACCGACCCACACTTAAGTGAATATGTAGCTCCACACTGGGAATCGAGAAAATGGATCTCGGGATTCACAGGATCAGCTGGCACAGTGGTCATAACTCACCATGAAGCCGGTTTATGGACCGACTCCCGCTACTTTTTACAGGCGGCACAACAGTTAGAAGGTACTGAAATAGTATTATATAAAGAAATGCTGCCAGAAACTCCCTCTATACCAGCATTTCTGGCTGCTCACCTAAAAGCCGAAGAGACAGTAGGTATTGACGGCAAAATGTTTTCTGCCACACAAGTTGCTTTACTGGAAAAAGAACTGGCCGAAGCAAATATTTCTATCAAAGCCATTGCCGATCCCATGGAGGAACTGTGGACAGATCGTCCATCCATCCCAAACACCCCAGCTTTTATCTACGACATCTGTTATGCAGGAAAAAGCTGCGAAGAGAAAATAGAAACTATCCGTAAGGCTATCCTAAAAGACGGTGCAAAGTACATTCTGCTCACAGCTTTGGACGAGATAGCCTGGACACTCAATATCCGCGGGAACGACGTACACTGCAACCCCGTTGTTATCAGTTATTTATTAATAGGACAGGATAGTGTACATTTCTTTATCGAACCAGAGAAAGTAACCAAAGAACTTGCAGCATACCTCCATCGCAACAACATAGAAATACATTCTTATAATGAAATCGAGCAATTCCTGAAGCTGCTGAACAATACAAGCATACTGGCAGAGCCATCCAAAACCAACTATTCGGTCTATTCGGCTATCGCTCCGGAATGTACGATTGTAACCGGTCCTTCCCCTGTAAGTCTACTGAAAGCAATCCGCAACGAACAGGAGATAAGCGGAATACGTTCGGCTATGTTAAAGGACGGCGTAGCTCTTGTCAAATTCCTGAAATGGCTTGAGACAGCCGTACCGACCGGCAAGGAAACCGAAATCAGCATCAATAAAAAACTGCATGAACTCCGGGCCGCTCAACCCCTCTACATCGGCGAGAGCTTCGATACCATCGCCGGCTATAAAGAACACGGCGCCATCGTTCATTACGAAGCTACACCGGAAACGGACGTTGTTCTCAAGCCCGAAGGGTTCTTACTGCTGGATTCGGGCGCACAGTACCTGGACGGAACAACCGACATTACCCGTACCATTGCACTGGGCGAACTGACCGAAGAAGAAAAGACCGACTACACCCTCATCCTGAAAGGACATATCGCATTGGCCATGGCCGTTTTCCCCGAAGGAACACGAGGAGCCCAATTGGACGTACTGGCCCGTATGCCGATATGGCAGCATCACATGAACTTCCTCCACGGGACAGGTCATGGGGTAGGACATTTCCTGAATGTGCATGAAGGACCGCAAAGCATCCGGATGAACGAAAACCCCGTCACCCTGCACGTCGGCATGCTTACTTCGAACGAACCTGGAGTCTACAAAGCCGGAAGCCACGGCATACGAACCGAAAATCTGGTACTGACCGTACCGGCAGGCGAGGGCATGTTCGGCAACTATCTCAAGTTCGAGACTGTGACCCTATGTCCTATCTGTACGAAAGGCATTATTAAGTCATTGTTGACTACCGAAGAAGTCAACTGGCTGAATGATTATCACCATACAGTATACGAAAAACTTTCGCCACTTCTTGATGAAGACGAATGCCAATGGTTAAAGAACGCTTGCCAAGCAATTTAAGCACATCAATCTGTCAATCACATAATAAAAGCTAAAAATATGGCATTAATAAAATCAGTAAGAGGATTTACACCCGAAATTGGAGAAAATTGTTTTTTGGCCGACAATGCCACCATCGTCGGCGATGTAAAAATGGGTCGTGACTGTAGTGTGTGGTTCAACGCCGTCCTACGAGGAGATGTCAATTCCATCCGTATCGGTAATGGAGTCAATATCCAGGATGGCAGCGTACTGCATACGCTGTACGAAAAATCGACCATCGAAATCGGAGATCATGTTTCTGTAGGCCATAACGTTACAATCCACGGTGCAACCATCAAAGACTATGCTCTGGTAGGCATGGGAGCCACCATCCTGGATCATGCAGTAGTAGGCGAAGGCGCCATCGTCGCCGCCGGCTCTCTGGTATTGAGCAACACAGTCATCGAACCGGGAAGTATCTGGGGAGGAGTACCCGCCAAGTTCATCAAGAAAGTAGACCCCGAACAGGCCAAAGAGCTGAACCAGAAGATAGCCCACAATTACCTGATGTACTCACAATGGTATAAAGAATAACCACAAACTTGTTATTTCATACCTATAAATACTTTTTCAGCCGCCTCCGGCAACATGTCCAGAGGCGGCTGAAAATCATTAAAATATAAAGTTGGGAAAATCAGAAATTAATCATTCCCAATATCTTATCCGTTGCACCGGCATTACCCGTCACATATTGTCCGGCATTCACACCAGTCTCTTTCAAGAACTTTTCGTCGGTAAGCAGACGGTCAAGCAACGCTTTCAGTTCCTCATAGTTCTTGATTGAGTAAGCACCTTTTGACTCGATCAGCTGAATAGCTTCCTGAAACTTCTGATACTTGGGACCAAAAATAACGGGAATGCCATAAACCGCTGCTTCGAGCGTATTGTGAATGCCTACCCCAAAACCGCCGCCAATATAAGCAATCTCACCATAACGGTAAATAGACGAAAGCAGGCCGAAGCAGTCTATAATCAGACAATCAGCCTTACGCACATTCGTTTCATCGGCACGGGTATAGCGCACATAAGGACGCTTCAGCTTACCGATTATCTCTACCAGATGGTTCTCATCAATCACATGAGGAGCAATAATCAGCTTGATTTCCGGATGCTGATTGAAATATTCAATAAACAAATCCTCATCGGGTTGCCAGGAACTACCTGCAACGAAAGTCATGGTATTGTTCTTAAACGCCTCAACCAGCGGCAGCACTTTCGCTTCCTCGCGTATTTGCAGCACACGGTCGAAACGGGTATCTCCCACTACTGTCACACGATTGATGCCAATCTTGGCCAGATAGCGTTTGGAGCGTTCGTTCTGCACAAACAGATGATCGAAGTTGCGGAGTACATTGCGATACGTCCCCCCATACCACTTGAAGAATATCTGTCCGCGGCGGAATATGGAAGAAACGCTATACACCGGAATGCAACGTCTGTGCAGTTCGTCCAAGTAGTTCTTCCAGAATTCGTACTTGATAAAGAACGCCATACAAGGATTTACCAGATCCAGAAACTTGCGTACGTTACGAGGTTTGTCAAAAGGCAGATAACAAACTACGTCTGCCCCTCTATAGTTCTTGCGCACTTCATAGCCCGACGGCGAGAAGAATGTCAGCAAGATTCCGTATTCGGGATACTTTTCACGTATCTTCTCGATGAGCGGACGGCCCTGCTCGAACTCGCCCAGCGAAGCAGCATGAAACCAGATATAACGTACATTCTTGTCCAACTGCTGACGCAACAGTTCATACACTACCCAATGCCCTTTCATCATCTTCCGGGGCTTGCGGCTGAACGGAGCATCCAGATGCACAAGAATATCATAAATGGCAATTGCCAAATTGTAAAGTACGCTCATTTAGTCAAGAATTAGAGGTACAACTTGTTGATATTGCAAATCTCAGCCTATCACTTCTACCGCACGCTGTATGCGTTGCAATGTTTCTTCCTTACCCAGAAGTTCTGTAATGTCGAACATGTGGGGGCCTTTGCATTCGCCTACGACAGCCAGACGGAAAGCATTCATCACATTGCCCATATGATACCCTTTCTCGGTAATCCAGCCTATTACAACATCTTCGGCAGGTTTCGACGAAAAGTCTTCGATGCCACGCAATACTTCCATCAATTCACCCATAATGCGTGGAGTATCTTCCGACCAGCGTTTCTTTACATCCTTTTCTGCATAAGTGGCAGGTGCAACAAAGAAGAAAGCAGCCTGTGCCCAAAGTTCCTTCACGAAGTTCACACGACCCTTCACCAAAGAAACCACTTTCGTCAGATATTCATCAGAATACTTGCTGACATCAACACCATTGTCTGCCAGAACCGGCTTGAACAACTGTGCAATTTCTTCATCGGACTTGCGCAGAATATATTCATGGTTAAACCAGATACCTTTCTTATAGTCGAACTTCGCACCCGACTTGCTGCAATGACTCAGGTTGAACAGCTTCACCAGCTCATCCATCGACATCAGCTCCTGATCGTTACCGGGGTTCCATCCCAGCAAAGCAAGGAAGTTGATGACTGCTTCGGGCAGATAGCCTGACTCGCGATAACCCGACGACACTTCGCCCGTCTTCGGATCGTGCCACTCCAGCGGAAATACCGGGAATCCCAGACGATCACCATCGCGCTTACTCAGTTTACCGTTGCCTTCAGGCTTCAGCAACAGAGGCAGATGCGCGAACTGGGGCATCGTATCTTCCCATCCGAAAGCACGGTAAAGCAATACGTGCAAAGGAGCAGAAGGCAACCACTCTTCACCACGGATCACGTGCGACACTTCCATCAGATGGTCGTCCACAATATTGGCCAAGTGATAAGTAGGCAATTCGTCGGCCGACTTGTAGAGCACTTTATCGTCGAGAATCGAGGAATTGATAACTACTTCGCCACGGATAAGGTCGTTCACATGCACGTCTTCGTTCGGTTCAATCCGGAAGCGAACTACATATTGCTTGCCGTCGGCAATCAAGGCATCTACCTCTTCCTTAGGCATCGTGAGCGAATTGCGCATCTGCATACGAGTCGAAGCGTCATACTGGAAGTTAGGAATCTCCTTACGCTTTGCTTCCAGTTCCTCGGGAGTATCGAAAGCTATATAAGCCTTGCCGGCATCGAGCAGCACCTGCACATATTTCTTGTAAATATCGCGACGTTCCGACTGACGGTAAGGACCGTAATTTCCGCCGAAGCTAACTCCCTCGTCGAAGGGAATGCCCAACCACTTGAAAGACTCTAAAATATATTCCTCGGCACCCGGCACAAAGCGGTTGCTGTCAGTATCTTCTATACGAAAAATGAGATCACCTCCATGCTGACGTGCAAAGAGGTAGTTATATAAAGCAGTACGCACACCTCCGATGTGCAATGCGCCCGTTGGACTTGGAGCAAAACGGACTCTGACTCTTCTTTCTGTCATAATCTTCCTTACTTATAAATAATTTAGATGGCAAAATTAAGCCTTTTTTTCCACACTATTGTTTTTTTTTGTACTTTTCGCAAAAAATTCAAGCATTATGAGCTATTTCAACGAGAAACAGACCCGACTCTACAGAAATTTGCTATATAGAGCACTGATTTTCATCGGTACTGTCGCCCTTATTGTATACTTTCTGCCCCGCGACGGCAAATTCAACTACCAGTTTGATATTGACAAACCGTGGAAGTACGGCCAACTGATGGCTACCTTCGACTTTCCCATCTACAAGGACGATAAGGTAGTGAAACACGAGCAAGACAGCATACTGGCAAACTTCCAGCCTTACTATCAGGTAGACAACAGCATCGGCCAGGCTGCCATCAACAAGCTGAAGAACGATTATCAGCACCATTTGCGAGATATTCTGCCTTCGTCCGACTATCTCCGCCATCTGGAGAAAAAGCTGACTGAAGTCTACAGTGCCGGCATACTATCGACTGACAATCTTGAACAGCTCCGTCAAGACAGCACGGCTGCCATCATGATTATCGACGACAAACTGGCCCAACAGCGCAATACCGACAAGCTGTTTTCGGTAAAAAGCGCCTATGCCTACCTGATGAACGCCGACACCGTGCACTATCGCCGCGACCTTCTGCGTCAATGCTCGCTCAACGAATATCTGTTGCCTAACCTTACCTACGATCAGGAACGTACGGAGAGCGCACGGAAAGAAGTGCTCAACAACTACTCCTGGGCCAACGGCATCGTACTGAGCGGACAGAAAATCATCGACCGGGGTGAAATTGTCGACCAGGAAACCTACAACATACTGGAAAGTCTGCGCAAAGAGTCCATCCAACGCAGCGAATCGGTAGGACAGAAACGTCTGATGCTGAGCGGACAGATTCTGTTTGTCAGCATCTTCATGCTCTGTTTCATGCTCTATCTCGACCTGTTCCGCAAAGACTACTATCTGCGCAAGGGCAGCCAGTCGTTGCTTTTCACACTTATCATGTTCTATTGCGTCATCACGGCCATCATGGTAGCCAACAACATCTTCAATGTTTACATCCTGCCTTACGCCATGTTGCCCATCATCATCCGGGTGTTCCTCGACTCACGTACAGCTTTCCTTACTCATGTGGTAACCATCCTGATCTGCTCCATCTGCTTGCGCTACCCTCACGAGTTCATTCTGCTTCAGATATCTGCAGGTATGGTGGCCATCTACAGTCTGCGTGAATTGTCGCAACGCTCGCAGCTGTTCAAGACAGCCTTGCTGGTCATTCTGACTTATGCTACCGTATACTTTGCCTTCGAACTGATAACTGAAAACGACCTGTCGAAACTGAACGGTAGCATGTATACTTACTTCATCATCAACGGCATACTGCTGCTGTTCACCTATCCGTTGCTTTTCTTACTGGAAAAGACATTTGGCTTCACATCCAACGTTACTTTGGTCGAGCTGTCGAACATCAACAACAGTCTGCTACGGCGTATGTCCGAAACCGTACCCGGCACCTTCCAGCACTCCATGCAGGTAGCCAACCTGGCTGCCGAAGCTGCCAACCGCATCGGCGCCAAAAGCCAGCTGGTACGTACAGGAGCCTTATATCATGACATCGGCAAAATGGAGAATCCGGTATTCTTTACCGAAAACCAGTCCGGAGGAATCAATCCGCACAAGAACCTGAGTTACGAACAAAGCGCACAGGTAGTTATCAGTCATGTAACGGGTGGACTGAAACTGGCCGAAAAGAACAATCTGCCCAAAGTAATCAAAGAGTTTATATCGACCCACCACGGACGCGGAAAGACAAAATACTTCTACATTTCGTGGAAAAACGAGCATCCCAACGAGGAACCCAACGACGAACTTTTCACCTATCCGGGTCCTAATCCGTTCACCAAGGAACAGGCCATTCTGATGATGGCCGACTCGGTAGAAGCCGCTTCGCGCAGCTTGCCCGAATATACCGAAGAAAGCATCAGCAATCTGGTAGAGAAAATCATCGATTCGCAGGTAGAAGATGGCTACTTCAAGGAATGCCCCATCACCTTCAAGGACATCGCCACCGTGAAAGCCGTATTCAAAGAAAAGCTGAAGACGATGTATCACACCCGCATCAGCTATCCCGAACTGAAGAAATAGACGTTGAACCCTCATAATACCAAGACCATGAAAGCCACTATCCAAGAAGAAAAACGAGCCACGAGCTTCCTGCAAAAGAACGACATACGAGTGGAAGAAATCAGCAGCTTCCGATTCATGCAACGCTATACGCCGCAACCGGAAAAACACAGTAAGACCAACCTGTACGGATCGGGCATCCTGACCCTATTACTGAAGTCGGGCGAAGAAAAAGCACTGATTGTGCACCTGCGCCAGCACCCCACGGCTCTGATACACTTCCTGCTTTCACGCGGCATTCCTTTCGAAAACTGCCGGATGGAAAACCGGCCAGTTACCCGCCGTCCTGAGCCTGCTACCTACAAGCGCATGTCGCTCTACATGTTCTGGTATTTCATTCTTTTTGTGATTTGCCTCGGCATGGGGTTCTACACCACCACCCTTAGTCTGCCCGCAGGCATCCTGTTGCCCATCCTGTTCTTCGGAATGAGCCTTTACTGCATGTATCTGCTCCAGACGCGTTTCTGCTATCTGAAGCTGGAAGCCGACCGTCTGACCATCGTCAGCGCCGGACGCGAAATACACTACGCTTACGACGACGTGTTGAAAGTGAACTTCGACTTTGCCCGCGAGCCCAACGCCACACACATCATGGAGGTGCTGGACAGTACATACCGCTACCGTCTGTTCTACATCGGCCGTGTGCCCCGCACCCAACTGAACCAGCTCACAAACCAGCTACAACAAGCCGGAATAGACGCTACTTGTAGTCTGAATGCCGAAAAGCGGCACTATCACGACGTGTACCATGGATAATGGAGAATGGATAATTGAGAGTGGATAATGGGGAAGAGTTTCCTCCCATTAATTAATAATTTTCAATTCTCCATTCTCAATTATCAATTCTCAATTCCTCAAGCAGTCCGGCGCAGGCATCCTCCAGCAAGTCGAGCACATATTCGAAACCTTCGGCACCGCCGTAATAGGGATCGGGCACGTAGTCAGCATGCGTAAAGCGGGTGCAATAATCCGTCATGCGGCGTATTTTGCGCTCGGTTTCTACCGAGGGAGCACGTTCCTTCAAGTCTTCGATGTTGCGGTCGTCCATACCGATTATCAGGTCGAAATCGTAGAAGTCGCTGGTGCGGACTGGACGCGAACGGTGCGTCAGGTTGTAACCGCGCCGGATGGCATGGGCACGCATACGCGGGTCGGGCAACTCGCCCTGATGATAACTTAAAATACCCGCTGAATCTATCACAAACTGTTCCTCCAGTCCTGCTTCTTCCACCAAAAGCCTCATCACTCCTTCGGCCGAAGAAGAGCGGCAGATGTTACCCAGGCAGACGAACAAAATCTTATGTTTCGGTTGCTGTTTCTTATTGTCTGTTTCCATTGCAATCATTGTTTACATCGGCACATGCCATTCGCGTGCAAAGGTAACATTTTTTTCATTGAAAGGGCGTGAATCTTCAGTTTTCAACGCATTCCACTGTATATCAACATCTTCCGGTGAAAGATGAAGGATGAAAGAAGGTTTTCGGAAACTCTGTTTATAGCAAATAAAAGGTGATTTTAGAGGCTTCACAAGCCACACAAGTATCGCTTGCGAGAGACACAAGTGTCGCTCACGAGCCACACTTGCACGGCTCGCGAGCCGTACAAGTGTCCCACAAACGGATGACAAGTGTACATCAAAAAGGGAAATAAATCTTACATCGGATCTACGTCGTAGTAAACGATGAGCGACTTGAAACGATCCTCGGCTACCATCTCGCGCTGCACCTGTACGAGCAGCTGACGGGCACGAGCCATCGAAGCATTCATCTCGATTTTCACCACAATCTTACGGATGAACAACGTCTGGATGCGGGCCACAGGAGGCTTGTCGGGTCCCAACACCCGCGCGCCGAACACAGCACGGAGTTTGGAAGCCATCGTCTGCGCCATCAGGTCGAGCAACTGTTCGTTGCGGTTCTTCAGGTAAACGTATACCAAGCGATAATAAGGCGGGTAGCGAAACATCTGACGTTCGGCCAACTGCCCGCCAACCATTCCCTCGAAATCGTTGTGCATCACTTGCGGAATGATGGGATGGTCGATGCTCTTGGTCTGTAGCACCACCCTGCCCCGTCCGTTCTTCCGACCGGCACGGCCAGCCACCTGCGCCATCAGCTGAAAAGCACGTTCGTAAGCACGGAAGTCCGGATAGTTGAGCATCGTGTCGGCATTGAGGATGCCCACCACACTGACATGATCGAAATCCAATCCCTTGGAAACCATCTGTGTACCGATAAGAATGTCTGTACGCCCCTGCTGAAAATCGTGGATGATGCGTTCGTAGGCCGAACGGGTACGGGTCGTATCCAAGTCCATACGCGCCACGCGTGCTTCGGGAAAAATGGCCTTCACATCGTCTTCGATCTTCTCCGTACCGAAACCGCGGTTGCGTAAATCTACCCCTTCGCAAGCCGGGCACTGCCGAGGGACAGGCTGCGTATATCCGCAATAATGGCAAGTCAGCTGGTTCAGCCCCTTATGATAGGTCAGGCTGACATCGCAGTTCTTGCATTTCGGCACCCAACCGCACGTATGACATTCTATCATAGGCGCAAATCCCCGCCGGTTCTGGAAAAGTATCACCTGTTCCTTCCGTTCGAGTGCCTCGCGCATGTACTGAAGCAGCAAAGGCGAAAAGGGTCCGTTCATGCGCTTCTTCCGCAGCAACTCCTTGATGTCAACTGGAATGATTTCGGGCAGTTGCAGTTCCTTGTATCTTTCTTTCAGCTCAACCAATGCATATTTATCGCCCTCGGTGGCATTGTACCAACTCTCCACACTGGGCGTAGCAGTACCCAGCAACGTCTTTGCTCCATACATCGACGCCAGCACAATAGCCGCGTTGCGGGCATGGTAGCGGGGAGCCGGATCTTGCTGCTTATAAGTATTCTCGTGCTCCTCGTCGACAATAACCAGCCCCAACCGCTGGAAAGGCAGGAAGAGGGATGAGCGTACACCGAGAATAATATCGTAAGGATGTTCGGACAGCTGTTTTTGCCATACTTCCACCCGTTCGGCATCGGGGAACTTGGAATGATAGATGCCCAATCGTGAACCGAACACCCGCTTCAGCCGTTCTGTAATCTGAGTGGTAAGAGCGATTTCGGGAAGCAGATAGAGCACTTGCCTACCCTGCCGGATGACCTGTTCGATCAGGTGGATATAAATCTCGGTCTTACCGCTGGAGGTAACTCCGTGCAGCAGACAGACATTCTTCTGCCGGAACGAAGCCAGAATTTCGTCGTAAGCCCGCTGCTGATGCACGTTCAGTGCGTTCAGCGGTTCCTCTCCCCCACTGGAAACCGTATCGAGACGACCAACTTCGTAATGGTACACCTCGAACACACCTTTTTCCACCAACGCATTGAAGACAGCCGGCGTAGCGCCTGAACGTTGCAACAGTTCAGCCTTTGGCACCTCCTTCACCGTTCTGCCACCCAGGCAACCCGACAGTTCGATGTACTTCATCAGCAAGTCCAGCTGCTTCGGCGCCCGCCGTTGCAGTTCGTCGAAAAAGAAATGCAGCCGACGTTCATTGCGGGCAGTCTCGGTCAGACGTACCCGAGTCTCGGTCTTGGGCTTATAGGTGCGCTTCAGTTCTTCTTTTACAAATAGCGCATCTTTCTCCAGCAACGACTTCACTACCGACAGGATATTCTTCAGCCCGCTGTCTTTCTCCAACCGGGTCACAGTCTGTTCGGGCTCGGCAGTAAGCAAATCGAAGACTTTCTGTTCGCGTTCGGTCAAAGGTTCGGTCGCCTCAAAGTCCGGATTAAGCTCCACCACGGTTTCGCTCTCCAGCTTCAGGCCCGAAGGCAAGGCAGCCTTGTACACATCGCCCTGCGTACAAAGATAATAATCGGCCAACCACTCCCAGAACTTGAACTGAAGCGGAAGCAGCACAGGCTGCATATCGAGCACGGCCGAAACTTCTTTCACTTCGTAATCCCGCGGTTTCAGGAAGTGCACATTGCGCACAATGCCCGTATAGAACTTCTTCTTGCCAAAGGAGACAACCACCCGACAGCCTATCTGCACCTCCCCGTCCATATCCGGCGGCAAGGCATACGTGAAACAGGCATTCAGGGGCAAAGGCAATATGACATCGACAAACTTTTCCATCGTGCCGGCAAAGATACGATAAAAAGACAGAAAGAGGGTGTATCAAATTAGGAAACTGCTTTCTCCAGTCATCCTAAATTTTGATACACCCTCCTCAACTAAAAGAAAATATATTTCTTAGAAAAGATAAGCTAATGAAATCTGCCAAGTCTTCGTTTTTCCGTTACCACCTATTTCATCACCAAGAGCCTCACCAACTCCCTTCCATGAGAAGCTGTCGCCCAAAGGAATCTGGTAGTTTACACCGATCTGCAGATGTTGAATGAGCTTCACACCAGCACCGATATTCAGACCTACTTGTGTAGCTTTCGTATCAAAACCTTCCCATTTGGTATCTTTGAAATTAAAGAAAAAGTCCGGTCCGGCAGCTACATATACACCCAACATGCTACCCAAGCCAATCGTATACTTCAGATTAACAGGAATTTCAATACCCTGTTGTTTCCATTCGTCCTCACCACGTTGCGAGTACATCAAGGCACCGTCGATGCCCAAACCAATTACCGGAACAGTAAACTCGGCCATCGGGCCAATGAAGAAGCCGGTAGTATTGTCACTTGTCGGTCCGTTTTTAAAGTCCAGTTTTGACATGCTCAAACCGCCTTTAAGACCCCACTTCAACAATTGCGCTTGCGCAGGCGTAGCCATAGCCAGACAGCAGATAGCCACTAAAAATACACCAAAAAACTTTTTCATAACTCTAAATATTTAAGAATTTGCAACAAATATATAGATTATCTTAAAAAAAGAACAACATTTTTGCCAAAAAGTTCATTCCGGTCTTTTACAAGCCTTAAGTCTGCCCTTCTTCACCAAAGATTCGATTTAGCGCTCGTAAGGCAGAAAGTGAAAAGAAAATCGTAAAAAAACAGCTGGAAAAGTATAACGAATAAAAGAAAATCTTACCTTTGCACCGTCAAAAGGAAGGAAAGATGCCAGAGTGATCGAATGGACCGGACTCGAAATCCGGCGAACGGCTTTTGCTGTTCCGTGGGTTTGAATCCCACTCTTTCCGCTAAAGATATAATAATCAGCCCCTTTTAATGACATCTCAAAAAGCTGTTCATTTTAAGCACAGAATACACACTACTTATCAAATGGTTTGTTATTTCCTACGATGAATAAGTGTGTAATCTGTGCTTAACTATTTTTATAGATATTGCATGAGACCGCCTCAACGATGAAGTAAGTCTGTGATTCAGCCTTCTTAACCTTAAAAACTATTATAGCTATGAGCAAAAATACACTTACCCCCCAACGTCATTTATCGAAATCTATTCTAGCTTCTTGCCTATTGAGCATTTTTACTTTGACTGGACATGCTCAACAAGATACTACATTGTATATAAAACATGTAAGTTTCCCCCCTAATGCAACCCTAGAACAGAAAGTATCAATAGCTGCCCGCCTCGTCCCTTCCCCCCAACAACTGGAATGGCAAAAAATGGAACTGACCGCGTTCCTTCACTTCGGTATAAACACATTTACCGGACGCGAATGGGGAAACGGGACAGAGGATCCGGCTTTATTCAATCCTACAGAATTAGATGCCGAACAATGGGTACAAAATCTGAAAGAAGCCGGATTCAAAATGGTATTACTTACAGCCAAACATCACGACGGCTTTTGCCTATGGCCTACCCAAACAACCCAGCATTCGGTAGCATCCTCTCCTTGGAAAAACGGCAAGGGTGATGTCGTAAAAGAATTACGTGATGCCTGTAGCAAATACGATATGAAGTTTGGTATTTATCTTTCGCCTTGGGACAGAAATGCCGAATGTTATGGCGACTCACCGCGCTACAACCAATTCTTTATAGAGCAACTGACTGAATTACTGACCAACTACGGTGAAGTGCATGAAGTCTGGTTTGATGGAGCCAACGGAGAAGGACCCAACGGAAAAAAACAAATATACGACTGGGATGCCTTCTACAAAACCATCCAGCGTCTGCAACCCAAGGCCGTAATGGCTATTATGGGAGACGATGTCCGTTGGGTAGGTAACGAAAAAGGAATCGGACGAGAAACAGAATGGAGTGCAACCGTCCTGACACCAGGCATCTATGAACGTTCGAAAGCCAACAACAAACGTTTAGGAATATACAACCAAGCTACAGACTTGGGTAGTAGAAACATGTTGGACAATGCAACCGAACTTTTCTGGTATCCTTCTGAAGTAGATGTATCAATCCGCCCAGGATGGTTTTGGCACGAAAACGAGAATGAAAAGGTGAAAAGTCTGAAACATCTGACTGATATATATTTCCAATCGGTCGGTTATAATTCTGTATTACTACTCAACATTCCTCCCGATAAACGTGGATTGATACACGAAGCAGACATCGCCCGTTTAAAAGAATTTGCAGCCTACCGCCAACACGTTTTCTCAAACAATGCAGTATTAAATGGACAAGCCTTATGGAAAACGGGAAATGACTCAACATGCATATATAAATTAAAACCCGAATCAAAAATAAACATAGTCCTGCTACAAGAAGACATAACACATGGTCAACGAGTAGAAGAATTTGAAGTAGAAGCTTTAGTAAACGGAATATGGCAACCGATAGGAAAAGGCACTACTGTCGGCTATAAACGGATGATCCGCTTCTCTGACGTAGAAGCAACTGCTTTAAAAATCAGTATAAAAAGTTCGCGCTTGGAAGCACGCATTAACAATGTGGCAGCCTATTATGCCCCAGCTATCGGCGAGCAACAAACAACTGTTTCTTGGAATAATCTGCCCCGAACATCTTGGAAAAGCCTCTCTGAACAACCATTAGTGATTGATTTAGGAAAGACTGTGTCACTAAAAGGATTCACATACGCCCCCTTAAATGAACAGGCTAAACCAACAATGGCTTATCGGTACAATTTTTCCACCAGTTTAGATGGGAAGAACTGGAAAAGAATTCTCCAACATGGAGAATTCAGTAATATTATGCACAATCCTCTACCTCAAACAGTACAGTTCGAACAAGAGGAAACAGCCCGTTTCATTAAACTGGAAGCTACCACTCCCGACGATAAACCCGCTATTGTAGAAATGGAAGAGATTGGAATAACATTAGTCGGACATGAAGCTACATGTCAGTAGCCTTTTACTACTTATAATCAAACGATCATTATCAAAACAATATATTATGAATCATTCTCTCTACCCGCTTTTCGGAATAGCCACTGTAGCCTCCATGTTTTCAGCATGCCAACAATCCGACAAGGCATCTAAACCCTACAACATCGTCTACATCATGACCGATGACCACACAGCTCAGATGATGAGTTGCTACGATACACGCAACATCGAAACTCCCAATCTCGATCGCATTGCTCGCGACGGTGTTCGTTTCACCAACAGTTTTGTTGCCAACTCACTCAGTGGCCCTAGCCGTGCTTGTATGCTCACCGGCAAACATTCTTGTGCCAACAAGTTCTATGATAATACGACTTGTGTTTTCGACAGTGCTCAGCAAACTTTCCCCAAGCTACTCCAGAAAGCCGGCTATCAGACGGCCGTCGTAGGCAAATGGCATTTGGAAAGCCTTTCTTCCGGATTTGACTATTGGGAAGTAGTACCCGAACAAGGCGATTACTACAATCCCAATTTTATCACTCAAAATAATGATACTATCCAAAAGGAAGGTTACATCACCAACATCATCACAGATGATGCCATCGACTGGATGGAGAACAAACGCGATAAAGAAAAGCCTTTCTGTCTTCTGATTCACCACAAAGCTATCCACCGCAACTGGATGGCCGATACCTGTAATCTACATCTTTACGAAGACAAAGAATTCCCACTGCCCAATAACTTCTACGACGATTATGAAAATCGTCTTGCGGCAGCATCTCAGGAGATGAGTATTGTTAAAGACATGGATCTAATATACGATCTTAAAATGCTGAAAGAAGGAAAAGACAGCCGACTTAAAACTCTTTACGAAAGTTTTCTTGGTCGTATGAACCCCGCACAACGAAAAGCTTGGGACGACTTCTACAACCCAATTATTGAAGACTTTTACCGCAAGAATCCCCAAGGCAAGGAATTGGCAGAGTGGAAATTTCAACGCTACATGCGCGACTATGCCAAAGTCGTAAAATCGCTAGATGATAATGTTGGCCGTGTACTTGATTATCTGGAAGCAAACGGTCTGCTCGATAATACACTAGTAGTCTATACTTCTGACCAGGGCTTCTACATGGGCGAACACGGATGGTTCGACAAACGTTTTATGTACGAAGAATCTATGCGTACACCGCTCATCATGCACCTACCTGCCGATTTCAAAACACGTGGTGACATTCCACAACTGGTACAAAACATCGACTATGCCCCTACCTTCCTCGAACTGGCAGGTGCTCCTATACCCAACGACATTCAGGGTGTATCCCTACTCCCTCTGCTTAAAGGTGAAAAGCCTGCTGACTGGCGTAAAGCACTTTACTATCACTTCTACGAATATCCGGCTGAACATATGGTAAAGCGGCATTATGGCATCCGTACCGAGCGCTACAAACTGATACACTTCTATAACGACATCGACGCTTGGGAACTCTATGACATACAAAACGACCCAACCGAAATGAACAACCTGTACGGGCAAAGCGAATACGACTCTATTGTAACCGAACTAAAAGCAAATATGCTCGAACTTCAGGAACAATACAATGACCCTGTTCGTTTTTCCACTGAAAAAGACCGCTAAGATATCCAATAATATAGATGGCAGTTGTTTCCTCCAAAACAGAAATTATGTTTCTGAAGGGAACAACTGCCACATTTTTTTCATTGACATTGCTAAAAAGTAAATACAAAAGTTTCTTATGAGCGTCAATCGAACGACGGTAATGTAATCTTGAAGTCAGCGCTAGGTCTATGCTCGGTACGAATGATGTCTTTCATCCGACGGACAATGTCAGGGTGCTGTGCAGCCACATCGTTGTCCTCGTGAATGTCGGTAGCGAGGTTATATAAATGGGGAATTCCTTTTTTCACTACCATCTTCCAGTCATCCATACGTACGCCTATCTGGTCGGTTTCATGGAATTCCCAATACAGGAAATCGTGCTTCTGTTGCGCCTCATCGTTTCCCGTCAGCACAGAGGCAAACGAAATGCCGTCGAAACAATCACCTTCCAACTTCTTGTTCAAATACTTTTTAGGGAATTTCTTGTCACCAATCAGTTCACAGAAGGTTGGAATCACATCGTAAAAAGCCAGTTGATGATCGCTCACGGCACCAGCTTCCACCTTCCCGGGCCAACGTACTATAAAAGGAATACGAATACCACCTTCGTAGCACTGACGTTTCAATCCACGCAGCTTACCGTCTCGGCCGAAAAACACAGGATCGGCACCTCCTTCTTCGTGAGGACCGTTATCGCTGGTAAACACCACAATGGTATTCTCGTCAAGTCCTTTTTCCTTCAGCTTGTCCATTATTTCGCCTACATAAGCATCCAGCCGTGTAATCATAGCTGCAAACTGGGCATGCGTATGTATCGTGGCATTGTAACGGCTTCCTTCTTGCCCACCCCAAGTTTTGTCCACAAAGAACTTCTTTTTATATCCTTGCAGAATAGAGTCGTCGGGCTGCACCAATTCGGCATGGGGCAGTGTATAAGTGAAAATTCCCATGAAAGGTTGCTTGCCGTCCAGTCTGTCGAGCCACTCCAAAGCTTTGCGATGAATAATGTCGGCAGAGTATTGCGAGCGTTTGTAATAATCACGTCCGAACATAGGATATTGGATGTTCTCTTCCATCACCTCGCGTACCACTGCCGTATCGCCCAAAGCCTTGCTGTAACGGTTCAGGAAGTTAGGATAGTACAAGTGAGCCTGGAACTGACAAATATAACCATAGTATTCGTCAATGCCTCGCTTGTCGGGTGTAGATACCGACCCTTCGTATCCGCCTGCCCATTTTCCGAACATGCCAGTCGTATAACCGTTCTTCTTCATAATTTCAGGCAAAATAATGTGCTGCGGGTCATAAGGCATCTGTCCTACTACACTGTAGTCTTTATTTTCACCATACATCACAACCGGACTCTCAGGCCAATACTCCTTATTGCCCCGTACCAGACAATGTCCTGAATGTTGTCCGGTCATCAGCGTTGCCCGCGACGGAGCACTGACTGGACTACCAGCATAAGCCTGCGTAAACCGCATTCCCTCGGCTGCCATACGGTCAATGTGAGGAGTACTGATATAGGGCTGACCATAACAGGCCAAATCGCCGTACCCCATATCATCGCACAAGATGAATACAATGTTCGGGCGCTGCTCTTTTTGCGCAAAAAGACTTGCACTGCACAACAGCAGTGAGCCTAGAAGAAGAGACGATTGACTTTTCATATAAATGGAATAAACTGATTTAAAATTTAAAAATAGCAAATTGTTTGCGAACGATTGGAAAGAGCCTTGTTAAAGAAGCTAAATTATGGCATAAGACATATTTATAAACAGCCAATTACCTACATTTTAATCGTATCTTTGAAAAGTTTCCGCTGACAGCTTATTGTTTAAAACTAAAATATAAAGAAGAATTCTGAAGCATCTATGAAAAGACTATTCACAGCACCGTGTCTCCTGCTTGCGACACTCGCTTCAACAGCTCAAAACACTACTCAACCCAACATCATCATGTTTCTGGTAGACGACATGGGTTGGCAAGACACCTCCGTGCCTTTCTACAACAACGAACGGAGCAACCTGAATCAACGTTTCCGCACTCCAAACATGGAACGGCTTGCACAACTGGGGGTCCGCTTTACCGAGGCTTACGCATGTGCCATTTCTTCGCCTACACGATGCAGTCTGATGTCAGGCATGAATGCCTCCCGACACAGAGTGACCAACTGGACACTGGAGCTGAACCAACAGACCGATGCCAAGAGTAGCGTCATCAGCCTGCCACAATGGAACTACAATGGTATACAGCCGGACAGTACAGCCGGTAAGTTCAACAATTCTACCCCTATCACTTCCCTGCCACAAGTTCTGAAAGATAACGGATATTATACCATACACTGCGGGAAAGCCCACTTCGGTGCACGCACTACTCCCGGAGCAGATCCGGCAACCATGGGTTTTGACGTAAACATTGCCGGCGGTCCTAATGGAGCACCCGGCAGTTATCTGGGAACAAAAAACTTCGGTCAAGGCAGCAAATTTGCCGTATACGGTTTAGAAAAATATTACGGCCAAGACATATTCCTGACCGAAGCCCTGACACAAGAAGCCCTGAACGCCATGAAAAAGTCGGTTGAAATGAACAAACCGTTCTACCTTTACATGTCGCATTATGCCGTCCATTCGCCCTACGACGAAGACAAACGCTTTACCCCCAACTACCGGGGGCAGTTCGACAAACAGCTGAACGACACACTCAACGAGAACGAAGTCCGCTATGCTGCGCTTGTAGAAGGCATGGACAAAAGCCTGGGCGACATCCTCGACTATCTGGAACAGAATCCGGAAGTAGGCAAAAACACCATCCTGCTGTTCATGTCCGACAACGGAGGACAAGGACTGAACAACGTGCGCCAAGGACGTGCCAACCGCGACCAGAACTATCCGGCACGTGCCGGCAAAGGTTCGGCCTTCATGGGCGGCGTACGCGAACCGATGATGGTCTATTGGCCCGGAGTAACCCAAGGCAACACACAGAGCGACCAGCGCGTCATGATAGAAGACTTCTTCCCCACCATACTGGAGATGGCCGGCGTAAAACAATACCACACTTTACAGACTATTGACGGAACAAGCTTTGCAGAGGTACTGAAACATCCGGCAAAGCGGTACGAACGTCCCATCGTGTGGCACTTCCCCAACCTGTGGGGCGAAACACAGAACAAAGAAGAGGGCTACGGTGCCTATTCCTCGATCCTGAAAGGTGATTATCACCTGATATATACTTGGGAGAACCGCCAATGCCGCCTTTACAATGTGAAAGAAGATATCGGCGAACAGAATGATCTGGCAGCCAGCATGCCCGAAAAAGTAAAGGAACTGGCCGACGAACTGACCCGTTACCTGAAGGAACGGGATGCCCAACGTCCGGCGTACCGTTCGTCCGGTGAGCTGATTCCGTATCCGAACGAATGACGCATCATCAACGGAGATGCTTCGTTAATTGCATTTCGGGTTGCAAAATATTCGCCAAAACAAAATAATAGAATAATTTTGCAGCCCGAAAATAGTATGTACAATATGATAACCATCAGACAAACCAGACCCGAAGAAATAAGCAAACTGATGCCTATCTTCGAACAGGCTAAACGCATCATGCGGAAAAGCGGCAACATGAAGCAATGGACCGGCGGATATCCAAACGAAGAACTCGTACGCCGCGACATCGAAAACGGACATAGCTATGTCTGCCTCGACGATGCCCAGGAAATCATCGGTACATTCTCCTTCATCCCGGGCAAAGACCCGACGTATGCCCGCATCTACGAAGGAGCCTGGATAGACGACGTACAGCCTTATGCCACCATCCACCGACTGGCAAGCACAGAAGCAAGTCACGGAGTAGCCGCCGCCTGCCTGGACTGGTGCTACCGTCAGATACCGAACCTGCGGGCAGATACCCACCGCGACAACAGTATTCTGCAACACATCCTGACCAAACACGGATTTACCTATTGCGGCATCATCTATCTGATGAACGGAGATGAACGGCTCGCCTTTCAGAAATGCAACATGCCGAAAGAACAGCACACCAATGTTTAAAGTGCGTACTTCTGTTTCAGCTCCTCAACAGTGGCACCGGTAAAGTAATCTTCAATAAAATCCCAGCGCTGCGCATCGGTCAGTGCTTCCGTACCAAAGAAGAGGGTAAACAATTCTATTTGTTCTTCGAAAATCAGTTCGTTATTATCCAGAATCAGATTACGGTAGTCGTCGGTCGAAACCAGTTGCAACAAGGTTTCAGGGTCGTTAAAACGAATCTGTACGCAAGGAGTTCCACCACCTTCGACACTGAACGACAGACAGTTCAGCATGGAAAGCAAATTCAGCAGCATGTTCAGGTCGGAGAAAGGAGTAGTGTAGAACACTAGCTTATCGCCCTTGCATCCTGTGATGCGCTGCACAAACAGCTTCTGATAACGGGACAGCAGCAGGTCGAAGCCCTTGGTCACCGTGAACGAAAGTTCGTTGGATTCTTTCTTCTTCACACTGCTGATGTAACTGACGCTGCGTCCTTCCTCGGTACGCGACTCCAGCAATGAACCGATAAAGCGTTTGGCCGAGCGGACATCCATATCGTGCTCGGCAAAGACAGCACGGAGTTCTTCTTCATCAAAGCGTCCTTTCGTCTTGCGCAACTTATCGGTCAGCAGTGTCTTCAGGCTGCCAAACAAGGCATCGAGCCGACGACGTATCTCGGCTGCATCTTCCTTCAGCAACACATCGTGCCTGCCTACTGCCACAGCACGCGAACCTTCCCACAACGTACCGTTGCCCAACTGCTGTTTGAACTCTTTATATCCCAACTCCGGAAAACGTTCTTCCCACAAGTCATTCAGCCGCACCCGATAGACATCGGACTCGCCTTCGACCGGAGTCAGATAATCGTGGAATTCGCGCGCAAAAGCATCGCCCATTTTGTCCTGCACATAGCCTTCGGTCAGCAGGTTTTGCGGACTTACGTCCAGCAGATTATGCCCGAAACGGGCAGAGAGATCGTCTTCGAGCCACAACAATGCCGTCTTGATGAGCTGTCCCAATTCGGACTCGTATTCCAATTTGTTCTTCGTACGCGGCACTTTCACTACGAACTCAAAATCGGACAAAGAAATCATCACTTCCTGCTTCTCGCCTTTCATGCGATACACCTCCATCAACTTACGCAAGATAAGTACCAGCTGTTCCTGAGCAATGTTCCCCAACTGATGCAGGCGCTTCATGTAGTAGAAGTCGCGTTCATGAAAATCGGTTGCTGCAATGCCTTGCACATCGGCATCGCGCGCGGCACGACCTATCTCCTGAATATAATCGACAAACGTACTGGAAGGGGCAACGTGGTACACACGATCGATATCGCTGATGTCCACTCCCATACCAAAGGCCTTAGTGGCCACAATCAGTTTCTTGGTACCTTCCTTGAACTCCTGCACGATGGTGGCTTTCTGTTCTTTCTCTTTTTTACCGTAGTACGATGCCACCAAGTGCCAGTCGCACGAACGCACCCAACTCTTCAAGCGCATGTCGATGCCGCCGGCAAAAGGATAGTAAAGCAAAGTCTTATGCCCGTCCAGATAATCTTCGATCCGACCGGAAACAACACGTTGTTTGGCCTTGTCGTAAGTTTCGCCTTCCTCGATCGTCATCTGACGGATATCGAAACCGATGTTGCGACGCTTCACCGTACCTACATACAGCACACAAGGTTCCATCTGTAACGAACGGATGGTCTCGAACACCATGTCGTTTCTTCCTGCCGGATTCCACACGGCAGTAGCCGTCAGCGCAAACAGCGGGAAACCGTATCCGAGGCTCTGCTTCAAACCATTCAGATAACGCCCCAGGAACCAATAGTCCACACGGAACTCCTTACCCCAAGTAGTCACCGTATGCGCCTCGTCGACTACCACCATGCCTATGCGGCGTCCGCCAATAAAGTGCTTAATGTCGTACGACAACAACAACTCGGGCGAGAGATAGAACAAGTCAATCTCCCCCTCACGCACCAGACGGTAGACCTCGGCTTTCTGTTCGGGCGACAGGTCGGACGAAGCATAAGCCACCCGCGTGTAACCCAACTCCTGCAGGCTTTCCACCTGATCGACAATCAATGCCTTCAGCGGTGACACGACAATGGTAAGCAGCCCGTACTGACGTCCCAAATAAATGGCAGGTAACTGGAACAGCAACGATTTACCCGAACCCGTAGGTGCTGTCAGCAAAATATTCTCTACAGATTCGTCGCCCTGTTGTGCCTTTTCTGCTTCGAGGATGACATTCTCTATCAGCTGTCCTTGCGAGATTTCCAGTTTCTCTTTCCCACTGAACAGGTCATCGTATATCTCCAGATTGCGGAACTGCTCGTATCCGTAAACTTCCTTCAGCAAAGCCTGAACTTCTTCCCGGCAAGTTGCCGGCAATTGCCGTTGCTTCAACTCGGGCAAACGTCGTGTCGTTACTTCCATTTTCGTCATCGGTTTAAAGAATATACAAATATATGATTTTGTAGCGTAATAACAGGCCTCACACAGGAAAAAGTTCTACTTTCACACCTGTTGTCTACAGAAGAAGACCATCCAATTTTGAAACACTTGCACGGCTCGCGAGCGACACTTGCATTCCATTTATGGGACACTTGTACGGCTCGCGAGCCGTACAAGTGTCCTACAACGTAGTAATTGAAACACCGTTCTCTTGCTTCACGCCTTATCAAACAGTCAAATTAATAGAAAGCATTCTACTGTCTCTCCTAAAGAAGACTGCGTATTCATGCAAAACGACTCAAAAACTCATATTTTCAAATATTCGCCGGTGAAGTTTCATCATAATATTCAGGTAATAAGCACGTTGTTGTGAAACATACTTTCATGCTTCATCAGGGGCAAAAATCGTACATGTGAACTGTGAAGCATGACGTTTCACAGGAATTCACTATTATACAAATAGTTAGCATAAACGTAAAGAATAAAGGCTGGAAAACTGAATCTTTTCTCTTTTCAACAGATTTAGTACATACGGTAGCTTTCACCTATTATCCGAGTGCTCATTATGTAAATTCATTTAACCAATGAGTCTTATTCTAAATATCAAGTCGCTATAAAGACAACACCGGCAACTCCTAAACAAACACCGGCGGGGCAAACAACTCATCGTTGCCTGTCCCGCCGGTATGTAGATGTTTCATTTATGCGACTTAGATCAATACTCCTCTTCGTTGAAGAAGAAATCTTCTTTACTGGGGTAATCGGGCCAAATATCTTCTATACTTTCATAAATCTCGCCTTCATCTTCCATCTCCTGCAGATTCTCAATCACCTCAAGCGGAGCCCCCGAACGCATGGCATAGTCTATCAATTCGTCCTTAGTTGCCGGCCAAGGAGCATCCTCCAGTTTGGATGCCAATTCCAATGTCCAATACATAATTCCTAAGTATTTAAATCGTGAATATTGTGAATATTAAGTTCTACTTCTATTTTTCGGCAAATGTATAACAATTTATGTCACTTACAACTATTATTCCAAAATATTTCGTCTTTTTTCGCATCCAAGTTGATCTTCCGGGACAGAACGAACAAATAATCGGACAATCGGTTCATATAAGCTAACAATTCCGGAGCTATTTCTACCTCGGCCGACAGAGTCAGAATACGGCGTTCGGCACGTCGGCACACGGTACGGCACACGTGACAAAGAGCAGCGCCACGGCTCCCTCCTGGCAGAACAAAAGCTGACAACGGAGGTAAAAGGGCGTCCAAACGGTCAATCTCGTTTTCCATCTCCGCAACCATGACAGGAGTGACAACACTGGCAGACTTCAATGACATTTTTGCCTGATCGGTAGCCAAATAAGAGCCGACAACGAACAGACAGTTCTGCACGCGCTGCAAAAAGGCAACATCCTGTCCGTCTGCCACATAAGTAATAAGTAACCCCAAAAAGGAATTCAACTCATCTACCGTACCATAGGCCTCCAGGCGATCATGCGTTTTGGGTACACGGGTGCCACCCACCAGGGAAGTTGTCCCCTTATCTCCGGTTTTAGTATACACTTTCATAACTGCTGATTGTTTAGAATTTGCTAATTGATAAAAACAGGCTTTCTACTTAAAAGTTCACAATATAATCTTGCTTAATTTTCGACTTGTCAAAAAAGATAACCCCCAAGTCGTAAAGGTCGAACGTAATTCCTGCCCGGGCATCGCACCGCATGTCGCGCCAAAGCTGCCGCATTTCCGGCGAATAGCCGACGCCTTCAATGACAAAAACCGAACGCTCCGTCACACGGTCGGCACACACATCAAAGACTGAGCGCACCAACGACGGCTGACGATAATCGTGCAGATAAAGGAAATCGACAGGAACACCACGTTCCAGAAAGAGCTCGTCCAGCTGGGAAGCATGCAGATAGCCGGTATCCTTTTTAGCTGCCTTCATATATAGTTCGGCTGCCGAATCCGGCCCTACATTGACGATGAACGTCGGTTGTGCCCGATTGACCAAACGAAACAACAGACGTTTCACCTTCTGCGACTCCCGGCATGCCCAATTATGTCCTTTTTCAGAAGCGAGGCGTCTCTGCTCCGCCGAAAGCTCTTTATATTGATAATATGACGTATGTTCGTAAACCACCCGTGTAATAAAATCGAAGGCAAACGGCGAATGCACTCCATAACCGCGACGATGACGGAAACGGCGCAACCAAACAAAGGGGCGTTTCAGTAGTAATAAAGAATTCATATCTCTTCAGACCGGCACACGAACCGACCTATCAAGCCTGTCCCTGACCGGATTTTCTATACATAATCTATCAGCGGCGCCAGCCCGACAGCCATCTTCCACCGTCTCGACAACCAGCCGGCCGCTACAATAAGCCAAAGGCTGATAACGCAAACTGCGCCATGCCTACAACAAATGTACAGATATTCTTTTTCATACACAAGAGGCAGATGCAGATATATAAAAAAGTCAGGCGCAAAAAGCCAATACAGCTTCCTGCGCCTGAAGAGAGAACCATAAACCTGTTATTCCACTTTCCACTCTATCACTCCACCCGATGCACCTTTCTGCAACTGGGCGGCGAGCTTCAGTCCAGTCGTTCTGACCGGTTTGAAATCCAATCCGTTATATCGATCCTTATCTACGGTATAAGGTGAGAGAGCTTCTACTTCTTTCCAGTTTTTGCCGTCTTTATAATATAGCTTCCAGCTTTCGGGCACACGGAAATTACCGTCATAGTGGTCGAAATCCAACCAATAAACATCGACATGCGACACCGTGTAAGGCTGGTCAAACTCGTAAGCCAGGGTTTCCAGCGTACCGTTCTTCAGCCACCAGTAATGATAGGGTTTCGACGTGTCCGACGAACGCTTGGGTTCCCATTGGTCGTTGACTCCCCATGCCCAAGCCTCAACCGAAGCCGACTCGGGAGCATCCTTCTGAATGGGTGCCTGAATCATCAGCGTACGAGCCTTGCTGGCAATGGTCGGTTCGGGAGTAATGCGGGCATACTCGGCCGAAGCAGGAATCCATACTGCCATCTGATCGGCTCCGCGGTTGTTCCAGGTAGAATAAGGAATCGCCTTGAAGGCAACGTCTTTCACTGTACCATCCTTTTCCACCTCCTTGGCCGTACCAGTCAGCACAACCACTCCGTTCAGCAGGTCGGCATCGTAAGAGGCCTTCATCGGTGTGCCGTCGGGGATAAACTTATTGAATACAAGGCTGTCAGGCTGGTCCTTTCCCTCCAGACAGAACATGATGGGACCACGTTCGATCGCCAGTTTGCCACGGTCGTCCTCGGCCAGTTCATTGGCTTTGACACGGCGCACATCCATCGGAAGATCAACCTCGACCACGTCGCCAGCTTTCCAGCGACGGTGAATGGTGGCGTAGCCGTCGTACAGACGGGTACGTACTTTCTTGCCGTTGACCGAAATGGAATATGCCTTGGCCTTGTCGGTAAATGTATACAGGTCCGTAGGAACCGGTGAATCCTGTGCCCAGCCCGGTATGCGAAGACGCAGTGCAAACTCCTGCTCCGTTTCGGGTCGGACGGTAAGTGTCACCTTGCCCTCCCAAGGATAGGCAGTAGTCTGTTCCAACGTCACATTATTGGCTTCGGTCGTCAGCTGAGCCTTGCTCTGAATGTACAGGTTGACGTAGATGTCGTTGGCTTGCGTAGCATACATATAAAGAGGTACGCTTGCCATAAAGCGGGTAACGTTGCCCGGACAGCAGGCACACCCGAACCACCGCTGGCGTTCGTGTTGTCCCATCGACTCCAGCGGATTGTCGTAGAAGAACTTGTCGCCACTCAGCGACACGCCCGAAATGACTCCGTTGTACAAGGCACGCTCCAGCACGTCGGCATACTTGGCATCGCCCGTGGCCAGGAACATGCGATAGTTCCAGAAGACATTGGCGATGGATGCACACGTCTCACAATAGGCCGTATGGTTGTTCAGTTCGTAGTTGGGACCGAAACCTTCGCCCTGCGCACGCGAACCGATACCACCCGTTATGTAGAGTTTCTTGCTGGCCATGTTGTCCCAGATGCGGCACAAGGCATTGAAATAAGCCGTATCCTGCGTCAGTGCCGCCACATCGGCCACGCCGGAATACAGGTAACCGGCCCGCACGGCATGTCCCACGATTTCATCCTGCTGCAGAATAGGCTTGTGGTCCTGGCTGTATTCGCTCAGCGGATGTCCGTCGGTGCCCCGTCCGGTTTCTTCGACAAAGTAACGGGCGGTCTGCAGGTATTTCTCGTTGCCTGTCACCTTATAGAGTTTCGCCAGCGCCATTTCGATGATGGGATGGCCGCTCGGACGATGAATCTGTCCTTCGCCGGGTCCGAATACCTGGCAGACTAGGTCGGCATTCCGGATAGCCACGTCGAGCAACGTCCGCTTGCCGGTTGCCTGATAATGGGCTACGGCAGCCTCGTACAAGTGGCCGCTGTTATACAGCTCATGGCTGTTGATCTTCTCCCAGCGTTGTTTTCCCCACCAGCCGGAAAGGCGGTAGCAACGGTTGGTGACACACGTAGTCAGATAGCCGTCCGGCTCCTGGGCAGCAGCTATCAGGGAGATGACACTATCCAGATAGGCATCCAACGCTTTGTCGTACTTGACAGCCAACGAATAAGAGGCTCCCTCAATCACTTTATAAGGGTCGGTATCGTCGAACGAAAAGTCACCCCGGTGCTCTCCCTTTTTCAGTCCGCCGGCAATGGCAAAATTGTCGAAACGCCCATTCTTCTCACATTCTCTGAAAGCTGAAGGAATGGAGACCGTACGGTTCGTCTCGATACGGGGTGCCCAGAACCCATCATCCAAATGGACCTGAGTAAAAGAAACTTCCTTTATTGGCGCATCGGGCTTTACATAGGAGTCTCCACACGACGCCAGTCCCAACAGGGCGACGCCACAGAAAATAAGTCGGATTTGTAATTTCATAATATGAACATTAAATAATCTGTGTTTGAACACCGCAAATGTACGTATTTCACTGTTACCACCATAGAAGAATCATCTAAATGGATAACATAATCGTCAGTATATTAACACTTAGGATGATTATTTGGACTATTATTGCATCGTTTGGACTATTCTTCTATTCTCAACAGGCATTTCATTACCACAGGTAGGAAATGGGGACAAAGCAAAACACGGATCAAAAATATTTTTTCCTAAACCCAGAACTATTCCACAGCACAAACGTTTCTATGTAAGAACAACCTAAAAACTTAACAAGAAATGAAAAAATTAGCATTACTCGCACTGGTTGCCGCATTAGCAACCAGCTGCTCGGACGACGAAACATCCATCCCTCAGGAAGACCTTCAACTGGCAACACCCGCACTGCACATGAGAGTATCGACAGCCAGTGGCGAAAGTCCGTTCACCGGTGTACTGACCGTCATGCCATGCCAACCAGAAAGCTCGATCTATTTTGGCAACTACGTAAACCACCGACTGACTCCTTTCTACGGATACTATATGGTAAAGGACGGAGAATTTTACGAATCGTCCAGCAACCGTGAACTCCTGTTGCCTATGGGTGACTACAATATGATATATTGGGGAACTCCCAAATACGAAGAGCCCATCTATTCGAATCCGGCAGTCAGAGAGCCTTCGTACAGCATCGGCGGAGACCTGTCGCAACAAGCCTTCAGCCTGTTGAAGATGAGCAACGATACGACGTACTACCCCGTATACGACCTTGTACACGCCGTGCAGAATGTCAATATAGGAACAGACGAACTCGTAGCATCCTTGCAACGTGTAGTTGCCGGAATCAAAGTCAGCGTCAAGAACCAGGAAGGCTCTACACTTTCGTCCAACATAGAGAGCGTTGTGATAGGCATCACCGGCATTGCCCGCGAACTGGACTTTTATACGGGACAGCCTCAAGGCGACGCATGTACGGTAGCTTTCCCACTGGTGCGGTCGGTTGACGGTACCGAAATGACCAACGGAACGGTCATGTTGTTCCCCTCGTACGGCAATCCGGAGTTTCAGATGAGCATCAAGCTAAAGAACGGTACGGTAAAACACTTCAAGCAGACACTGAAATCGCCGCTTGTAGCTAACACCAAGCTGACTCTGAACCTGACGGTAGGCGACATCTTCACAGGCGACGTATCCGGCGACTTCACGATGGAAGACTGGAAGGAAGACAACGAAAACATCGACGTACCCATCATCGAATAACGCCCCTCCCCTGCCCAACCCTGCTCCGCAGCCCAAACATCTGCACAGGGGTGGGCAGGGTTCGGTATATGCCCTCCACACAGGCGCCGATTACATGGATCGTCGTGGAAGCTCTTCCCAAGCTTCCGCGTCGTTCTGTACAATCGGCGCCTGCAAACTGTAATATACCGGCCCGTCCGCACCGCCAATCTCCCCTCGAAATTCGAAGCACCTCAGGAATTGACCACCCAAAAGGATTTGTATATCAGCACTATTTTTGTACTTTTGCCCCCTCTAAAACAACGAAACACGTATGAGAGGCAAGAAAAGAATATACTATATAATAGGTGGTATCCTCCTTGTGCTGGCAGTTACATGGGGCATTACGCACCTCGTCAGGAAAGACCGCCCGGCCGACATGCTGGACGAAGTAGAAATGACCGACTCGGCCGAAGTGGAGGCCATCACTTATAAATATGGCATCCCCACCGACCGCTACAACGTGAATTACGGCATCGTCGAGGACCGCCAGAACCTGTCGTCCATCCTGCAACGCCACGGCCTGTCGGTGAACGACGTACACCGCCTGAACGAACGGGCCAAGGGCATATTCGACGCCCGCAAGGTGAAAAGCGGACAAGCCTATGCCGTGTTCACCACCAAGGACAGCCTGCCACGTACACGCTTCTTCGTCTACGAAGAGAGTCCGAAAACGTACATCGTCTTCGACCTGCGCGGCGAATACAGTGTGCGCCGCGGCGAGAATCCCTCGGAATGGAAACGGCAGGAGGTGAAAGGCCAGGTGGAATCGTCGCTTTGGGTGGCCATGCAACAAAGCAACACCTCGCCCCAGCTGGCCATGAAGCTGTCCGATATCTTCGGCTGGACCATCGACTTCTTCGGACTGCAGAAGCAGGACGAGTTCCGCGTCATCTACGAACAGGAGTACGTCGACGGCAACAGTCTGGAAAACTTTCACATTCTGGCCGCCTCGTTCGCACACGAAGACAGCCTGTACTACGCTATCCCCTTCGTGCAGGACGGTGAGGAACTCTACTACAACGAACGGGGCAACAGCCTCGAAGGTGCTTTCCTGAAGGCCCCGCTCGACTTCTATCGCATCTCGTCGCGCTTCTCGAACAGCCGTTTCCACCCGGTGCTGAAACGCTACAGGGCACACCACGGCGTCGACTATGCCGCACCTACGGGCACGCCGGTCTATGCCATCGGCAGCGGAAAAGTGATAGCCAAGGGATATGAGGCCGGAGGCGGAGGAAACTACCTGAAGATAAAGCACAACGGCGTCTACGTCAGCACCTACATGCACCTGTCACGCTTTGCCAAAGGCATCCAGGTAGGGTCGCAGGTGGCACAGAAGGAAGTCATCGGATACGTAGGAGCCACGGGACTGGCTACCGGGCCTCATCTAGACTTCCGCGTACACGAAAACGGAAAGCCCATCAATCCGCTCACCATCAAGTCGCAACCCAAGAAGCCCATCAGCCCCGAGAACAAGGCGGCATTTACGCTGGTATGCGACTCACTGGTCAGAGAATTGCAGCAGTTGTAACCCTGCGGCGAGAGGCCGGAAAGGGAACGGTTTTGTAAACTTCCATAGCCATTCGCACCATTTTCGTAAACATCTGATTACGAAAGGTTTGAGTTTTGCCTATCACAGTCGTATACTTAGGCCATCTCGGTCGTATACTTAGGTACCCTCAGTCGTATACTTAGGGTACCTCGGTCGTATAGTGAGGGGGTGACCCGTCACGATGTCAATAATGACGAACACGACGTTGCAAAACCCAGCTCCTTTACCGGACAGCCGGCCCGACAGACACCGGCTGCTGTATGCGCTTGCCAAAGACAGGCTTCTGCACGCCAGGCAACTGCACGTAGCGCGAAGTCAGACTGCGGGTCTGCACAGCCGACGAAGCATCGTCGTACGCGCGACCGGCTTCGGTCAGTGCCTGGCACAGCAATGGCTCGTTTACGTCGCCCAGCTCATAGGCCAGCATCGGTTCGTCGTCCACACCCACGTCGGGCCTCAACCCGTCGGGCATGCAGGGCGTCTCGCCGGCGGCATTCTGGTAGATGCTGATCATCACATACAGTCCCCAGTTGCGTATCGCTTCGGGCACCTCGTTGTAAGCATCTTCGGCAGCCAGCATCATTCCCGTGCAATACTTGCCCGACGACTGCTCGCCGATGAGCCGTACATCCATGTAAGGCATCAGTCCCCCCAACAGCGCCTCGGAGGCTGACGCCGAGCCTGTTCCTATCAGGGCATAAATCTTCTCCAGTCCGATGTTGGCATCCTGCGTGCTGACATTCATCACCTCATCACCGTTCTGATACGTGTAGTCGGTCGCAAAGCAGGTCTCCATGCTGGCACCCTGCTTCTGCAGGTATTCTGTCAGATAGTTGTTGTACACCTCGCGCTCGAACACCTGCCCCGATGCCACCGCCTGCTGCGGAGCCAGCATGGAAGCCAGCACGTTCTCGGTCAGCACATAGCCGCCTCCGTTGTAGCGCAGGTCGAGCACCAGTTCGCGAACGCCTGCGGCCTTGAAGTCCTTGCACACCGTTATCAGCTTGCTGATGGAAGTCAGGTCAAAGGCCGAATAAGCCAGATAGCCCACCTTCTTCCCATTGAATTCGTAGACGGAGTCGCACAGCACGGGGTCTTCGTACATGTTCACAGCCGTCAGCTCCACCGTCTTCCCCACGTCGTAAATCGTATTGTCGGCGGCATTGTAGCGCCCCAGCGAGGTGCTCAGGCTCGTGTTGTAATACAGATTCAGGTAATTGTCCGTCGTCAGCGGCTGACCGTCGATGCTCAACAGAATGTCGCCGCGCTTCAGTCCGGCCCGTGCCGCAGGAGTGTCGTCATGCACAAAATTGACCACGGCAGCACACTGCTTCGTCTCTTGATTAACCAAGTAAACGGTCAGGCTCCACCCGAAAGTGGTGGACACTCCGCCAACGGAGCTGACAAACGAACTCATGTCGTCGGTCATCATGGTCCACTTGTCGATGTAGCCATTGCTGTCGTGATAGCGGATGCGGTCGACCGTGCCGATGGGGTCGGTGTTGGTTTCGGCATCCCAGCCTGCCAGGTCGTCGGCTATCTCGGCATTCCACAGATAATACATATTCATCACATCCTTGCCGAAGCGATTGGCGTAATACGTTTCTTCGGACACGGAGTAAGGCCAGCCCCCGTCCTCGTCGGAGCAACCGGTCAATCCCATGCCACCAAACAAGGTCACAAAAGAGAGGAGACCAGACACTAATTTCTTGTTCATTTTTGCCATCATACAAACCATATACAAAGAATTAAACCATACGAAAATAACCCGACTTGTCATCCTGCAGCAGGGCATCGGCCCCACTGTGGGCTCCGTCGGCAAAAGGACACTTACCGATAGTGCAGATAGTCGACATCGACCCATCCTTTTTCTGCCACGTCGTTGAAGCAGTAGATGCCTATGCGGTCGCCGCGATAGTTGCCCCACACCATCTGATAAGGTTCGCCAAAATCTACAAAATTATCACCGTCCCAGCTGTAAGCATATCGGGAAAGGCCATCCAGCCCCCACACCGAACGAAGCCAGACAAAAGAGGAAGGGGCTTCCGGGCCACGGACGATGTTCCCGTTCTTACGGTATTCAAGGTAGCAGATGCCGTTCTCCTTCACAATGCCAAGGGCCGAGTGTTGCGAGGAAAAATGGCAAAGCCCGCTTTTCTGTCCGTCCTCCATGCGTGAAATATCCATTTTAATGGTTACTTCGTTATCTGCTTTCCTGAAAGTACGCTGGGTCAGCGTATTTCCGGCCTTCATCAGCTGATTGGGCTGCAAGGGGCGATAGGCCTTCAGACGCATCCAGCCGGGTCTTTCCTGCAACGAGAAGAACGCCTTCCGAGGCTGATAATTCCACTGCCACTGCGGGGCAAGTACCTCTGTGTCAAAGTCGTCGCTACAGCCGATAGTCAGCTTTTCGCTACTGTTGTAAGGCATCCGTCCTTCCCACTGCATGGCACCGATGCCTTCGGGAAGAACTTTTCCGATGATGGGCCATCCGTCGGTCCAGGTAACCGGCAGCAGGCTGACAATCCGTCCACCCCAGTCGCCCGTGCCGTGATGTGTCATGAAATACCATTGCCCGTTTTTTCCCTGGACAATGCCTCCCTGATTGGGCTCCATTGCCTCGCGGCTGGCCAGAGCCAACTGTTTTTCTTCCGTATAAGGCCCCATCATCTTTCGGGAACGGCGTGCCATGACATAACGCCCTATCCCCGATTTGTGCTCACTGAAAATCAGGTAGTACCAATCGCCCACCTTAATCAGTTTATTGGCCTCCCGTCCGTTGCCCGAATGGATAAGCTGAGCCGACTGGCGGTCAATGCTCTTTCCGTCGGCCGACATCCTGAACAGATACGTCTTATAACCGTCGGCAAAATGAGTACCTACGAAACAGGCCGTGCCGTCCTCATCCCACATGGCCGAACAGTCGTCCCAACCGGCTTCCAGCAGAAGAGGCGTAAGCGGCTCCCACGGTCCCTCGGGACGAGCCGAAGAAGTCATGAAATAGCCTTCGTCCGGCGTACCGAAAAAGAGATAGAAACGCCCCTCATGATAGCGCAAAGTACCGGCCCAGATGCCCCGTGCATAACGCGTCATCCGGTCCCAATTCAGATTGTCACCTATCTGAGTCAAGTCATCGACAATGTTTCCGCAAATCTCCCAGTTCACCAAATCCTTCGAATGCAACATCGTCATGCCCGGCGAGAACTGGAATGTAGAAGAAATGGCATAATAGTCGTCTCCTACCCGGATGCAGTCTATATCGCTGTAGTCCGAAGGTATGATAGGATTCAAATAAGAGCCATCCGGCTGTTCACCCCATCGCTCCCATTTTCCCCACTCGGTCTGTTGTGCCTGCGCTGCAACGCCCTCGGCAGTCAGTAGCATACCCAATGCTACGATTATCCCACAAAAACGTCTCATAGCAGTTGTTTTTTCTCGTTTTCTTTCAAGTTGACTTTCACCGACTTCCCGTTGAAGCAGACACGAGTCTTACCACCTTTTCTCGACTGGATGCTCAAGGCAGTCACCTTGCCATCCTTCCAGGTCATATCGACCACGAAGCCACCACGGGCACAGATGCCCTGTACGCTACCGTCTTTCCACTGCGCGGGTACGGCAGGCAGCAGGGTTATGGAAGATTCGGACGACTGCATCAGCATCTCGATAACTCCGGCGCAGCCACCGAAGTTGCCGTCAATCTGGAAAGGCGAATGGGCATCCAGCAGATTGGGATAGGTGCCGCCACCACGACGGGCGTCCTTGCCTTTGTAACCGTCGGGAGTCACCAGACGGAGCAGGCGACGGTAGATGCGGTAAGCTCCCTCGCCATCCTGCAGGCGGGCGTACAGGTTGACACGCCAGCCGGTGCTCCAGCCGGTTGTTTCGTCGCCCTTGATTTCGAGGGTACGGGCACAGGCACGCGCCAGTTCGGGCGTCTGCTCCACCGAAAGGTGATGCCCCGGATACAGTCCGAAGAGGTGGGACTGATGGCGGTGTTTAGGATCCTGGTCGGGCCAGTCATGGAACCACTCCTGCAGATTGCCGTCGCGGCCTACCTTGTAAGGCCACAAGCGTGCCAAGGTCTGCTCGGCTTGGCGGCGGAAGTCCTTGTCCGTGTTCAGCACGGCAGCAGCCTTGATGGCATCAGTCAGACACTCGCGCGTCATGGCCAGGTCGGCCGTACAACCGTATGATGTGGCTCCCACGTATCCGTCGGGCGTGACAAACTTGTTTTCGGGCGAGGTCCCGGGCGAGGTCAGCAGCTTGCCGTCTTTCTCGATCAGCCAGTTCATGCAGAATTCGGCGGCTCCCTTCAGTGCCGGATAATATTGTTTCAGGAAGTCTTTGTCCTGAGTGAAGAGATAACGTTCCCAGATGTGCGTCGACAGCCATGCGCCACCCATGGTCCAACAGGCCCACGACGGGTCGCCTACGTGCAGACCCACGGGGCAGGTCATGGCCCAGATGTCTGTATTCTGCCCCAGGCACCAACCTCTGTCCACTCCGTAATAGGCTTTCGCTGTCTCCGTTCCCGTCTGGCTGAGGTTGGCGATGAAGTCCATCAGCGGACGGTGCATCTCGCTAAGGTTGGCCGTCTCGGCAGCCCAGTAATTCTCCTCCAGGTTGATGTTGCTGGTATAGTTGCAGCTCCAGGGCGGAAGCAGTTGCTCGTTCCATAAGCCTTGCAGGTTGGCAGGCACACCGGGTGTACGCGAGCAGGAGATCAGCAGATAGCGTCCGAACTGGAAGTACAGTGCCTCCAGTTCGGGGTTGTACTGTTTCTCGTCCGTATAGCGACGCAACTGTTCGTCGGTAGGCAGGGCGGCGATTTCGGGTGCCGTCTGTCCCAGGTTCAGCTTCACACGGTCGAAGAAGTGACGGTAGTCGGCGATATGGTTGGTCCGCAACTCGTCGTAAGTCTTGGCGGCAGCCAGCGACATCCGTCGTTCCACCTGGTTGCTGTAGTCGCGGCCTTCGCGTGCAGGGTCTTTGTCGAAACCGTTGAAACTGGTGACGTTGGCTATCAGTACTACTGCCTCGCGTGCACCTTCAATCTTCAGTTCGCCCGAAGGGAAACTCTTCACCTCTCCGTCCGGAGTCAGCACCCTGACAAGCGTGCGGAAGCGTGTGCCCCGTTCGGGGTCGTACAAGTGTTTATTTTTCACCTGGCCAAAATACACGGGATAAGAATGGTAAGCAGCATAGCCTTCGGCCGAGATTTCATTTCCATTGGCCGATGTAGCGTGAGGCAACTGCGAGTCGAACGACAGCAATGCCCGGATGCCCTGCGGGCTTTCCGACCGGAGGCGCAACACAATGACCGAGTCGGGCGCCGAAGCAAAATAATCGCATGAAAAAGGCTGACCGTCGCGCAGGTAGCGGGTTTCGGCCACGGCGTTGGCTATATCGAGCGAGCGACTGTAGGCCGAAATCTGTGCCGGCACATCCAGGTAGGTGACAGTCAGGCGTCCTAAGGGTTGGTAGTTCTCGCTGTAATGTCCCTGCACCTTGCGTTGCTCGCGGTCGGCACCACGGTAATCCCCGGCATCGAGCAAACGGCGTATTTCCGGAATGCCTTTATAGGCATCGGGACTGGTCACCTCGCGGTCGGGCTCACCCGTCCACAGTGTCAGGTCGTTCAGCGAAATGACATCGCGTTCCGTACCTCCATACACGATGGCCCCCATCGTACCGTTGCCTATCACCAATGCTTCTTCAAAATACTCTGCCGGCCGATTGTAATGCAAAGCCAACCTTGTCGTGTCTTCTCCGGCCCATGTCATACATGTACTGAACAGTCCGCACACACAGGTTACAACCTGTATGCACCTTTTCAAACTTCTCTTTTTCATAAACTATCCGATTTCAAATTTGCGCTTCTCAAGCATTCCGCATACTCGGCACCATGCCGTGAAACGCGCTGCCGGAAACAAAAGTACTGTTTTTTATTTTTCAGACAATATGTTGTGTATGAAATTCGTAGAAATGTGCCTGAAGGAAGAATACTATTTCCCGTATTTTCGCTCGAATAAGTCTTTATTCTTTTTACCCCACTCCAGCATGGCATCGATGATAGGTATCAAAGTCATTCCAAGAGAGGTAATGGAATATTCCGACCGCGGCGGGAGCTCCGGGTAAATCATTTTTTCTACCAGACCATCCTCTACTAATTCTTTCAATTGCAAGTCAAGCACACGCGGGGTAGCCTCCGGCAATGCTTTATGAAGTTCGCTAGGACGCATGGTCCGATAGCGCAATTCATCCAATATACACGATTTCCACTTGGAATCTATAAGGCTCATTGTCAACCGTAATGGACAATCCAAATCAACAGGTATCTTCCGTTCGTACATAGCTCATATTTTGCTGCTAAAGTTACAAATTACATCCTGCCCGACCAATATACCGAATAAATTTTCAGTATCTGAATAATTTTACGGTACTTGTACAAACGGGAAGCGTCACATATTTTTGCGACAGAATGAATAACATAATCAAACCATAAAGCAATGAGAGCAAATATCGAAGAATACAAAGCGGTAGAAGAAGCCGCTATGAAGTTTGTCAAGAGCGTAGCAGAAGGCAACAGTACCTATGCAAAAGATTTATTTATCGATGAAGCCGTACTGTTCGGCTATCTGGACGGACAGCTGGAACATGGCAGTATCGAACAGTTCTATCAGAATGTCGACAACGTCGGCCCTGACAGCGGTTTCAAGGCACGCATCGATGTGATAGACGTAGAAGAGACACTTGCCGTAGTCCGTGTGCTGGAAGAAAACTGGGGAGGTCGCATCGACTTTACCGACTATCTGCTACTCATGAAAATAAAGGGAGAGTGGAAATGTGTAGCAAAAGCCTATAATCAGAATTCAAATACCATATATAAATAAGGAGGAAAAGATTATGAAGATTACAGTAATTACAGGCAGTCCACGTAAGCACAGCAACAGCCTGGCTATGACCGAAGCATTCATCAAAGAGGCAGAAAAATGCGGCCATACCCTACAATGCTACAATGCGGTTTCAATGAACATAAACGGTTGCCATGCCTGCATGACCTGCTACAAGACAGGCAAAGCCTGCTCATTCAACAAAGAGTTCGACAGCATCGCATCCTCAATACTCGAATCTGATGCCGTTTTATTCTCCATGCCCGTTTACTGGTATTCCATTCCTGCACAAATCAAAGGCGTGATCGATTGCCTGTTTTCCTTGGTTGTAGGAGGAAAGAACACAGCCGGAAAGAAATGGGGACTGATTACTTGCTGCGAAGAACACGATCCGACCGTCACGGATGGCGTACGTATACCGATGGAAAGGTCGGCCGCATTGCTGAAATGGGAGCTAGCAGGAGAAGTGCTCATACCTGGAGTACTGAATGAAGGCGAGATAAACAATACGGACGGCTGCAGACAGGCAGCAGAACTTGCCCACAAATTCTGATCAGCGTGCAATGAATAAACAGCTGCCCTAACCGAAAGAGCAGCTCTTATACAATCTTTAAAGCCATATTACAGTGATATTATCTAAAGACGGATGATCGTCTTTAGACAATATCATAATCTCAGTATTGATTATAAGCTTAAGCTTATTATGATGCTATTCTTCTTATCTTCAAACATACATTTCCTGTTGTAACAAAAAATACAGAAGCAATATTATAATATAAATATTTATAACTTTAAAATATACGAACATTATAATAAGCATTAAAATATTATAATCCAGCACTATAAAATATCGTTATATTCCTTTTTCAAAATACATTATATTATCTACTTCCAAGATATTTTCTAAACAAATCTGGGAAATAGTCCTCTAAGTTAAACTTATCTCCAGCTTCCTCAGACAAAACAATATATCCTTCCAACAAATTCTTCACAGCTTTATCATATTTTTTAATGCCAAATAAATTTTTTTTCTCCATTGGATCTTTCTTTAAATCAAATAAAAGAATTCTGTTCGCTTTAGGTATAAAAAACAGTTTATACCTTCCATCAGTTATCATTCTTTGAGTATCTTCCAAATATGCAGAATAAATATATTCACGTTTAGACTTCGCTTTCTCATTATACAGTATCTGTTTTTGGGATACAAAATCCATATCCTCAGGAAGTTGAATTCCCAACATGTCGTATAAAGTAGGTACTAAATCTTGTAAATAAACTAATTGTGATCGTTTTTCTCCTTGAGGCAAATCTAAACCGCAAAAAACTAAGGGTACCTTCACACTATGATCATACATACTTTGTTTACCCATAAGACCATGGTTTCCAACAGATAATCCATTATCTGCAGCAAAAATAATCAAAGTATTTTTATCCATATTATTATCATGCAAAGATCTCAGTATACGTCCTATTTGAACATCTAAATGAGTTATCAAAGCATAATACTCTTGACGATGTTTTTGCACAGAAAAAAATGAACGAGGGAAAGGGGCTAAAGCTTCATCACGCAAATCCTTACCACAACCCATTTCATCAGCAAATGGATGTAATGGTAAAAAGTTATCTGGAATTTTAATTTTATCAATATCATACATTTCTACATATTCACGAGGAGATTGACGTGGATCATGAGGAGCATTAAAAGAACAAAACATAAACAACGGTTGCTTAGAATCACTATTCTTTTCTATATATTTTATTGTTTCATCTGCCAAAACTTCACTCCAATGCTTTCCTCCTTCCCAATACCCCCCATAGGAAGTATCCCAAGGAAGCCATAAACTGTCTTGTTCATTTATTGGCCTATTATATGCAGCATTAACACTATGTGGCATCCCCCCCTAACTTTCACAGCTTCATCAAAAACATCTTTAGCACCAATATAATTCATATGCCATTTACCTGTTTGAAAGGTTTTGTAACCATTATCTTTCATCATTTGTGGCCATAATGATCTATTATTATAATTTCTCTCAAAATGTTCTTTTTCTGCATTATGTGTATTCCATAAATAACTTCCTGTTATTAATTGAGAGCGACTAGCAATACTGATTGCACCATTCCATCCGCCCATTATATACGCATTAGTAAATCTTACTCCTCGCGATATTAAACTATCAAGATTAGGAGATATTATTTCATCATTACCTAAAATATTTAGGCCATTATACGTCATATCATCTACAAAAAGAAAAAGTACATTAGGCTTTTCTTTTTGCATCATAGGATTTTCTGCTGAAAAAACAGAATTACAACCTACTAAAGAAGCTATCAACAAGCTAGAATTCAAATTCTTTTTCATAATTATACAACAAAAATTTCTAATATAACAGATAAACTAAAAACACAAATCAATTTAAACGTGTAACTACATAATATTCACCAGCTTTTGTTTCTATATCATACTCAAAAATTTCGGGTAACAACAATGATACGGTATCTGCTTTCTCTGAGATCAACGGTTTCTTAATCGCTGCTGAACCCATAAATGGATTAGTACATGAACCATCAGCTTTCCGCAAACCCTTTCCCTGCAACGGCACATAAGATCTCAAACGTAAAGTTCCACCAATACGAGAATATATTACAGCATGAGCCAATTGTTTGTTTTTCCATTCCATGTCAACCACAAATCCACCTCTAGCAACCAATCCCGAGATCTTGCCTTCCGACCATTGATCTGGGAGAGCTGGCAACAAGTGTACAGCATCATCATGACTTTGCAAGAGCATTTCGGAAACACCTGCCGTAAATCCAAAATTCCCATCTATCTGAAAAGGAGGACATACATCAAATAAATTGGGATAAATCCTACCATCCGGATACTCTTCTTGCATACTGTCCGAAGGAAGCAACTGTATCATATTACGTATAATTTTATAAGCATGGTTTCCATCCAACAGTCTTGCCCACAGATTGATTTTCCAGCCTATACTCCATCCTGTTGCCATATCTCCACGTTGTAATAGTGTATTTTTTGCTGCCTGGAACAATTCTGGATGTTTAAATGGAGAAATTTGGTTACTTGGATATAAACCATATAAATGAGATACATGCCGGTGTTCATCTGTTGGGTTATCCACATCTTCCAACCACTCTTGTAACTGGCCATATTTGCCTATTTGCATAGGAGGAAGTTGAGCCAGTGCATTTGCTAAAGAATCCTGATATGTTTTACTTTCATTCAATATACGAGCTGCCATCAATGTATTACTTAAAGCATCGAAAGCTATTTGATTGTCCATAGTACATCCTGCTGTTATTGTTGAAGGATTATCGTTCGGACCATGCTCTGGTGACATGGAAGGGACAGTTACCAACCATTTATATTTAGGATGCCGTACCAGAAAACTTAATAAGAAATCTGCAGCACCTTTCAATGTCGGATAATATCTCTTTAAAAAATTCAAGTCGCCTGTATACAAGTAATGCTGCCAAATATGTTGAGAAAGCCATGCACCGCCATTAGGCCAAATCCCATAATAAGCGGCATCTACCGGACCTGTAGCTCGCCAGATATCTGTATTATGATGTGCTACCCAGCCTTTTGCTCCATACAGTTTCTGTGCTGCATCTTGACCTGATAAAGACAAATCCTGTATCAAATTGAATAAAGGTTCATGAGTCTCCGACAAATTTGTGACTTCTGCTGGCCAATAATTCATCTGTGCATTAATGTTTATCGTATATTTACTATCCCAAGGAGCGTATACTTCCTTGTTCCATTTACCTTGCAAATTAGCTGGTTGAGAACCTGGTTGCGAAGAAGAAATCAGTAAATAACGTCCATATTGAAATAACAAGGTTACTAATGAAAGATCTTTTCCTTGAGAAAAATTTCGAATTCTGTCAATGGTTGGATGAGTAGACATCAAAGATTGTGGTAGTTCAAACTTTACCCGGTTAAACTGTTTTGCATAACAGGTTGTATGCGCTTTTAACAATCTACCATATGGCTTCTGCATGACTCTTTCCAATGTCTCAGCAATCCTAACGGAAGGGGCACCGTTTACATTCCTAAAATTCACAAAATTGGTCCCTGCTGATATATATATAGTAGCTTCCGTTGCGTTACCAACCATGATTGAATCCGAAGAATAAGAAACATCTCCATCGGTTTTAAAACCTACCTGGCACTCTGCATTCAATTTTGATTCGATTTGTTCATGAGCTTCACCTTTTACCAGAGCTACAATCTTCCGGTCCTTTATTATCGCATCGTATGTTAAAGGAGATTTAAAAGAAAAAGCAAAATCCAACTTACCTCCATTACCCGCACAAAGATGCACAATAATGGCATTATCTACGAACGATGCAAAAACAGTTCTCTTATAGGGTATGCCATTAACCTTATATGTCACCGTAGCTGTCGCATTTTCCAGATTCAGATCACGATAATAATCCGTATACTTTTCATGTCCTCTAAATCCTAAATGAATACTTCCCAATGGCAAATATCGCATACCATGATGAGGCGTTAAAAAAGTCGAATCAAGCAAAGTCTGGGCTTCCATACTTTTCCCAGCAAAAACCAATTGTCTTATTTTACTTAAATTCTTCAATGCATTAGGATTTAAGTTATTGTAGGGAGATCCTGACCAAAATGTCTCTTCATTTATTTGTAACTCTTCATTCACCACATCGCCATAAAGCATAGCCGCCAACTTAGAATTGCCTAAAGGTAACGCTTCTGTCCATTCCTTGGCAGGTCTATCATACCACAATTTCAAGTCCGTAGCTGCTAAAAAACGGACATTAAATATGATCACAGCAACAAAACATAAAATACTTTTCATTTTAATCTCTTATTTTGATTATAAGCTTACTAAATACTTTTATCGCAATAATTTTATATTTATCTTCCTCTCATAATGTGTAACCGGAACTTTATATGGCAATAATATTGACCTTGCAGTACATCCAACACCGGAAGTTGCATAATCCAAATTCAAAGTATAACCATCAATCTTCATTAACTGGTAAACATAATTAGCCTTTGTTAGATTATCTGTGCTAAATGGATATACATTAAAATTAAACAAATTATCCATTTTGATTTGTAAGCCTTTCCCGTCACTGTCACAAAGCTTGACCCAACGATTATCTGTTCTTAAACCACAATCTTGAGGTATTAAATAGGGTTCAAACATATTATCTACAGTTGATTTATATATACCGATCGGATAACCAGTTTTCCTATCCGGATAATTTTCATGGGGACCTCTCCCATACCAATTTACCACCTGAAAATCATCTGAAATTTCCGTACACAATCCTATTCTCATTAACCATTGAGGCAGTCTTCCTTGAGGAAGAATGGAATGTGATAAAGTTATCTCTCCATTTGGAAAAATCTCATATTTATAAATATTCTCAAAGCCATTTGTCTGTACTCCTGAAATATATTTATCCCGTTGCACTTTTTCCTGGTCTCTGTTCAGCATATAAGAGCGTACGTTAACAATTATCTTGTTGTCTATTTGTCTTGCATCGAAACTTGCCAGTACATTAACTAAGTCATGCATTCCATGAGAATATTGTTCCGTTACTGTTCTCATGCCATATTCTTTTTTCCACCCAGTACGGGTTTCCGACCATACCGTCCAATCGTCTAGTTCATTTGCCAAAGGAGCTCGCCAGACATTCATCCTCAAAGGCTTATTTAGAACATCTTTACCATTCAACTTGATTGAAACAAGTTCACCGGTCTTTTTAGAAAAGCGATATGTAAAATCAGATCCATTTATTTGTAACACAGAATCATTATCAACCAACTTCATTTTTTCTTCTAAAGTTGATTGAGGCAATAATTCGATCCTTTTCCACGGGAGTGTTATCTGTTCCCAAGCTACAACATGTCCTTTTGAGGCCCAAACCTCCTTCTCTTTAAGCCTGGCAATAAATTCTAAGCGATATTCTTTTCCAGGTACTATAGCAGGGAAAATAACAGGAAGCTTAACTATTTTGCTTGTATTCGGAGCTACAGACTCTGTGATATAACCACTTTGTATTTTATCACAATCCTGTGTCAAAAACCATTCTATGTCATATTTCTCCAAAGATATAAAATTATTGCGATTCTGAATTTCAACAGTAAAATCACGCTCATCCAATAAGGTAAAACTAATTGGTTGCCCAACCTTTTTCATTTCCCACATTTCCGGTTGCGGTATTCTATTAGGCCAAATACATCCATATGTACGGGCACCGATGCCATTACTATAGAATGTACCACACTCTTTCTCTTTTTCAAAATCTAACCATAATACAGCATTTTCTGGTAACAAATCATCCTTCCGATAATATCGGTCGAAGATTCCAACATTATCAATCATCGCATCACAAATTGCTACATTAGTCTCACAATTATGTAACTCGGCGTTTCGGCCGATATTTATTGGATACGGAAGATTTCTAATATTACCACTAACCTTTTTAGAACCGCACAACTGACCGTCAATATACAAGCACATCTCTTTCCCATCATACGTACCTGTTATATTATGCCAATTATATTCCCAGTCTACCGGTAAATCCGTTACAACTCCATGAACACTATCTGTAAAAAGATAGAACTTTAACTTATCCTTACCTAATTGCTGCAGACCAAACTGTCTGTTTCCCTTTGTAATAAAACTTCCACATTCACTTACCAACTTCCTAGGATAAACATCACAAGTTAATATTATTTGCTGGCCACAGATTTCCACATTAGAACTTCTATAAATCTCGACCCATGAATCAAAGCCTGATAAATTCAACGCTTTCCCATATTTAGCATCGGTCAATACAATGTTTCCCATAATATGAGCAGGTGTATGAAATGGCGATAAATCGGTAAGTTCTCTCACTTTTTCTTCTAAACCAGGACTTACAAAATCCCAAATAGCTCCACCCATTGTCCGTGGGTGAGAACGGACAACTCGCCAATAATCATCCAATGCCCCACATCCATTGCCTGCTACAGAAATATATTCATCCATGAAAGAAGGGCGAGAATCATTATCTAAACCTAAACCTTCCTGAATCTCCAGCTCTATGGGAGTAGGATAACGAGGACCTATAATATCTTCTGCAACATGAGAAAATCCATTTCCACCATACATCCAGTTTCTAGTAGGATCCAGCCGTTTACCTTCCTCTACCACCTCTGATATATTAAAACCCTCACCAGATTCATTACCCGCACTCCAAAATAAAATACAAGGATAATTTCTATCTCTCAAAACCATTTTACGCACTCTTTCACGATACATTTCCGTAAAACGTGCATCATTCGAAACCCATTCTGTTGCATGAGCTTCATCACCAACCTCATCAATAATATAAATACCATATTCATTAGCCAATTCTAAGTATTTATTTACAGGTGGATAATGAGAGGTCCTTATTGCATTAAAATTAAACTGCTTAATCAACTCAAAATCTTTCCGGATAACTTCTTCTGTCATAACATGGCCCAAAGTAGGATGCTGCATATGAGAGTTTACCGCATTCACTTTCACAGGGACACCATTTAAATAGAATACACCATCCTTTATAAGAGTCTCCTTAAATCCAAAATTAGAATGTACACTATCTATCAGTTTATTACCCGAATATAAACGTAACCGTAACTCATACAAATTCGGAGTTTCTGCTGTCCATTTGAAAGGCTTTGTAAAATTATGACTTAATGTAATTTGTCCAGAGGCTGCATTCTCCAATGAAAATTCATGCGAGGCCAAAGTTGCTACATTCTGATTCTGAAACCAAACTTCCCCTTCGACTTGCATAAGGTCCGTTTTGTTACCATAATTTTTCACATCAATATTGACACATAATTCGGAATCAACATAGTCATTATCAAAGTCGGTAATAATTTGCCAGTCATATATTCGAGTCTCCGGTGAAGAATATAACAATACATCATCAAAAATCCCGGCAAGTCGCCAATAATCCTGTCCTTCCAGGTAGAAACCATCAGAGAACTTCACAACATGTATGGCTATCAAATTTTCCCCTGATTTCAAAAAAGGAGTAATATTAAATTCTGCTGGCTCTTGAGCACCTTCATTATAACCAACTTCATGTCCATTTATCCATACGAATGAGGCAGAAGCGACTTTTTCCAATCTCAAAAAGACCTGTTTTCCATGCCACGTATCAGGTAAAGTAAAGGTTCTACGATAAGCCCCTGTAGGATTATATCCCTTTGGCACAAACGGTACATTGACTTTAAAAGGCGCATTGACATTACGAAACATCTTATCTCCATAGCCCAACATTTCCCAATTAGAGGGGACTTCTATCACATCCCAATTTGCATCATCAAAATCTGCTTTATAAAAAGTTTGAGGGATCCCCTGAGGGGTAGAACTCCAAAAGAATTTCCACAAGCCATTCAATTTCAAATGGGTATCAGGAATATAATAACAACGACCGGGTTCCTGATTGGTCTCAAAAACCGACAGATTCTCTATATAATCAGAAAGATTATTCAAATAAGAACCATGTTGGGCTTTCAAAGATACAATTCCAGCCATAATAAACAATAAAAAGACTTTAGCATACCTCAATCTCTGCATACAATCATTCATAATATTAAAATTTATCACAAGTTAACCAATATCTATTCATTATTTCTATTCAATCGTTCTCTCCAAATATTGACCAATTCTCCAATACTTCCTTTTTCCTGATTTAAAAAGGCCATATCAGTATAAATCGTTGCACACCAAATACTGGAATCTTTAAGACTCTGCCATTCCTTCCAAAGAATATCATATCTATCCAGTATAGTTGATACAACATTATTATCTACTGGCTTATTTAACTTATAATTCCCGTTTATAAGCATTAATTTCCACATTTGTTCTATAAGCTGATATTTAATACGACCATAGGAACATGATACTCTAATAGCCTCCTGTAAGTCTTTATTCATACATGAAAATTGTTTTGAAATTGCTTCAATTTGCAGCCATATTGCTACCGATTCTGCTTTTTCTGCCAAGACAAGTTCCTCTTTATTTTCGCTTATGACATTCCTTATTATATTATCATTATCTGCAACACTAAAATATGAGTCCCGTGTCCACCAGAGACTATTTGATGTATAACTATTACAATGCCCCTTACGAACTCCTTCTATAGAAAGAAGCGCAATCTGTCTAAATAAGTCTGCATTATAATTGTCCAGCCCTAAACTATCAGCAAACTCATAAAATAGTTCTTCTTCTGTCTTTTGAATATTTTGAGCCCAATGCGAAACTACATAAGTATTCAAATCTGTCCAAATCTCATGAGTTATATAAGGGCCTCCCCAACCTCCACCATGAGACCATGTCATTACCCCTTGTAATTTATTGGATAATAATATATCACGAATTCCCCTAGGCAAAGTCTTTTCTCGTATATTCCCTGTAAAACTACTATTATTCACATTAAGCTCATATTTAGTTTCAGGCCATCCTTCTATTACACCTTTAGCAACATAATATGGATGAGCTCCTTTTCCATAAGCTTCCATCCTCGACTGAGATTCTACAATTTGTTGATGTTTGCCAATTCCTAATGTCGGATTAAAAGGTGTCATACGATGATAATCCCCCTGTTGATATTTTATTGAAAATATTAAATTCGGATGAGGGTCAACTTGATCTGTTACAGCAAGGTAGTAATCCGGATTATTATGGAAGTTATATCCAAAGTCCCATGTTCTATAAAACAGTTTTTTATTGCGCTTTACACAGATTTCTTCTCTCAATATTTTCAATAATATAATATGATCTTTAATACCTGCACTTCCTTCCCTAATTGGGCTATTCCCAACATGAAAAGGAGTATCATGCAGATAAGTTTCTCCAAATCTAAGAGTTAATCCATCCAATTCTGGAAAACGGTTAAAGATTCCATCTATTTGAGCCACAAGTAAATCTTTCGTTCTCTTTTTATTTAAATCAGGCTTAAACTTTTTAGTATCATTCTCTATTTCAGATGCATATTTATTCCATATTGATTTAGGAAATACAATAAAATCTGTAAAAGGAAAAACTGCAATTCCTTCTTCATGGAATTTATCTATTTGCTCCTCTATATAAGCGGCCTTGGCCTCTATCCATTTTCTTTCTGAATCACTTATAACATCTGCATAATTATCATAAGTTATGGCACAATTTATATGCCAATGAGGGACAGAACCTGTAAAACCTTGCGATTTTAAGAAAGACGGATTATTATATTTTGTAACATAAGCATTCTCTCCCGGATTGTTATGAACCATATCTAATATATATGGTAAACTGATCTGAGCTTGAACAATATGACCACACTGAAATAAAAATAGTAATAACAATATTTTATAGGACATACGATAACGTTTTAAAACTATATTATTCAATAAAATATTTAAGAATAAGGGATAAAGTGATGAGTAATCATCAAATTTCCCTTATCCTATCAATGTAGAAAAATGTAAGATTTCAAATCTCCCAGAAAATTCAAAAGCATTCTTTAGGCTTATAACTAAGAATAAACTCTAATTTATACTCTTGATAGCCTTTATTTGTATAAGCTTCCCGGGTTTTGGCTCCCCAAGAATCATCAGCTCCCAAGCCATGAATATTCAAATCTATATTTACTTCTAAAAAATCTTTCCTATTTATTTCATAAGGATGCTTTGCTATCTCCAGTTCTTTTCCTTCATACGGCCACACTCTAAAATTAAGAGGATTACGAATTGCTGTAACTTTCATTTCCATCAACTGACTTTTTAAATTAAACCATCTGACATCTCCTCTATTTGCATTATCTTGAGGAGAAAGATAGTTACAAATAAAATCATCAACCCCAGATATATAATGACCAACAAAAGCTGAAGTCTTCCGATCAGGATAATTTTCATGAGGGCCTCTTCCATACCATGAAATATTATCTAAAGCAGAATCAACTAACATATGCATTCCGAACTTAGGTATCAAAGGTATATCTTGAGAGTATGGAACATATGCAGCCTTTATTTTTATCTGCCCTCTATCATTAATTTGATAAGTTAAAGTATAATCTGCATTAATATCAGGCAAAAACATTTCAAATATCAATTCTACAACATCTGTATTATCTACTATTTCAACATTCCGTCTTTGCCTATTTTCCGCAGCATACTTCCATATTCCTAAACGCTCATTATATCCATTCCTTCTCTGCTTATCCGTAGGAGGTTTCCAAAAATAAGGTTCTAATGCTCCCTTTATTAATTCTAGTCCATTATATTTCCAACTATATAAAGCCCCATTAACATTCCATTTTTGCACAAAGTCTCGTCCCTTAACAATAATAGAATCCTTATGCCGAATAACCTCCAGATCTTTTTTCCCGATCACAAAATCATCTGGTAAATAACGCTGAATCTCAAATTGTTCTTTTGCAATAGCAAACCCCTTTTCAGCCCATATCAGGTCTTTCTTCAGACAAGCATATATATTCAAGAATATCTCATCCTTACTATCCATCTTTATTCTAGGTATAGTTAATATATCGGATTTTGGAAGTAAAATTCCTGATTTTATAATTGCTCCATTTTGTATCCATTCATATCTATAAGAGAAGTCCTTTACAGATAAAAAATTATATCTGTTTACAATTTTTACCAAAGAATCTTCTAATAATACAAAGTCTAAATATTGATAAACCTTCTGAACCTCATAATATTTAGGATAAGGTACCCGATCTGGCATAATCAACCCCTCCAAACAATTGGTATTGTCATTAGGATAGTCTCCGAAATCTCCACCATAAGCCCAAAATTCTCCATCTTTCAACGGCAATGAATTGTCATTACTTAAACTCATGGTTTCTCCATTAATGCGCTTTACTATTCCCTGGTCAACCCAATCCCATATAGCTCCACCAATTATACTTGAATCCTCGTAAACAACATCCCAATATTCATTTAAATGTCCCAACCCATTGCCTAGTCCATGTGCATACTCTCGCATAAATATAGGTTTATCTTTAATACGTTTTCCTAAATCTCTAAAAGCTTCAGGAGAAAGATAACCTTCATCATAGATCTGAGATACATCACGCTGAGTATCACTATATATAATTCTAGAATTATCTATTGCTTTCACAGCTTCAGCCATAGCTAACAAATTTTTCCCTTTTCCTCCTTCATTCCCCAAAGACCATATAATAATACAAGGATGATTTTTATCTCGTTGTACTAAAGAAACAGCTCTATCAACATGAGCATTTTTCCATTTCACATTATCTCCCAGTTCTGTATTGCCTATTCCATATCCATGAGTCTCATGGTTAGCCTCATCCATTACATAAAATCCCATTTTATCGCATAATTCATAAAACAGGGGATCATTAGGATAATGGCTTGTTCTTATCATATTAATATTGGCTTGCTTCATCAATTTCAAATCCGTAAACAAGGTTGATTTATCAACATATCTTCCCGTCCTAGGATGGTGTTCATGGCGATTGACACCTTTTAATTTAACCAACTTATTATTAATATAAAAACAATCTCCACGTACCTCTATCCGTCTAAATCCCCAATGATTGGTAAAGTTTTCAAGAACAATCCCATCTTTTAGCAGTTTTATATCCACACTATATAGGTAAGGGATTTCCGCAGACCATAATCGAGGATTATTCACATCCAACTCCATAGAGACATTCTTTAAACGCCTTTTTAATAATAAAGGCACATCCTTTCTCACAACTCTATCAATCGTATTTCCCCGCATATCTTCTCCGAAGAACTTCACCTCAAGTTCCAAATCACGGCAATTAAAATCTAAATCATTCCTTAAAACAAAATTCATCTTAAATTTAGCTTCAGATAAATCTGCTAATAAATCTGAAGTAAACGAATAATCCTGAATATGCACTTTAGGACGAATCCACAATTCTACACTCCTGAAAATACCACTCAATCGCCACATATCCTGATCTTCCAAATAACTGCCATCAGACCATCGATAGACCTCTACCGCCAACTTATTATTCTTCTCTTTCACATAAGGTGTTATATTAAATTCTGCAGGAGACATAGAATTCTGGCTATAGCCAACTTTATGTCCATTAATCCACACATACATTGCAGATTTAACTCCTGCAAAATGTAAATATATACTTTGAGAAAGAGATCTCTCGTCTAAATCAAAATAACGTACATATGAACCTACAGGATTACGAGCTGTAAAACTATAATAATTTGTTGGAGGATCCTTCGTCACATAAGGTTGTTCCATCTTAAAAGGATAAGTAATATTAGTAAAAATAGGGAGATCATATCCTTGCATTTGCCAATCACATGGAACTAGAATCGAATCCCATTGTGATACATCAAAATCCTCTTTATAAAAATCTTCCACACGTTCTTTAGGATTAGGACTCCAAGAAAATTTCCAAAAGCCATCCAAATTAACGATTTCACCACATTGGTATTTTTGACTAGGCAAAGTTAAAGAACAATGATATGCTTCTTTATTACAGCCTATCACTTCTGGATTTTCCCAATCATGAACATCCTGGGAGTATAAATTTAGTATACCCAATAAAAATAAGAATAATATATTTTTCTTCATAATCGCATTATCTATTCAACATCACTTTCACATCATTAAGACGTTCTTTGGGAAAGACTTCCAATTTTACAACTTTACCATTATAATATTCACATTCAATAATAGTATTATATGGAGCATATAATTTAAAATCCACATTCCAATCTTGAGGCCATGCAGGAAACAGATATATATCTTTACCAACAGTCTGCAGCAACATTTCCTGAACTCCAATCATTCCCGATCCTCCCCAATTGTGATCCGGCGTCCAATCATGTCCCGGTCCCCAAAATGTAGGAAATCTTTTACCAGAATCTTGCATCTTCTTAATGGTTATCTGTTTAGCCTCCTCTGTTAAGCCCAACCGAGCACAAAATATGGCATCCTGATGCCAACTCACATAATTTTTCTGCCCTTCATTCTCAACTCCATATCGCCAAGTATTAATAGCTACGTCTAGATCCGGCAAACCTATTCCAAAGAGCCCCCAAGGAAAAACAGGATATAATTGTGGTATTTCCCCATTCTGTATTCTAGCAAAAGTTACAGCAGGAGCTATCGTTTGATGACCATTCATCATTCGGTATGATATAGGCGGAATACGAGATAATAATCCCTCAAAATACTTACGTTCATCTTCAGATAGATAACTACTTTGTAAGTTCAATAAACCATTTAACACCGACTTCAATGCTGCTATTGTCGAAGTTGAATTATATGCCAACTTATAAGTTTCTGCACCACTCCCTGGATACATTATCAAATGCCCATTAGCATCTAAAGGCTTACTACCTCGTTTCAAAGCTTCGTACTGATAATGCTCATCAAAAAAGATTAAACAACTTTTTATTAAAGGCATATATTGAGAAATATCAATATTCGCATAACGATTAGTTTCCAGAATCATCATACAAAATTCCAATGAAGTATCCCACAAATGTTCAACCCACAAATTTTGCTGATATCCTTTTTCCAACAAAGGAGATCTATTCCAACCATAGCAATAGGCTATGGGCAATCCAAATTGTTCAATCTGTTCTGTAAAGCTAGCTCCCTTATGTTGCCAATACTCTTTAGTTCGCAATTCCGCATTTTTCAACGCACGTAAATAAAATTTAAATTGTGGTTCCATCAACTCAAAATCACCATTTTTAAGCATTGGCCAATACACTAATCTTTGATTCTGAGCTGTATGAGTTCCACCTCCCCAATTTCTATAATCTGGATCAAATTTATAATTAGGATCTACAAAAGATGGATCATAAGTAAACAGTCCTCCATTAAACTTTGTAGGATATTCACCAAAAGCATTACATGCTAACTGATATCGAAATAATTGATAATTTCTTCCTATTTGGAAGGGTACAGAATGTTCCTTATTATCATAATCTATTCTCACGTAGCTCTTTTGCCAAAAGTTTTGCCACCACTCGATCGTTTTCTTTCTACTGTTTACTTTATCTTTAGTATAACGCCTAATTTTATCAAGTCCTGCAAACCACTCATCCAAGGTTTCAGTCTGTTCTACATGCAAGGAAATAGCTATTTGGTGAGTTTTCTTCCGACTAGTACTTCTCAGTACATACCCTTTGTATTCAGTATCAACATATTTTCCTATTGTATCACCTACATACACTAAACCATCTCCTTCAATATATCCACCAAAAGTCAAATTGGATAGAGGATTCCAAAGACTATCTTTCAAATGGCCTAAATGCTGCATTGCTATAGTTTTATCAAAAAAAGTTTCCTGTTCATTTCTATGATACCATAAAACTCCCCGTTCCTGTGGCACAATTACATCAGGATGTACAAATGGTAAATAAGGGCTATTTCTAAAAGCAATATTCCCCATTAACTGATTAGTTTTCCACTCATATCCTTTGTTCCTCCAATTTTCATAAGTTACGCACATTTCTATTTTTGTATCAGAAAATAAGTCTACATAAACTGTTGGATGAAATACATCTACCCAAATATTCATTTGAGTTTTATTTCCATTCTTTACTGATACTATTTCTACGCAACCTTTTTTCAAATTCAATGTTTGAGTAAATGAAGCATTTTCAAAAGGATTAGGAGTCATTTTTATACGTACACGGCCAAACTTTAAAAAATTATTGTTTTCATCAAATGCTCCAGAGCGGGAAAGGTAGAGAAAGACTTCATCTTTCTCCACCCAAACATTAGTGCCTATATCTCCCCCTCCACAAGGCATCGATTCACTAGAATTATGACTTTGTGAAGTCCAGCATACATCATATACCGATACGCTTGCATAAGCAGGTAAAGAAACAAATAACACTATAATAAACAATGCAGTCAACATGCTCTAAATATTAATTCATGAACATTTTTTTATACCTCATCAATGCCTCTATATAATAATAATCGGCATAAGTCAACGGGACATCTACTTCACTATTAACCCCTTTAAATCCAACACTATGTTTTAATATAAAATTCCCATTAGTTCCTTTTTCTGCAAAATATTCCGAGGAAGACAACGTTTTAATAATTTCCTCTGCAGCAAGAAGAGTCTTTTCCGAGAAATCTTTATCTGAAATATATTGAGACAATTCTATAAAAGCCGAAGCCATGACTGCTGCAGCAGAAGCATCACGCTCTTCATTTGGTATGTTGGGTGCATTAAAATCCCAATAAGGGATCATATCTTTAGGCAAATTAGGATGGCTTAATATAAAATGAGCAATATTTTCCGCCTGTTCCAAATAGCGTTCTTCTTTAGTCATTCTATACATCATCGTATATCCATATAACCCCCATGCCTGTCCACGAGCCCACGCAGATTCATCCGCATAGCCTTGTACTGTTTTCTTATCAAGACATTTACCTGTTTCTGTATCATAATACAAAAGATGATAACTACTATAATCCTCACGGAAATGTTCTTTCATTGTTCTATCAGCATGACTCATTGCCATCTTTTTCAATTCAGGATTATCTGAATTAAGAGCCGCCCACATAAGCATCTCCAGATTCATCATATTATCTATAATAACAATTTGCCCTTCCTCAGAATTCCACGAACGAATCAAACCTGTTTTTTCTACAAAACGAGTACTTAAAGAATGGGCGGCCTGAAGAATAACATCTTTATAGGAAGATTCCCCTAACAAACGGTACGCATTCCCGTAACTACAGAAAATTATAAAACCAATATCATGATTATCAGTGGTAAATTGCTCTTTTTTTACTCGTTCCGAATATTCTATAGCAAGTTTTTTCAAAGTTTCATCTGGATTGTTTTCATACAGATACCATAAAACTCCCGGAAAGAACCCACTACACCACCAATGTGAATCCGATGTTTCCAACTTTCCATGCTCAAAAGTTTTAGGCAATCTTCCAACACTATCTTTCAGTGAAAACGCCATAGCTTCAGCTTGCTCTGTAGCCTTTGCCAATCTATCATTTACTAAATCCAACATTTCCTTTTTAGGCTGATTAACTGACGTACAGCTCACCAAAAACAAAAGATAACCCAATACACAACTTGCAAATTTCAGTCCTCTTAAACTCATAATCATTTAACCCTTTTTATTAACAATACTTTTTGCTCACCTTTTTTTAATGAGATATTTATTCCCTTATGTAGTGTTTTCCCACTGATTTCTTTAGATATACCATTTAGAGTCATTTCAAACATTTCATCTTCTTCTGGTGCAAACCATTCAGGGAACTGATTAATACGAGTCCAATCAATAGGAAGATTCAAATTCATTTTATGTCTAGGCTTATCAAAACATAACCGGCCACTCCAATCCTTCAAATCCGATTTTATTAAAAACACATAATAGCCATCAAACGATTGACCCGCCATTAATATACCCTCATTCCAATTAGTTACATACGCTCCTAAACTTTTCCACAAGGCATACATTACTGCAGTACGAGCATAATTACCATCTCCATGCCATCCTTCAATGATTCCATCTTTCTTTTGCTTTTTCAACATAACTTGTATTTCACTATCAATCCACTCTGCAACAGAACTAATAGGAATACGATTATATAAATTAATTGCACTTTCGATAGCATCTGCATATCCATCATGACTGCCATGTTCCCAATCATAATTCCGATAATAAGTTTTCAGACTGGACATAGCTTTCACTACAGCATCCCGATAAGGTTCATGCTTATCTAACATGTAAATTGTATAAAAACCATCATAAATATACCCCCAAGTATCAGCTAACTCAGAATCCACAATAGAGCAGTCTTGAGGATTTATTTCATTATATAACATTCCATGCTCATTAGTACCACATTCTAAAATACGGTTCATAATACTATATAATGCAGGCTTATATTCATCCTTTTTAACAGGATCAACAAAATGTAGAGTTGCATAAAGCTCACACAAACCTAAAACAATTTCTCCTCCATGATCTCGTAATCTCAATTTCGGAAAATTCATTGGGCTATTTTCTTCTGTTAACAAATAGAAGTCACCTATCTCTACAGCCCAATCCAAATATTGTTTTTTCCCTGTCATCCAATACATTCTAGACAGAACCTGTAGTAAATCACCGTTTGCTTCAACTTCTTGCATTCCTCCTAGATAAGAGCCTTCAATTTTAGGGGACTTCTATAAATTAAATCCCTGATTATAAGTTGCATAAGCGGATAAAATGCTTATATTTGCAGAAACAGACAAAATAATCATTGATCATGAACAAGTTAAGCCGCTATCGCAAGTTACGCTATAAAAGTGTGTTTGAATCCGAGAATCAATCGTCTCGCCTTAACGTGATAGGCAACCCACTAGAGAGACTGTCGTCATTGGTGGACTTTGAGATATTCCGTCCGACATTGGAAGCCTCTCTGTTCACAGGCGAGCGTAAGGGCAATGCCGGGCGTCCTCCCATAGATTGTGTGTTGATGTTCAAGATACTGTTTCTCCAGCGTTACTATGGCCTGAGTGACCATCAGATAGAATATCAGATAGTGGACCGCACCAGTTTCCGCGCTTTTCTGGGGATAGAGAACGTGGATGATGTACCGGACGAGAAGACAATCTGGAAG